>ERZ650304.949-NODE-949-length-12192-cov-5.297026_pt1 | contig 12192 bp, 12 predicted proteins | sample MGYA00376240_ERZ650304 | MGnify/ENA primary metagenome ERZ650304 (study PRJEB26733, sample SAMN07839271) | wastewater metagenome | biome: small river; feature: stream; material: water | place: USA: North Carolina | collected 2016-03-01 ...
CATGCGGCAGAAGCTGGAGGAGGAGATCAACCGGTACAATATCTTCCAGAGATCGGTGCTTGGAGCGACCGAAAAAATCAAAACCGACAAGGATACCGATATCCGCAACTACGCCAAGTATATACTCAAGGAAGGAATGACGAGCGAGAAGCGGGAGCTACTAGCGAATCTACGATCGAGGATCATCTACAAGGATAAGACGCTTACACTGGTGAAAGAATAATTGCCACCTACCCATAAAAAGGGTTAAATAGTGCTATCTATGAATCAGGATGACCGAATTAAAAAATTTAATGAATATCTCAATACCATCCCTTTGGAAAAGTTACATGCCGAAGGTGATAAGCAGCACAAAAAAGATGAGGAGGATTTCCAAACATTAAAGACCGCATTGTCCCAAGGTAGATGTCATTATTGCAACAATCCACTCTCTCATTTTTCAGAAAAGAAACCTTGCTTCCATTGGCTTCTAAAACCGAACGGATTTAAAAAGAGACACTTTCCATTGCTATACGAGCAAAAGGACTTTCATCAGCTAGAAGCCTATTTGCGTTGGGTGGCAAATTGCGATAAGCCGATGAAAAATATCAACGACCTTGTCGAAGAAAAGTCATCTTCCAAATTTATTGAGGAAACGATACGCTATAAAAATATCGAGTGGTCATTTTCTTGCTCCCATGGAGATCGTATCGGACATAAAGACAAGCACGAGGGACAAATGCCACATTATCATTTTCAAATGAAAGTCGATGGAAATGTCGTAATTAATTACAATGGCTTCCATATTCCATTTAATGACTACGATGAATTTTCTTTTGCTGTAAAAGCAGACAAGTTTGATCGTCTGAAAGCCAGACATGTTCAGGGAGCAGGTATGCAGGCCATGTTTGATCACATGAGTCCTGAAGAAATCGTTGATAGCATGAGGTATGCAGAAAACGAGGAAGACGCAGAACTGGACGTTGGCATCATGATAGAAGCAGATGAAGGCACGACGATATCAGGAGACGATATTGCTGATATGCTTCAAGAAAGAAAAAGAACGGGGGTATCCATGGCGAAACTTGTTCAAAGGCTCAAGAACGTGAAGGTGCAAACTATTATCTCGCCAGGACCAGGTGTACCTGAGATTGCGGCGAGGAAAAGGAACCGAGGCAAAGGAGCAGATTCAAATCAGACCTAGGTTCTCAAAAGGATAATATTTCTCATCAGGATTGTATTTAGTCTCAATGGCACCTTTGGCTGATCTGTTCAACACGAGAACTCCATTGTATTTTCTTGCTTTGCATTCGACCATGAGATCAAAAGTGGTATCAAGATCGACTGTCGGATATATTTGGGCCATGCGGTAGATTTCTTTTTCTGGATCGGCTTTGCCTAGTATCACGACTGGGGATTTTATTTTTGGATTCTTGGTGAGCAATTGCCGATTCAGTTCCTGCATTGACGGTATTTGAGTGACTTTGTGTATGTGGCACAGGACTGTAGTCATCTCGTCATATGCTTTATCGTTAGAAAGCTTAGTGCGAAGCAAAAAATCGACAAGGCTTTCTGGAGAATTTCCATCATAGGTAACAACCTCAACATCCTGAATGGAAAAATCGTTGTCTCTGATTTTCTTGTCATAACATCCCGTTCTGATGTCTGGGCTTCCTTCTTTGTCATCGACAATTTGCATCCAGAATTCTCTGTCGAGCATTTTGATTATTCCAATGAGAGAAATTGCCGTGACAAAAGCCTCGCAGGTTTTTCTGTAAAATTTCTTGTCTGGAGCAATTTTTCCCTCCGCTTCTAATTTCTTAAAGTGATGAATGACATTCAGTGGAGAAAACCATATTTTGTTGTTAAGGGAAAGTTGATTCATGAGGCAATCATACACTTAACAGCTTAATTTTAATATAAAAAGAATGAGCCTCCGCAAAAAAATTTCGCGGAGGCTCAAGTATTCAAGAGGGACAAGCCCTCAAGAATCACTTCCTGGCAGCCGACAACCCGAAGCTGTCGTGGCGGTCGTCATCCCAGTAGACGTTGACGAGGAGCCCGTCGGAATCGAAGAAGCCGACGAAGACACGGTAACCGTCCGAGACGAGACTGGAAGTCCGAACGTAGATGCCTTCGAAGAGTCGGACACCACGAACCTCAAAATAGGTCGTGATGAACCAACACATCTCGGCGGCGTTCGGCACCTTCTCGAGCGCGGACAGAAGCTTGCCCTGCTCGTTCCACGTCTTGCTGGTCGAGTTCTGGACGGGTGTCTTCTTGATCAGGAGCCACCCGAAGGACGTCTTGTCCTCGCGAGCGAACTTCTGGTCGGCATACCATCCACCCGTCTTCGAGTAGAAGTGGGTGAACTGGATCTCCCGAACGTCGAGTGTGGACATCGCTGTGGGTGGTGCGGGCATGACGGCGTAACCGTTGTCCTTGCACCACTTGAGCACGTCCTCCGCCGGTAGACTTTCGGCAATAGCCGTGATCTGTTCGACGGTGTAAACGATGCTCGGGCGAGCCTTGGTGACTTCCTCCGGCGTTATGAAATCTGCGCCGAGGATTGACTGGGCCAGACCGTAGTCGGGCGCTTTCGCCGAGAAGCGACGGATTCCTTCAGCGAGATACACGGCGAAGCCGGGATGCTCGTTCAGGGTCTGTGCGCCTTCGTCGTTGAGTCCCGCCTTGTTGTATTGGGCGCGGAACGTTTCGGTAGCTCTCTGTCCTTTCGGACTGTCTGCGGTTACCAGTGCAGACGTGTTCAATGACTTTTTCATCGACATCATCTCCATTTGTGTTTTGTCTTCTGATCACGCCGTAGCGACTTGCCTCAGGTTGAGACGAGCTTTCTAGGCCCTAATTTAAGGCTCAAAAAGCTCGTCTCAACAGTGATTCTTGTATCAAAGAACTGCCTGTATAGTATAGCAAATAAATGGCTATTTGTCAATGATTTTGGTGGTCTGTCAATATGTGCGCTATAATGGCAATATCTTGCTAATGTAGCTTGGATTACGGTTCAAGTTCGCGAGATATCTCGCCTTGAGATATCGCCAGAGTGCCAGTGGTTTACGGATCACGGCAGAGCGCGATTAAGGATAGAGAGAACTTCTTGTTCGCTTCTAGTGGAGGTGTTTTGAAAAAGACTGCTCCCGAATAAAATTCAGAGATGAGAGGATGTAGACTCGCAAGAGCAGTAAACCTCGATTCTCGGTGACATAGGCGGAAGCGGGCAATATCTCGACTCGGACGGTAACCGTGTCAACGTCGGCAACTTCGATTCCGACGGGCTCAACGTCAACAACTACTGGGATGACAACCGCAACGACAACATCGGGTTGTCGGCTGCCAGGCAGTCAAGCTCTATCCTAAGAAACTTCCGCTTTATGGCGGAAGTTTCTGTTATCGCTCTTTGGTCGACTTTATCCAGCCTCCAAGCATCCTCCCTATTTCGTCGAGGTTGGCTTCAATGATGATATACTTTTTGCCGTCGATCGCCTTTACGTCCTTCATGAGACGAATGCAGATGCGAAGAAAGTTAAGTCTTACGCTTGTCTTTTCAAGAGTGGGAAGCTTCTCTGATTTGGTCTGCTGACTTGCAAACAATATCCCTTCCAAGACTTCCACGAGAAGACTCTCACACTTCTGCCAGAGGGTGTATCTATCTTGCTTGGGAACGGATAGGCGCAGATTATAGAAATCCTTGTAGAGATCGTAACTTTTCTTGAAAATCGGTATGTCTAAGTCATTCATATATGAAAATTTATAAGGATTTATATTGGTCAATAATTTCTCCGCAATCTCTATTCAGAGCTTGGGAGATATTCAAGTCTGATAAAAGGAATAAGCCTGACGTTGCGGAGTTTGAACTCAACATCGAACAGAATATTTTTGATTTGTATCGCGACCTGAAGAATCAGACGTATCAACATGGGCCATACAAGGGATTTTGGATACATGACCCGAAGCTTCGACGGATACATAAAGCGGTCGTCCGAGACCGAGTGCTTCATCATGCTACTTTCGCCGTGCTGAATAAAATATTTGAGCCAACCTTTATTGATGATTCGTATTCGTGCCGTATCAACAAAGGCACACATAAAGGTGTCGAGAAAGTTGCGAACATGCTTCGTACAGTGAGCAAGAACAACACCCGCCAATGCTATGCCCTGAAATGCGATGTGAGAAAATTCTTTGACTCTGTCGACCACCAAGTGCTGAAAAACATCCTTAACAAGAAAATTAAAGATCAAAAGACGATTTCTCTTCTGGATGAGGTTATTGAGAGTTACGAGAAAAGCGGAACTTGCGAGAGAGAGAGAGAGTAAAACGCTGCCGCTTTTTACTACTAATACCCAAAAAGGGGTGCCTATCGGCAACCTGACTTCGCAGATTTTTGCCAACATTTATATGAACGAGTTTGATCAATTCGTTAAGCATGGACTCCGTGTAAAAAATTATGCGCGCTACACCGACGATTTCCTGATTATATCAGAAGACAGAAGATATCTCGAAGAATTGTTGCCGAAATTGCAGGATTTTTTGAGAGATACACTGAAACTTGAATTGCATCCAAACAAAATATCCATACGGAAATTTCACGAAGGCATAGATTTCCTCGGATACGTCATATTTCCGCACTATCGACTGCTTCGAGCAAAAACCAAAAAGAGGGTTTTAAGAAACGTACGGAAAAGGATGGAGTGCTATCAGAAAGGACTAATTCCTGAAGACCACCTGCACCAGAGTATGCAGTCTTATTTAGGTGTTTTGTCTCATGCAAATACCTACGAGATGACAGAGGATTTGAAGAATCAGTATTGGTATTGGCTTAAAGATTAAGCGATTACTGATTCCTTGATCGGCTCCTTATCAATCACAGTTCCACAACCATTTTTACACGCATACTTTCCATTATCGTCGCCGTAGTGCTTTTCCAGTTTCCACCAACCTTGAGAGTGAGTACAGCAAACCTCGCATGGCTTTGCATGATTCTTGTCATACATATAGCTTCCTCTACCATGGCATTTTTCGCATTTCTCATTAGTCATGCGTATATTTTAATAAATTATTATCTCCCAAACAACTTCACTTCTCCAGTCTCGGTATCCTGTGTGAGAAAATCTACCTTCGTCGCACCATCCTCACCGACAGGATCATCAAGTGACCATGCCTGAAGCGGTCTCATACCACGAGCGGAATATTCAAGTGTTCTGAACAAATAGCCAATGAACGATCCTGTGTATTTATAACAGCGAATGCATCCTTTGATTTTCTCGTCGATGTCTTCTCCGTAGCCTTTCCATTTGAATAGCTGGTAATACTTCTCGATCCAGTCATCAACCATGTAGCGCAGCCACTTTAATAACTCTTGTTGAGCTAACACATTACCTTTCTGTGCAATTCGGACAAGTGCGATGACGATTCGATTACGAATTTCTTTATCCTCAGCACTTCCGAGAGCAACAAACGTATAGAGTTTATCCTTGTGTTTCGTGAGAATCGCATCCACCTCATTCTGATTCTCGTAAGGCCTCACTGTTTTACGTTTAAAATATTGCCACCGATTTACATACTTCTTGTTGAGCGCATAGGTGAACCTATCCCAATCAATATGATCGTTTTCAGTCCTTAGATTTATTCGTATGTATGTGTATACCGCAGGAGAGTGAATGTGGATCCATGTGCTACTGAATGTTTGTGGCTTTTTCTTTTCAAGGAGTTTGTTGATTGTTTTAACGGCGGTATCAAAATCCATTCTGTAATTATATAAACAACAAAACACCAAGAGAATTCTCTTGGTGTTTTGTGCAATCTAGTAGGGTTCGTGGGTCGCACTACTCTCGCGAGTAATAAGGTCACACCGATACTAAATTGTCAAGGCGGAGACGGAGAGATTCGAACTCTCGGGGCTGTGACACCCGCCTCCTTAGCAAGGAGGTACATTAGACCACTCTGACACGTCTCCAGTTTCTCTTATTATAGAACAGCGACACTATATCATAATTTTGTATACAAAAAACCCTCTACTTTTAAATAATAGTAGAGGGTTGCCTGAGTAAAGAAAACACATAAGTTTGCACAGGGGCCGTTGAGGCGAAACTGCTCATAATATCCGTACGCTGATTACAAGTGCTCAAGCCGCGGCGATCCTAGAAGCACGCGTGCAGGTAGAAATGATTCCCGATTTCTGTACTCAAACAAGAGATCCTTTGTCAGACTATACTGTAAAATATCTTTGTCAACAAACACGACTCATATATACTACTGTCTATGCAACCAAGTACCACACCGCGCTTTGAACAATTTTCCGACGGCGTCTTTGCTATCGCCATCACCCTCCTTGCACTTGAGCTCCATGTCCCTCGCCTCATGAGTACTTCTATCGATAGTGGTATCCGCGAGCTCATCCCACTGATCCCTAATGTGCTCACCTTTGTTCTCTCATTCATGACAGTTGCAATCTTTTGGGTGAACCACCACCAAATGACCAAGCACCTCACCATAGCGTCTCGCCGTATCCTCTGGAGCAACATGCTCTTTCTCCTCTTTCTCACACTGATTCCCTTTGCAACATCAGTTATGAGCGAAAACCCACTCCACCCACTTGCAATGATGACAACGTCCCTGATTCTCTTTGGAGGCTCAGTCTCATTTAGTCTGGTACGTTTTTTCATTCATCAGGGTAATGGTACAAAAGTCGGCATCAAGGGTCGTGGACTGGTGGGTCCACTGTTTTACCTCCTCGCTTCAGTGAGTGCATTCATTTCACCGACCGCATGCTACTTATTTCTCTTGGTCCCTCCATTGTTCTATTTCCTTCCCAAAGAGAGCAAGTAATGGTATGCTGCACATTGTGATAATGACTCCTGAAAGGGGCGCTTCACGTTAATCAGTAAATTAGAGACATAATGCAAAATAAAGTATTCGTCGGAAGCTTGTCATTCAAGACCGACAACGAAGGATTACAAGCGTACTTCGCAACCGTTGGGACCGTTACCAGCGCATCTGTCATTTATGACAAGATGACTGGGAAGTCAAAAGGTTTCGGTTTCGTTGAATACGCTACCGAAGCTGAAGCAGCTGCTGCAGCTGACAAGCTCAACAACACCGAGCTTGATGGCCGCACTATCTTCGTTGACATCGCTCGTCCAAAAGAAAACAACGGTGGAGATCGTCCTCACCGCGACCGATAGTCAAACAGCCCCCTGTACAAAAACCGCCCTTCTGGGCGGTTTTTGTATGGTACACTTTCTACTATATGAATAAATACACCATTGTTCGGATTATCAAGATTGTCCTTATTGGGATCGTTTCAGCAATGTTCCTCATGAGTGCATATGGCAAACTTACAAGTGCACCTATGGCAGTTCAAATGCTCGACACCCTTCACCTCGAAGGATTCCGTGTTGCACTTGGCTGGATCGAGATAGTGATCGTTCTAGCATTGATCTGGCGTCCAACTCGCAACATTGCAGTTCTCATTGGTACTGCATATCTCGGTGCTGCAATTGCATCAGAGTTTATGCTTGGAGCAAATGGACTTATTCCAGGACTCACTATGCTTGGACTTTGGATTATCCAAAAGCTCAACTGGCTCAGTATGAAACACGGTAACACATGTGGATGCGGTATTTGTACCAACTGTTCTGACTGCAAGGACAACATTTGCAAACTGCACAGCGACAAGAAATGCGACTGTCCTGACGACGGTACCTGCATGCACTAACACCTATGCTCACCCTTGAGTCACCTGTTTCAGATTTGATACGACTCAAAGATACCACCCGAGTCGGCTTGCGCCGACTCGGTATCGTTTCAGTACGTGATTTGCTCTACCACTTCCCAAGTCGGTATGCTGACATCTCACTCTTCACTTCTATTAAAGGATTACGCGACGGTGAGACCGCGACTATCCGTGGTACCGTGAAATCTATCTCCATGAAAAAGTCATGGAAGACCAAGGTCGCTATGAGTGAAGCAGTGATTGAGGATATGAGTGGCACTATTCATGCCACATGGTTTCATCAGCCCTACCTCGCAAAAATGCTTTCAGTTGGAAGTCCGGTTGAACTCACCGGCAAAGTCAGTGTCTACAAAGACAAGCCATCCCTCATCAACCCGTCTATCAGAGAAGAAAAGACCCTACCGATCGATAGCCATGATAGTCTCTTTGGAAATACGGAGAGTGCATCACTTATTGCATCAGATGGCGTACTGACCCCGCTCTATCCTGAGACCAAAGGTGTGTCGAGTGAATGGTTCCATCATGCGGTAGGTCGTGCACTTGCATCACTTCCGGATATTGCTGATCATATCCCTGATGCTATTTTAAAATCCTACTCACTTCCTGGACTGAAAAGTGCCTTCATTTGGATCCATACACCAAAGTCCAAAGATGATGCAGTGATTGCACGAAAACGTTTTGCTTTTGATGAAATCTTTTCTATCAATGTTGCTCGCCAAAAAGAACGTGCCGAACTCAAAGCAAAACAGGCATATCGCATCGACACACAAAGCCTCGATACTGCATGGTTTATCAAAAAGCTCGGCTTTGATCTCACTAATGCACAACAAAACGCCGTCGGGCATATTCTCGCAGACCTTGAGCGAGAAGTACCTATGTCACGACTCCTCGAAGGTGACGTTGGCTCCGGCAAGACCGCTGTCGCAGCAATAGCTGCATATGCGACCGTCATGAATCGCCCGCTCAATACAAAAAAAGAGAAAGTACAGACCTATGGAAATCTCCAGGTCGCGTATATGGCACCAACCGAAATCCTCGCAACACAACAGTTTGAGTCATTCATCGAGCTCTTCAAGGATAGCGGGATCTCCATCGCACTCATCACCGGGAGCGGCTGCCGAAAATTTCCTACTAAAGTCGCGTCTGCACAAACACCGTGGACCACCATCTCACGGACACAGCTTGCAAAATGGATTGCAAATGGTGAGATCCCTATCGTGATCGGTACACACACACTCATCCAAAAGAGTTTAGAATTCAAACACCTTGCCCTTGCGATCATTGATGAGCAACATCGCTTTGGACTCAACCAGCGCAAAGGCCTTGCGAAGAAAGACACACACTTTCCTCACCTCCTCTCGATGACGGCAACACCGATCCCCCGCACCCTTGCACTTACTATCTACGGTGACCTCGACCTCTCAATCCTTGACCAGATGCCACACGGTCGCAAACAAGTCGCAACTGAGCTCGTACTCCCAACCAAGCGTGATGAAGTGTATGCAAAGATCCGCACACTCCTTGGGGAGGGTCGCCAAGCCTATGTCATCTGTCCACGTATTGATGAAGTTGACCCCACCAAAGAAGCTGCAGTGATTGCAAAATCTGTTATGACCGAAGCGGAACGCTTGGGAAATGAGATATTCCCTGAATTCATCGTGGATGTCCTCCATAGCAAGATGACCAAAGAAAAAAAAGAGGAAGCAATGCGCGCATTTGCAAACCATGAAACAGATATTCTAGTCGCGACATCAGTCGTGGAAGTGGGGGTGAATGTGCCCAACGCCACCGTGATCATCATCGAGGGTGCCGAGCGTTTTGGACTCTCACAACTCCATCAGCTTCGAGGCCGTGTACAGCGTAGCAGCCATCAGCCGTATTGTTTCCTCTTTGCTGATGCCAAAAGTGACAAGACCAAGGAACGTATGAAGCTATTCATCACCGCAAAAAACGGCTTTGAACTTGCAGAGTACGACCTCGGACTTCGGGGTACTGGCGAGCTCACTGGTACGAAACAGTGGGGTATCTCTGATATCGGCATGGAAGCACTGCGGAACCTAAAGCTTGTTGAAGCTGCGCGTCAATCAGCTATCGCACTTGTTGCAAGTGATCAAACACTCACTGCACATCCAGTGCTCAAGAAAAAAATTGCGTACATGCAGGACATGCACTTTGAATAAAAAAATCCCCACTTCTAGGTGGGGATTTTGAGCTATAGACAACACTAATTTGCATAAAACGTTTGCTGAGATCCGCAAGCAATCTTGAACCAGTCAGGAGAATTTCCTCCCGGTACTGCAGTGTGCTGTGGTCCTGCACTTTTATCAGAGTAAATAATCGCAGGTGTTGTACCTGGAGTATATCGACTTGATGAAAGCGTCATGAGGTTTTGGTTAAATGCAGAAGCAACAAGATATGTGCTACCGATCAGCGGAGCTGGCGTATCGTATGCTACTCCAAACTCAACGGCATTTCCCCACCAAAAGTTTTGCGGGGTGGCATAAATCTCTACCGTAACGATAGCTGAAATAGGATATTCTCCTGAACCACCGACATACTTCATATACAACAATGAGTCACCCATGAAGGGGTTCATTATTTGTGGACTAACTGAACTTATGTACTGGTATTGCTTGGTACTAAATATCACCATAGTAGTGACATTTACACCATTGATCCAGCATTCTAGATTGTCTAACGATTGGTATACATTACCAAAGGTGTTCAGGAAGTTAAGTGTATACGTAATTTGTGCCAATGATCCATCACCTTGAGGGGTGAGTTTTAGGGTAGCCATCTTGCGACGAACCCCATTGCCGAGCTGTAAATTACTTTGAGGTACCGACTCTGCAACAAGTAACGAACGATATACATAGATATCATTCCCTTCTCTTGCAGTGTCATTTGTTTTTGTTTCCCCAAATTGGTTTTTGTACGTCACGCTCACCAACGTCGTTTTAATATTGGTTTGAGATTGACTTGCACCAGTAATCTGTTTCAACAAATGTTTGAATGATACTGTCGCTGTTTGACCATCTGGAATAGTAAGGTTCAGTGGAATCGTTTTAGTTACTGTTCCAGTAGCACTATACGCAATGAACCCAATCGGACTAGTACCATCATATCCTTTTGTATCGGAAATAACGGTCGCATCTTCGATCCGTACCTGAGCACTAACAATATCGATCCAACCACCAGATGCAGTTAGGTCAATATCAAGTGTTGAACGCTCGCCACCTGCTTGTACATTTTTTGATAACGGCGTTGTCGCACTTACTGCAGTAGCAAGTTTTGCTGTTGCAAACGTAATCGTTTGGCCTCGAACAAAATCTATTGTTTTTGCTATACCTGATGTCAAATACTCAATACTTGTTTTCAGATACAAATTTCCAGTCTGCACTCCATTTATATCGGCATACCACCAAATGGTGTACTTGCCGTTGTTTATAGAAGCAAACTTTCCATCAGTATTGATGATTGTGCCATCAAGTACTGGTGCAGACGGAGAAAGCGTAAATACTGCATTTGCACTGTCACCTTCACGGGTGATACGACAATAAAAGTTCTTGATCGAACTAAGCGATATACCGCTAAGGACAAATGAGGGCATGATTTTCTTGATACCCTTATTGTCTACCCCTGCGGTATAAGACATTTTTCCAATCACAAGCTTTGTCTTGGGAGACGCAACTGTTTGGTCAGTATAGCCAGAATCCTTGATGAGACTTGTTAGGATCTCAGCCGGAGGAGCTACGACGGCATCTTTTTTTGAGCAGGATGCAAAAAGTACTACCACTAGAGTAGTTAGCATGACTTGTTTCATATTTATTGTGTTGTTTTAAATGAGCTAATGTCCCTCTAAAAGGGGTGAATTGATTTTTTGTATTTTTAGCACAAAATTACAAAAATGTCAATATGTTGTGGGAGTAGATGGATTCGAACCATCGACCGTCGAGGTATAAGCTCGATGCTCTAACCAACTGAGCTATAGGCGCAAATTTGTGCTTTCTAGCCAAAACAGCTATAGGCGCAATGTGATAACTACAGGCTACATCCTAAAGCAAAGAAACCGAATATACAATATAATGCTTGGTAGACACTCCATGAATACCATATTCCCCGCACGGATACACCTGTCAGTTATGCGAGGGAAAGAGATTATGTTGGTCTGGAGAGATGAGGTAAAAGTGAAAAAATGGGATCTTCCTTTTGGGACTTTCTTTACCGAACCCACCGAAAGACTTGTAGAAATGGTGCTCACACCCCACCTACCCCACGTGACTATCAATACCTTGAAAGAAATTGATCTTTCTCTACACCCAGACATTCAAAATCATTTCGTCGATGGAGGAATCTATCGTTGTAATCTTTTGAATAGAAATATAAAAGTAGAGCCGGATAAAATTTTTTTCACTCATAGGTCATATATTCCCCGCAACCTCCTCACTGATCAAGCACATACA
>ERZ650304.950-NODE-950-length-12172-cov-7.325823_pt1 | contig 12172 bp, 16 predicted proteins | sample MGYA00376240_ERZ650304 | MGnify/ENA primary metagenome ERZ650304 (study PRJEB26733, sample SAMN07839271) | wastewater metagenome | biome: small river; feature: stream; material: water | place: USA: North Carolina | collected 2016-03-01 ...
GATTTCTCGAATGATATTGTGGTCCAAATGACTTGTTAATAGCCCGAGTGCCATTTTTGTGTTTGGGACGCGTCAAGACATTTCTGCGAAAACATTATCTATGGCAACAAATTCGTCGTCTCCTCCTTCAACTCCACCAGAGACCCATTTGTGTCTTTCATGCAACATCAACGAATGTGGTCCATCTTCCCAACAATGTAGATCTTGCAGCAAATACGGGTCGCCTGTGAAACAAGCTCCACAACAACAATTGGTTATGAAGCAAGCCGTTTTCCTTTACAAATCAAATGTAACTCAACAGTGGATTTTGATTCTCGATTTCAAGGATCAAGGTGAAATCAAACTGCCTCTTGAAATTTCTTGGCAAGACGAAGAAGGTCATCACAACCTTATGGAATTGGAGAACGCCGACACACCAGACGAGTTAATCTGCAAGATGAAAAGATTTCAACTCGAATATGATGACTTCAATTCTGTTCTATTTGAACACATTGCTTTTGTACAACACGGCTTTGTGAAAACTCCAGATACAATCGGCTTTCGGTTCCAATAAAATATATGATTGATCAATTCAAAATAAAACCGCGATAAGTACATGTCTTTACAATCCATTGCTTACGAACCAGTTTCTGGTAAGATAAATGTGGGATATCGTCACAATTCGTTGAAGCCATTATCAGCAGAGTTTGGTGGAACTGGATCCAATACTGGAGTGGTCAAAACAAGTTCAACAACGTACTCTGTCACAATGACGCCAACCGCCAACACGAGTCTAACATTGCCCACGAGTGGTACTTTGTTGGCAGCGGCTGGAGCAGTATCTACGAGTATATCTGTTGTACCTGCTGCAGACGCGCCAATTACCGTGCCAATCATCTACGTCAAACAAGGTAAGATCGCGACAGTGTATATGAATACCATTACACATACAATGGCGTCGTCTGGCCCTTTTATTGCAGACATACCAAACGCCATATTGCCAGGAACTGCCATGTCTGGAATTTTTCTTGTATATGGCATTGTAAGCACCATTGTATTTGCATCACCATCGCCAACGCCACAAGCATTGATTTTACAGGTGAATCAATCTGGTGCTACAAATCAATTTGTGTGGAGCACTTTGTCTGGAGGCGGATTTACAGCCGGCGATACGATTACCGTTTATTTTACCACAATCAATTACATAATGTCGTAAGCTTAAAAATATGCGAACGATGTATTGTAGAAAGACAGACATGTCACTACAACGCAACAAGTACGACAGCATACACAGTTATTGTGACGCCAACAGCAAATACAACATTGACTTTACCGAAAAGCGGCACCGTCGTGTCTCAAATGGATAAAACCACGACAACTATAACATTGATAAACAGTGCAAATTCAAGTGAAACGTTCAGTCTTACGCTTACATATACAAGAATGAACGACATCATATTCTTGAAATTTGACGATTTTACACACACAATGTCATTCACCGTTCCAGGTACTCCAATTCCGTTTTAAAATGTATCACCATTTTTTGGAAATTTCCAACATAAAACCCAAAGTTTTTCTCGAATGAGAGTCGTTGACTTGTTGAGTAAGTTTGCACAACACATTGCATTACCAGCGCCACAAGCCGAGACATTACGTTGTCTACCAAAACCAGCCAAATATCTACATCCAGGCAAATGGGTGTTAGATCCCGCTGGACAACACCAATTGTTTTTACTTATTGCAAACCGTTCGTATACCAAGAATTCGCCGCTACCTTCGTTGGTTGAAGTCATAAACAGATGTTGCAAATTTCGTCCACTTGCAATCGACATTGACCAGTTAGCCGTTACTGAAGAAGAGCTGCAGCTACTACGCGAGTTAACTGCCAAGTTTCTTGGCGTGGAGACTCGAATGGTTCCTATGTATGTTTGTCATTCTCCGCCAAAACTCGGAGTACATATTGTTTTTCCACATCGCGCATTACCTCGAGACCAACATGCTGAGTGGTTGGCTGAAATTCACAAACAACTTCCACATTGGGTGGAACACAACGACGAGCGAGGCAAAAAGGTTGGTTTAGACACTTCGATTTATCGTTCAGGATTACGTATGGTGTTTTGTGAAAAGGAAGAACGTGTGAAATTGCCATTCATTCGCATAATTGGTACAACAATTGATCGTATTAGTGACGATGATGCTCAACATTTGACTGAAGACGAACGACTCGAGTGGTTGGAAAATAGTACAGTTTCGTTTTTCGAAAATTGGGATCAACTAGACAATCAACCATACCGTCCAGTGATTCGACCACATGCTGCTTCTGTTGTTCCTGCTGCTGCTGCTACTGCTACTACTGTACCATCAACGACCGCCGTTGTTGTCGCAACAGCAGACCAATTACCAACATCAAATGCAGATTCTGAAGACATTCTAGAAGATTACGAGTGGATTGTGAAAATTGTTCGCAAACTTGTAAACGACCCAACTCGAAGTTGTTCTGTTCGACGTGCAGCAAATGACGGAGCTACAATGTTGCAATTTCCAGCACATTACGGCGAGTTATGTCCAACAGGATCTGGCAAGATCCACGAAAATGCGGCAGGTGGTTATCACGTATTGCCTGGAGCTCGTCTGCCGGCATTGCGTTGTCACTCGGCGAGCTGCAAGGGTTTTCGAAAGTTGCTGCTTCGTCCCGAGATGGAACAAACCATCGTTTCATTGTTGCGAACACGTTTTAACAAGGGCGCGCTCGACAAGGAGCTCGAGATTATCACACAGAACCGTGACGACAACGACCCGAGATATGTTTTGAAATCGATTGGACCATGGTGTTTCTTTCACAAGAAGCACGAGACTCCAATATACTGCAAAGCATTTCTCGACAATGCTGGTATGGGTTGGATTTGTTCATTTGCAGATTTCGGAGTGGCACCACTTCAAGTGCCCAAAGAACAATATCATGGTGGATTAAAAACCACTGAACAGCGACGTCTTCGTGCATGTGGCACAGTCGACCAACCGGTTTACCAAGACGCAATTGATCCGAAACGATTCATAATGGTTCGCGGCGAGCTTTGGGAACGCGAAGGGTGGGACATGGCTATTGGTCACTATCGTGTTCGTCCGTGGGGACACCGCGAACAAGCGCGTGTTCATTTCAAGTTGCAAAACAAACAAGCATTCGAGGATTGGGAAAACACATTGGAGCGAGTTGATCTTGTTGCATTTCGTCCAGATGTTGACGCGTTACAATGGGTCGAGAAAGGTCAGTCGTATTTCAATAGTTTTCAAGGATGGACAGTCACCGAATTGCCATTTGAAAGAATCGAAACTGTTGTCGAAAAATGTCAGGTGGTGTTGACTTTGATTCGCGACTCCATTTGCAATGGCGATTCGGAAAAGTTCGAGTACTTGTTGAATTATTTGGCACATTTGTTTCAAAAACCGGCAGACAAACCAGGTGTTGCAATTGTGCTTCAATCAGACATTGAAGGAGTTGGTAAAGGAACAATCTTTCAAGACTTGCTACAACGCATAGTGCCTCGAGTGAACTACTCGTACGTTGGTGACTCGAATGTGTTGGAGTCGCAATTCAATGATTATTTGTTGAATTGTTTGGTGTGTTTTATTGACGAAGGCTTTTGGGGTGGTGATCAAAAAATCGCGGGCAAACTCAGATCTCTCATCACGGCACCAACTGACACGTTGAATTTGAAACACAAGGATCTGATGTCGTGTATCAGTTATACAAGATTCATAATTGCAAGTAACCAATACCGAGTGGTACCCGCCTCTCCAACGGACAGACGTTACGCAATGTTTAAAATTACCGAAATCAAGGATCGTGCCTATTTTGAAAAGGTACATGATTTTATTCGTTCGGCAGACGGACCAGCGGCATTTTTTACATTATTAATGAACCGCGACTTGTCAAACTTCAAACCAACTGCAATGCCACTCGATTGTGTTGATCAAACTTGGATTCAAGCAATTCATGGTGGACTCGACTCGGTTCAAGCTTGGTTACATGCTGAACTTGGACCTGCTCAATCGGCAACAGGCGAGATACCATGTTATTTGCCCTCACAACGACACCGACGAGATTGTGTCTACAACCGATATATTAATCACCGAAATGCCAAACGTAAGTTGAATGATTCAGAGTTTAGCGACAGGTTGGCGAATGCTTTTAGAACTGGTGGCATCAAAGAGATTCGTGAAGGTCACAAGAGGTTTTACGAGTTTTCAAAAAGGTCTGTATTGCGACTCAATTTTGAAAAGGCATTGAACAAAGACAAGAGCAAAATTAAGATTTGGGACATGGAGTGTACCGACGAATCGGATGTGGTACGTGACGTAAGACCTTGCAGTTGTTTAACAACAGAAAACGTCGTCAATGTAACTTAGTAGTAGTTGTTGCCAACAAACATTTGGTACATGTAAAGTCTTCGTCTTCTTGATCAAAATGGCTCATGTTAGGTAACAGTCCTGTGTCGTCTTGTTCACAATTGCCACACACGCATGCATTACAACGTGTACAAATGTTTGACTTTCCAGCACCATACCAATACCACATCTCACCACCACAAGTACCACACCGGTCGCGAAAACAATCGTCACACACTGTAAAATGGTGCTCTGCAAATGTGCACAATAAATTAGAGCAAGCGCTACATTCGCGGCGGTCTCGCATGAGATGATGGAGGAATGTCTCTGGAAATTTCCAAACAAGTTAGTTTAACGACGACGGTTGAGTACAACAAAACACAAGACCGCTTCTTGACAGCGAGTAGATAATTTCATAAAGAACATCGTATGATCTCGAGCAAGAAAATTGTCGTTTGCAGGAACTGAAGAGTCCCAAGCTTGTTCGATTTGTTGTTTCTCGTTCGCATCGAGAGTTATAGGATTTGACCAGCACGATCCTAAATGAAATGGCGAAAACCACGTGTAGATGCTCGACATGTAGTCCATGAATTGCGTTTGCTCTTCTGTAGATACATTCACCTGTCGAAAAACACGTCGTTGAGAATACAAATCAAGTGAGCACATCAATGTGTAGATGTTAAGTCGAGTTGCTCCTGCGTGATCCACATACGAATGGCTTTCGAGTTTGTTTCGCCAGTAATAATTCTCGTGTGCTGTGTTTGCATCGACTGTCTTTTCCAAGAAATCATTCAAGCAAGGTCCAGGAACACATAGCTCGTGAAGTTTTTGCAATTTGGTAATAGTGTTAACAAGCTGTTCAACAACAACAGACATAGACATTGGCTGGCTCGAATCGAGTGTCAAAAAAAACGCGTGTCAAGCTTGTATTAAATCGTCATTAACAGGTCGTTTGATTTTCATGAGGTCATTCTCGAGACGTGCTTGTAAGAACTGTTTGGCAGTTTCCGTGTTAATTCCAGAAAGTCGAAATTTTGCAAATCCGCCATTTTTAAGGTCAATTAAAAATTGAATTTGAAACCATTCAAACCATGGTACCACCATAAAGCTCACTGTGTGTTTGCATGACTTTAACTGACATTGTAAGAGATCATTGATTGTACTGTTGAAGCAATCCAATGTTTCTCGAAGGTTTGTTGCAGCGGATCGGATCTTTTTGAATTCGGAAATTGATGGTTTTGGCGGATTGTTTACTACTTGATGAAGTTTGTCCAAAACAGTCTCGTAATTCTTGAGGTAGATGGTATCGTCTGAAACTTGATTCGCAATTTTTTTAGCTAAAACGTCAAGACTCTCGAGGTCTTTTGTCTTTTCAAACTCGGCAAGTCCACGTTTCAATTGTTGAGCCACCACTGGATTTTGTTTCAGAAATTCTTCACAAGTTTTAAACTGTTGTAAGTATGGTGTGTTGACAACTTGTTCAACGAGTCGAGGTTGTTTCACGGGTTGATCCACTTGTTCGAATTCTTTGATGCGTTTGTAGATTACAGACTTGAACGCGGTGTAGGTTTGTTCAATTGAAGCAGCAACAACTCGAAGAATTTCTATAGCATTGTCCACATACCATACTCGACGGACTTTCCATTGTGGGTTTGTTCGAGGCATCCATTGTTTTTCAACCATATGTCGAACAGTCGTCCCGGCTAATGGGGTGGCGGCACTCCATTCGACTGTGTAGACGTTTGGTCGAAGAAAATGAACATGGGACACACGAGGATTGAGTAAGATCATCCAGAGGCCTTCGATTGGATTGTAAAATTCAACGAGGACGTTGTATTTGTACTTTTCAAACAAAGAGTCAGTGAATACCGAATAATACAATTGTTGTATCGGAGTGCCTTCGACGAAAGAGTTAACCATATCATCGATTTCGTCGCACAACTCGACGTTTTGTTGAATAATGCGTGAAGGAATTGTATAATGAGTTTGAGACATGTTTTTGTATTTTGTGCGAAAAAAAAACAACTGTTTGACGTTTTGGACATTTCCAAACACACACGCACGCGCACCAAAATGCAATCCCTCGTCGTCACCACAGCCTTTATGCAACGACAACGGGATGAAGTGATTGAAATTACAAAAAAAGAAGACGATTTCATGGTCCTAATGCGTGCAAGTCAAGGCATACCGAGTGAACAAATTGACATTCTCTCCAATTGTCTACGAAACACTCGAACCAATGGTCAAATGGGCCGATATCGTCTTATTATCAACGAAGCAATGGTTTTGCAACCATCTTTTTATGTCGAAGGAGTGGATCCGCACGTTTCGTGGGCCAACAAACAGTTTGCATGTGCAAATTGTCACCATCAAACATCTTTTGATGACGTCATCAAAACTTTTCAATTGTTACTACCACATAATACTTACTCGTGTATGTGTTTAAATTGTTTTTAATTGGTGTTGTTGTTGATGTTTGATATAATCCCCCATGTACAGCATCACAGTCTGCCATGACAATTGTAATATTTGAAAGGATGTAGATTCATTGGTGTTGTTGTTGTTGTTGTTGTTGTTGTTGTTGTAAAACTCGAGAATACGTTCCATGGTTTCTGAAATTATTCTGAGTTGTTTCGGTGTGTAGATGACTATACGATTTTTGGCTCGTTTTTGGTCATAAAGTCCAACCGTGTTTGCAATGTCCACCAACAATGCTTGAAGAAGAGACGGTAATTTTTTGCAGTGAAAAAAATAGATGCACCCCGCTACAGTCTGATGAAACGCCGAGATTGCACAACCGAGGCGATCCAAAGTATAATTTTTAAAGGTCTCGTCATCGCTATGTTGTAATCGTGTGAGCGCTTCTGCACAATCAAGCTTTTGGATTTTTCCCAAATATGCGTTGGCGGTCTCAAAATGTAATTGAGCCTCGAGGTATTCGCTTGTGTTCATTTGAACGAAACGAGCTTGAGAAAACTAAATCTACTACTGTCACTACCTGCCAACCTGTCACACTCAGTAGTAATTGAACAAACTTTCACAAAAATGAACGCACAACTACAACAACATGTTTCACAAACGCATATGTACGATGGAGCTGTGAAAATCCAATGCGTCAGCATCTCAATGGACAAATATGAGATTGTCTATCGATTTCAATCTGGAACATTGTTATCGCCTTGGTTCGAGCTTCACGTCAAAGTCGACTCGGTTTACGTGCTTTCAAGAGATGAATACAATTTGCATACCATTGAACGTTACAATGCTCAATATCAAAGATATCTCTTCAAAAACACCGATTCAACGCGCTCTCCATTGGCTTTTTATATTTACGATGTTCAAACCTGACATGTTTCTTCACTCAATAAACCAGCTCTCGAGTCTTTGTGAGCTTGCCATGCAGATACGCCGCTTGGTTTTCGAGCTGACGAATTGATTGCAGGTACAAACACTGGTGCTTTCAACTCGGCAGAGACCTTGTGATTTTGCCATAAACGTAAACCATATAGTGCTTGCAACAAACCATCACTGAGATCGTCTTGTTTATCTTCAGACTCAAAATACTTGAGCCATGGTTTGAACTCGTCGCCGTAAACAGGATCCTTACACCAAGCCTCAAGAATTGCACGACAATGATGAATGCCATATCGTTTGTTGAACTTGTGACCGTCTGGTGCTTTTACTGGTTCTTTCCAACATACAGGTCCGTCATACACTCGAAGTTTGATGGTGCCAGTTGAGAGACGAATATTGTAGTCATACTTGCACTCGAGTTTCAAAGTCTCGAAGAATGCTTGCACTGACGCACCGAGTGATTTGATGATATCCAAGGAAGATGCTTCTTGTGATTCAATAACAACATCGTCAATTGAGTTGGTTTTCAAAAAGGGCTCGAGTTTTTTGTGAAGTGCGGCACACATGTTTTTCACAAGTGCAACATAGTTGGACATACCTTGGTCTCCTTCCATGATACTGAAGCGTTCCCAAAACAGAATCTCGAACGGGACTGATTTGCCACTTCCGTGATCATAACGCAAGTCTGGCGCGAGTTCACCTCGTTTGCGTTTCGGACGTTCTGGAAGTGCGGGTAAACGTTCGATACCTCGAAGGTGTTCCGAGAGTTGTAATCTTGATTTCATGGGTTGGATTCGAGACTTGTCTTTAACGCGCGTCGTGTAGCGACTTCGTACAACACACAAACATGCGTTGGCGACACCAATATCGCATGAGACTTGGGTGTAATCCTCGCGAGCAAGGATTGACATTTTGTTTGCAACACGAAATATCTTGGAAATTTCCAAGAGACAAAAATCCATTGTTGCTTTGGCAATGTCGGCATTGAGTCGAGATGGAAATGTAATTTTGGCAGATTGTGAAAGTGTAATGGAGCAGTGTTTGGCATACAACAAGAAACATAATACAGCGGCAGGGTATTTCAGAAAGCCAAAGATTAAACCACCTGCTGTCACAAAAAAACGTTCTCGAAAACAAGCTGAGGAAGACAACGACAACGACGACAACGACGACAATGAAGATTTAAAAAGGATTTGTCGCAAACAACGAGACGACGATCAATTTGGCGACGAATGACAAAAAAATTAATTTTCATTTATTGGTAAGTAACATAAACACCACAACATCACATAATCATAATGGGTTCAACTTGTGGTAAAGCAAAAGCTAAACAGACGAAGAATGCCGCTTTTCAACATGCGGTTTCAGATAGTGCAAGAATTGCAGCTGCAGGAGTTGGTTTGTTAGCGGTCTGGATTATTTATTTTAAATTTCTGCGCGAATAGAGTTAACATATACTCGCACACACACACACACCAAATGGGATCTAGTGGTTGTACTACAAAGAGTCAAAAGACAAACAAATACCAACAAGCAACAACATCCGAGGAGATGATTTTCAAGTACGCTCTCGGCGCTATTGCGCTCTCGGTTGTTGCTATAGGTACAATGTATTTTTTGAAAAAACAACAATAAAAATCTAAGGTTTTATTGGTATCAGCAACAACAACTGTGTTAATGAATATCAATTGGTTTTTAGCCGGTATTGCAGCGGCACTCGCAAGTTGTGCAATGGCAATGTGGTATTGGGATGTTATTGGTTGGTACAAACATAGATCTTTGGTGCACAATCATGTCAAACAACTACTTCTCGAGACAAAACACCACATTGATGGGGATCGTGTATTGTGTTTGAATGACGACTATTTACAACCGAGTTTGGGTCGTGAGTTTACAATGGGAGCTGCAGTTGGACATTACTTTAGTCAACTAACAGGAATGCCTTCAAAATTAACATCTCGAGCAATTGCTGCTGCAGAAGAACCGGCAATCACTTCAAACATTACTGCTGACGGCATACCAATCCCAATTGATGTTCGGAAAAACAATAACGCTGGCGGAGGCGGAAGCGGAGATGGTGCATACAATCCAAATGTTTAATCTAAAACAAACCAAATTCATTGTTTGACCCAACGTCTGACACCAGCAGAATTGTTTCGAATTTTCCACAAGTTACCATCATTGCCAACTTTCACTGTTCCAATTTTGAACAATGTTGCAGAACAACTAGGCGAAGGTCGATATGCACGTGCGAGTTGTTTTGATCTTGAAAAGCGTTGTTTGATCAAACGGCTAGATGGACGACGTTTAAGCAAGCGAGAAGATGATCGACGACGAGGCATTGTGCAGATGAGTTAATTGATTGATTAAAAAAACAAATTAAAAAATGCAACTAAACTACCAATCCAACTTGCAATGTACAAAAATAATCCAACGGCTGCAATTCCCGCGGCAACTTCAACAATGTACATTTCAGCCGTAAGGATCCCTCGCAAAAACTCAATGGCTCTTCTGTAAAACAACTGAAGAGTTGCAATAGGATTAAAAACAGCTTCAGTCACAGCTTTCATACGTTGCCACTCACAGCACATTGCATTTCCCAAAATGTTTGAACATCCAGTATCAATGTCTTGGCAACTTGCACCCAACGAACATTTGCCATTTGCAATCGTACAATCGTCGATAGACATTTTTTTTGGATGTGTTAATAGTTAACACAATTGAAAAAGCAATTAATTTTTTCGTTCCATGCCAGCATTTGACTCATTTAATCCGGCGCTGGTATTTGGTGGAGTGTTGTTGGCGGGTATGATGGTTTATTTCATTGTCGAACAACAGCCACCCGCACCAAAAGCACTAACATGTACCGTAAGCAATGTTAAAATTTCAGCACTTGACTCGGTGAAACAAGTGTTTCGAGTCACATGGGATGGTCCCGATCGTGCGGTTGCCAGTACTACAAGTAGGTTTGGGGAACAAGTTTACTTTAGTGATGTTGCGCCAGACCAACCACGAACCATTCTCATTCCTGCCAACACCAATTATTTCATTCCCGGTTTAACTTATCTTATTGATGTACAATGTCAAAATGATCCTGATGGGGTTTCGTCGAGTGGTAAATTAATAATGCCACCATCACCTACACCACCACCACCACCGCCGCCACCAATCAATTTGCAATGTAGAATTTCAAACGCAACCATTTCAGCATACAGAGCAGATGTACAAAATTGGGTTGTACGTTGGTTTGGCGCTGACAATGTAACCGTCTCGATGCAACAACCAAAACCTCGAGTGTTCCCGTTAGCAGTGGGTATTCCAAATACGTGTTTCATCCCATTGACACCTGATATGCAACCTGGATCTTATCCAGTGACTTTATCTGGATGTAACAAAAGTGTGTCGGCAACCGTCACGTTAGTTGTACCATACAGGTGTTTGTTGAAAAATGTTTGGTTGAGTGCATTTGATGCGTTGAACAAACGTTGGGTGGTTACCTGGGATAGTACACCGGATGCCGTGGTGACTGTTGATGGTACAATTTACAAAAATGATTCAACAAGCACAATGCGAGCATACATTCCATGGAATCCACAATGGGCTCCGGGATCATCGCATCAAGTTGTTGTAACTTGTGCGCAAGACACCAATTTGAAACGGGTCATTTGGTTGACAACACCAGCCGCTGCAGCACCATTGCCGATTCAACCAAAACAAAAACCAATCCCAATTAATCCTCCACAACCAGCACCTACACCTGCATGTGCAATGCCAGACTCTGTCAAGTTTAGTAGTTTTAACACAGTTTCAAAACAATGGTTGTTGACATGGACAAGTGGAGTGGTTACAAACTTGATGTTTTACAATGTTAGCGCACCAAGTGTGCCAGTTCTCAGCATGAAACCCGACGACCCAACCGGCAAACACACAATTACACTCGAGTCGTTGTCTTCGTTACCCGCAGGTACATATAATGTAAACCTCATGTGTTTGGCTCGAGTTGCGACCGTCCAATTGACCAAAGGCAATCCTCCACCAAGTCCAACTGCATTTTTTTTGAAAAATGGTGGCACGTTGAATGGTCAAACGGTTTATTATTTTGATGGTGTGTACAATTTCGATGCATCAACTCTTCAACAAACCCGGATCATTCAGATAAATGCTTGGAGTGACAAAAGCAAAACCAGGTCTATTGAAGTTAAAGGAACCAAATACCAAGTACTCAATGGACGCAATTTTATTCGAGTGTTTGTTGATTTGGGAGATTTCAATACTGGCGAAATTGCAACGATTATGGTTAACTCGTGGGTTGAATGTGTGTTGAGTAATGATTGGGGTACAACTACTTTTGAAGGTTATTAAAAGATTAGCATTTTGACACTTCACTTGAACAACATCAATGGCACTCGGGCTATTAACAAGTCATTTGGACCACAATATCATTCGAGAAATC
>ERZ650304.951-NODE-951-length-12166-cov-9.699117_pt1 | contig 12166 bp, 13 predicted proteins | sample MGYA00376240_ERZ650304 | MGnify/ENA primary metagenome ERZ650304 (study PRJEB26733, sample SAMN07839271) | wastewater metagenome | biome: small river; feature: stream; material: water | place: USA: North Carolina | collected 2016-03-01 ...
GCCCTAGCGTCTCGCTCTGCGCGCGCGCTCCAATGGAAAAAGAGGACGTTTCGCCGTAAAGGTTGATACTGTAATGTCTAAAAGGTCACTACCAGAACAGCAGCGGCGTGATGCGCTCGACGCAATGCGCGAGTCGGCCGCCGAGTCCGAGGATGGTGTGCCCTGCTGGGGCGCCATCGCTCGGCAGACCGGCATGCCCTCGCGCCCGACGTTGAAGCGGTGGTGGCAAGAGGAGCAGGACGCAAAGAAGGCGCCGGCCTCGAACGTTGTGCAGTTCCCATCCGGCGCCGCCGCCGGTCCGGACGACATCACCGAGCAGTCCGCGGTCGAGTACTGGCTGCGCAAGTGGTGTGCGGTGGAGGTGACGTTAAAACGCATCGAGTCGGACACCGCGCTGGTGGCACTGCTCAAGTACCAGGACGAGGTGTGGCGCCAGCTCAGGGTCGCGCTCGACGCTGACCGCAAGAAGACCGGGGTGTCGCCAGCGGAGGTAGCTACGCGGCTGCGTGAGATGGCGGCCAAGGTGGCGCCCGTGCACGCGGAGGTCATCATGGCCGAGTTCCGCCGCCGCAAGCTCGCGTGAGTCAGGCTGACGAGCTCACGTGCCTGTTCGTGATGGAGATGGCGCTTCAGGCGATCGCGCAGGACCCAACCGCATACACGCGGTGGACGCCATGGCAGAAGCGGTTCCGCATGGACCGCGCGCGCAAGCGGCTGGTGCGCGCGGCGAACCAGGTCGGAAAGACGTGGGTGATCGTTCACGAGATCATCGACCTCGTGCGGGGGACCGACCCGTACCGGGAGCGTCCATGGGCCGGGCCCATCAACATCATTCTCATTTCGAAAAGCCTGGAGCAGCTCAGCCAGGACGGAGGCATCCTCGAAAAGCTTTGGGAGGTGCTTCCCAAGGATGAGATCGACCCGTGCGTGAGGTTCGTTCGAGGCAAGGGACTGCGTGGGCTGAAGTACCCTGCGATCCCATTCGTCCGTGGACCGGGCGCGGGGAGCGTGATCCGCATCCGAACCTACGAGCAGGATCCGCAGTCGCTCTCGGGCTCCACCGTACACGCGGTGTACGCGGACGAGCCCGTGCCGCAGGCCATCTACGATGAGCTGTGGCCTCGCGTGCTTTCACAGCGCGGCTGGTTCACCGTGACCTTCACGCCCACACTGGACATGCCGGACCAGCGGTGGCTACGCAAGCTCGCGGAGGGCGGGGACTTCTCCGAGCATCACGTGCCGATGACGCCGGAGGCGGCGTGGGCCGAGGGCTACGTCGAGTCATTCCTGCCACAGGATGCCATCGACGAGTTCGCGCGCGGCCTGCCGGAGGTCACGCGCCCGCTGCGCATAGGCGCGAGCTGGGAGGCCGTAGCCACCGATCGGTGGCTGAGCGCGTTCGACCACCGGCACGTCCGCGAGATCAGCACCGCGGAGATCGCCGGCGCCTGGCTGGGCGTTGGCATTGATCACGGCCTCGTCCCGGGAAAGCAGCGCGCGGTCCTGCTCGCGCTCCTCAACCGCAAGGACCCCCAGAACCTGCGCGCCTACTACCTCGACGAGGTCGCGCTGCCCGACGTGACGACGCCGGCCATCGACGCCAAGCACATCCTGGAGATGCTCGCACGCCGCGGCCTGTCCTACCGCCACGTCGACGAGTGGGTGGGCGACCGCGACACCGGCGAGGGTCGCCAGCTCAAGGCCAAGAACAACCAGGAGCTGCGCATCCAGCTGCTGTTCCAGTCGGGGATCTCGACCAAGGACGACGCGGCGCAGCTCATCCACACGCCGCAGAAGGGGGACGGCTCGGTGGTGGCTGGCCTCCACCTGATGAACGCGATGCTGGCTGAGGAGCGCATGTTCATCGACCCGCGGTGCACGGAGTTCATCCAAGCCGTGAAGGTCTTCAAGGGCGACACGCGCGACCCCATGAAGGACGTGCTCGACGCCGGGCGGTACATCCTGGAGCGGGGCGTGGTCTCGCGGGACATGATCACGATCCGGGCCCACACGGGCCACGCGCCGCGCGCGCACGCAGCCGCTGGCCGTTGACACGTCAACATGTCGGTGCTACCGTTTCGCCATGCTTGGCTCCATCGTCTCCGTCTTTCCTGCACATGAGCAACGGCGCGTTGAGTCGCAGTCGCTGCGGTACGACATTGCGATGGAGGACGCGCGCCAGGCGCTCGCCGAGCACATGTCCGACTATCTGTCGACGGAGGTGAGCAGCTCGTGGGGTGAGCCGGACCGCGCTCGCAACGCCCTCGCGTCCATCTCGCACGCCCTCTCGACACCAGGCCACTACGGGCGCGCGCCGCGGGTGGTCGCTCGGGACCAGGCGGTGGCCAACCGCTTGAACGACGTGATGGCCCCCGTGTGGTCTCGCCAGCAGCACGTGGAGTACCTGCTCTACGCGTGCGGCTCGGTGGCCACGATGGTGGACCTCGCGACGGGAGAGGAGGACGATCGCGACGGCGAGATGGCCCTGACCATCAAGCCGGCCCACCTGTGCTGGGCCATCGCGGGCGACGACGCCACCAAGCCGGTGGTGTTCCGCCACCTGCTGGCCACGACCGTCACCACATCGGCGGCGGGGAAGACGCAGGCCTACGTCTGGGTCGAGTGGGACATCCGGAACCCTGTTGCGCCTGTGTGGCGGGTCGTCCTCGCCGAGCAGGGCGGAGGCCTCGGAGAGGACGTCACGGCCCAGGTCGCCCCTCGCTACGACGGCGTCTACCGGTGGACGCGGGCTGGCGGCGCCCCATACATCCCGTGGACGATCCACAGGTCGTTCGACGTGGGCGACCTGTGGAACGCGCAGCGGGGCGGCTCAGCGGCGCGTGGCACCCTGACCTGCATGATGCTGTGGAGCGCGGCGAACACGGCGGCGCTGCGGTCAACCGGCAAGGTTGTGCTGCTGATGGACGCAGTGCCGCTCGCTACGCGCACGATCACCAAGCCCGATGGGACGGTGATCAACAGCTTCGACGCGCAGCCCGGTGCGATCGTGCAGCTGAGGCGCACGGACCCCCAGACGCAGCCCATGGCAGTGGAGGTCGGCGAGGTGGACACGCTGCCCGCGTTGTCGACCTACGCCCAGATGTACGGCGGGCAGCTTGCGCAGGACATGGGCGTCACGCCGAGCGACGCGACGCGGGTCGGCGCCAACCCCATGAGCGGCGCCGCCCTCGCCATCACGAACGAGACCAAGCGCCTCGAGCAGCGGCGCCGGGGCGAGCTGGCCCGCCAGGCGGACATGCACACGCTCCGGTGCGTGTGCTGGCTGCTAAGTTTGAGCACCGATGGCCTGGGCATCTTGTACGACGAGATCGAGCTGAGCGCGCAGGAGCAGCGCGCCGACCTCGAGGTCGACCAGAAAGAGCTGGACATGGGCATCGCGTCGCCGATCGACATCCTGATGCGCCGGCGGCCGGGGCTCAGCCGTGACCAGGCGATCGCCGAGCTGCTCCGCATCCGGGCTGACGCGGAGATGCTTCGCGCGCCCTCACCACCTGCCGCGCCCACGCCGGGCGCCTGAGGCACCATGAGCGACCTGAAGTTCACCCAGGACGACCTTGACCGGCTCATCGGTGAGCGCCTTGCTGCCGAGCGCACAAAGAACGCCACGATCGTGGGCGAGCTGAAAACGCAGCTCGCCGAGCGTGACGCTGTGATCACCACGCTCAAGCCGCGCGCGGAGGCCGCCGACCAGGCGGTGCGCGAGCTGCAGGACCACAAGGAGGGGGCCGTGCGCGCCGATGCCTTCCGGCACGTCGGGCTCGATGGGGAGGATGCGGCCGCCAAGCGGGAGCGTCTGGTCAAGTACCACGCGAGCATCGAGGCCAAGGACGACAAGGGCGAGCCGATCCCGTTCGCCACCTGGCTGCGGGAGCACGCGGCTAGTGATCCCCTCATGGGTGTCCACGTGAAGCCGCCGACCGGCACCACGACCACACCGGCCCCGGCGCCAGGAACAAGGCCCGTGGTTCCCCCGCCGACGACGAAGGTCACCGGGGATGACCCGGCGAACAAGCGGCTGACCCCGGAGCAGGCACGCGCCGAGCACACCCGCCTGCTGCAGGCTGGCCAGCACAAGGAGGCCCGCGAATTCCTCGCCACGCTGTTGACAGGTCAATAGCGTTGCTGTAGGACTTGAGCATCGACCGTTGACAGGTCAACAGCGCACCCCCCAGGCCTAGCCGAGCCGTGATCGGCGCCGCGCTGCACACAAAGCTTCTGCTGCCTGGGGTAAACCATGTCGCTCACGTCCATCGGGATTCCCGGCTCGCACTCGGCTGCTGAGCCCCTCCTCGGTCAGTCCTACGTCTACCTGGACATGTCGATCCGTCAGCAGCTGGCGGAGCGCTTCTCGGTGCGTGAGATCCTCGATTACTGGGGCGACCTCGCCGGCACCGGCAGCGACACGCTTGCGCTGCGGCGCGTTGGCGGCTTTGGCTGGGGCGCAGCCTTCACCGCGATGTCGTCTGAGACCGAGCTCATCGTGGCCCGCGCCATCACCGCGGCGCTGCAGCAGATGTCGATCGGCCGCCACGGCATCAAGTTCCAGGAGACCTTCACCCGCGCGATCCTGAGCGGCGACCGCATCACGCTCGACGCCATCGCCGTCTCGATCGTCGACTCGGTCGAGGCCACCATGCGCGCGCTCGCCGCCACGACCGTCGGCACGTTCACGAACAACGCAGCCAACGCGGCCGCGACCTGCGACGTCGATGACGCCATCGCCCTGCGCGAGGCGTTCGAGGGCACCACCGGGTTCGACGCGAACATGGAGGTGATCTCCATGTGTCATCCCCTGCAGCTCGGCCACCTGCGCGCCTCGATGCGCAGCGAGACCGCGCTGAAGTTCCCGGAGCGCTTCGACGCCGACCAGGGGCTGCAGAGCAACGCGGGCTTCCGGTTCGAGTTCCTCAACATGAAGTGGTACGCCAGCGGCGACATCGCCACCAGCGCGTCCACCTACCTCGGCGGTGCGTACGTCCGCGGGGCGCTGGGCTGGGCAAAGAGCTCCGTCTCCAACGTGGGCGAGCTGGGCGGCGGCGCCCCTCTCTACATCGACGAGATCGGCCTGCTCATCACCCGCGGCTTCGATGGCGCGACCGCGCAGAAGGAGCTGGTGGGCAACCTGTGGACCGGCGTTGGCCAGGTCAGCACCGACGTGCTGCCCGCCTACCAGTTCAAGAACCACACCTGAGGTGATCGATGGCCGTTCCCGCGACGACGTCTGACCCGTCCGCCGACCTGTCCGACGTGTTGGGCGCGCCCAAGATGAAGCTCCCGCCGACGCCGATGTTCTTCCTGGAACACCGGCCTTTGGAGATGGGCGCGGTTGTCGTGCGCCGGGTTGGCGACGAGGACGTCTGGGTGCCAGAGCTCAACCCCGTGCCCGTGCAGCCGGGCGCGGTCGGGATGCGCACGGTCGATTCGGGGGAGACGCCCGACAAGGCCTACACCAAGGCGCTTCAGGTCCGCCGCGAGCTCGACCACATCATCCTCCCGGGCACCCTCATCGTGCCCGTGGAGTTCCTGCCCCCGGGCGCGAGCCCTGGTCCTGCAGTGCGTTGGCAGGCCGTGGAGGCCGGCCGCCGGTATCTGCTGGTGTGGGAGACCGTGGCCAAGGGTCTCGGCAACCAGGCGCGCCAGGAGCTGACCCACGCCGATCTATACGCCGCGTGGCGCGTCAGCCTCGTGGCCAGCGGGGCCCTCCCGGAGCCGAACCCCGAGGTGATCGCCGACGCGATCCGGCGCCAGGAGGCGCGCATCACCCGCGCCGAGCGCGACACCAACCTGTCGTCGGACATCTACAGCCGGAACCTGCGCGCCGCGCAGAGCGAGCTGGCCCGCATGAAGGGCGCGCGTGTCCCGCGTCGCGGCCAGGTGGTGGCCGCGCCGACGACGCAAGACATCCTCGCGCAGCTGATGGCTGACATCGAGGCCGAGCGTGCCGAGCGCCGGGCAGAGGCGGAGGCGCAGTCGGAGCAACTCGCCGACATGCGCCGGCAGCTCGAGGCTCGCGATGCCGCTGACGCGGCCCGGGAGAAGGCGGAGGCCAGCGCGAAGCGGAAGGCCGGGGCGGACGCCAAGAAGGCGGCCAAGGACGCGGCGCCGGCCGAGGCTGCGGCCGCTGGCACTACCGGCGGCGCGTCGTGAACGAGCAGCGGCAACCGACCCGCGAGTCCGTGGACCGCACTGCGGCGGCGCTGCAGGAGACGGCCAAGAAGGCCGGGCAAGAGATCAGCCATGATCAGGCGAAGACCCGCGTGCTCAGGGCGCTCCAACGCAAAGGGAAACTCGAATGAACATCCTGCACCAGGTTGAGGGAGCCATCGGCAACGCGCTCGTCCCCACGGGCCTCATCACGTTGGCCGGCACGCTGACGCTCACGCTCGCCACCTACAACACCTCGCTGCTCAACATCGATCCGGGCGGCGCGGCTCGCACCGTGGTGCTGTACGCCGAGGCGGACGCCAAGGGTATGGTGCTCCTGATCTCCAACTGGGGTGAGGGCGCGGAGGTACTGACCGTCAACGACGACGGCGGCAGCCTCGTCGGCTACGTCCAGCCCGGTGAGGCCGGCGCGTTTGGCTGCGATGGCACGAGCTGGGCGAAGGTGGCGGCCGCCGGTGGCGGCGTTCCCGTCGCGGTCACCGCAAGCGGCACGATCGCGCTCACCGCAGCGTCCCGTCGGCTGCAGCAGATCGACCCCAACGGCAGCGCGCGCGACGTCACGCTGCCGGCGCTCAGCGCGGTCAAGGCTGGCGACACCTTCCTGATCGACAACGCGGCAAGCACCGCGGTCGCGCTGACCGTGAAGGACGCAGACGGCGGCACCGTCGCGACGATCGCCCAGCATCGTGCTGCCCGCATCGCCTCGACCGGCGCGGCCTGGGTCGCCTTCCCCTACAGCCGCGACGGCTCCTGATCGATGCCGATCCCGGGTGACATCGGCGTAGCCTTCCGAGTTCGTGCACCACAGGTGTACGAGCGCGGTCGGCAGTGCGTGGTGTCGCTCGAGGCCCGAAGCGGCGCGAGCCTCGTCGCGCCGACGTCGGGTACCTTCACGCTCCGCTCGCCAGCGGGCGTCGTCATCGTCACCGGAGCGGTGACCATCGTCGCGTCGGTGGCGACGTTCACAGTCGCCGCCGGCGATCTCCCCTCGACCCTGGCCTACGGGTCCGGCTACGTCGAAGAGTGGGACCTGTTGATCGGGGGCGTGACGCACTACCCGCGTCGGGATGCCTACCTCGCGCGCCGGGCGCTTCACTGCCCGGTCACCCAGGAGGACCTGCTTGGGTCGAACCCTGAGCTCCTGCGCCAGCTCGGCAGCGCTGCGAGCTCGTTTGACGGCTGGCGTGACGAGGTCTGGGCCGATGCCCTCAACAAGCTGCGCGGTGGCGGCCTATGGCCCGAGCAGATCGTGGAGGTCTCCAGCCTCGCCCCGTACATCCGCTACCAGACCCTGTACCGGGTGTTCCTCAACCTGAGCGTGAGCGCGCCCGACCGGTACACGGCTGTGATGGCAGAGCACAAGGCCATGGCGGCGGAGGCCTGGCGCGAGATCAAGTTCACGACTGACGCCGACCAGGATGGCACCCCGGACGATCCCAGCGTGCTTCGCGGCCCCCAGCAAGGCGTCATCCTTCGTGGGTCTGCTCCCCGAGGCTACAGCAGTCGCCTCGGCCGCGTGCTCGGATGAGAGCATCCGACGTCCGCAGGGCCGTGGCGGCCCACCTCGTCGCGCTCGACGTCAACGCCTGGTCCCAGGTGGGGACGACCGCGCAGCTCCGCGAGGGCCTGTTCCTCGACGAGCAGAGTGGCGGCTTCGTCGACGGCCACCTTGCCTTCACGCTCGAGGTCGTGCGCGTGCAGGCTGAAGAGCGCCAACGCCACCACCACATGCGCAACGTCTCGATGATCCTGCAGTTCGGGTACTGCATCCGGGCCAACAACGTTGACCAGGTCGGCGACCGCGACGCCGCGCTCGACCTTGGCGAGGCCATTGAGCGCTCGTTCGAGGAGCTGGTAGCCGGGTCGATCGATGTCGAGCCCGGAGCCATCGAGATGCTCGGCGACACCATGGGCACCTACGTGGTGCAGCTCTCACTGACCGCACGCCCGGAGAACCCCTGATGGGACACAACCTTCGTCTGTCTGGCACCTTCCTCTTCGACTCTGTGGCCCCGTACCCCGACGTGCCGGTCGATATCGCCATGGACTGGTCGCTCGCCTCGGGCGCCGGCGCGGGGCAGGCCAACCGGGCGTTCAGCTTCGAGACGCCGGACGTGGCGGCGTCGGGCACGATCGACATGGACATCGCGTCCCTGACGGGCCCGATCGGGTCGTACGTGCCCGAATACCTGCACGCGATGGTCATCCGCTGCATCACGCCGGGAGGCAAGGGGACGCTGACTCCGCACGCCACGAACGGCTGGACGGGGATGGGGTCGGCGTACACCGTCCCGGTCAGCAACGGGCCGTTCGTGCTCACCTCGGACGTCGGCATCACCATCTCGTCGACGAACAAGGTCATCACCTTGACGAACAACGGTTCGGCGACCGCCAAGTACCGCATCTTCGCGCTCATGCGCGACACCTGAGAGGTCTCCCATGTCTCGCGTGACCAAGCGCTATTGCCAGATCCGTGCGCTCGACGGCGCCACGCTGTCCCAGCTGTTCACGGACATCGGCGACTTCAAGGCCGACGCGCTCCAGGAGAACAACGCCGAGGCCGTTGCAATCATCGAGCGCGACCAGTTCGTGTCCTACGTCTACGGCCCGGAGCAGCCCATCACGGGCAGCTTCACGATCAACCTGCCCAAGGGCGCCATCACCGATCCGACCACGGCGACGGCGCTGGACATCCTGCGCGGGACCGGCGCGGCGTCGTCGTTCACGACGGTCAACTCGGGCAACTTCGGCCCGCTGTCGTACAAGCTCCGCTACGTCATCAGCATGGGCGGTGTGGGCGGCACGATCGAGTTCAACAACGTCCGTTTCAAGGGCTCGATCGATGAGTCCGGCGACGTGATCAAGGTCTCCGTGACCTTCACCGCCTACGGCGCCACGTTCACGGCCTGAGCGGGCCGCCAGGGGTATCGACATGTCGGATGTGGTGGTCAGTCTGGGCGGGGTCGAGCTTGTCATCGAACGGCCAAAGCTCGGCGTCATCGTGCGCCTACGCGATGCGTGGGCCGGCGACCGCGCGAAGTTCTTCGCGGTCGGCGTGGCGGCGCTGGTGTACGGCTGGCCCCCGCTCGCAAAAAAGCCGAACGACGCTCCGTGCAGTCCGCGCGTTCTCGGACACGACGTTCTGGCCATCTCGGACGAAGCGATCGACGTGTTGGTCACCAAGCGCAAGCTGGGGCTGACGGAGGTCCGGGACGCGGGTGTGGCGGTTTTTACGGAGTGGTTGAAAGCCATCCCAACGGAGGAGGACATCGAGGCCGCCGTGGGAAACTCGCTGGCCCAGGATGCGCCGAGCGGGACCTGATCGAGCTTTCGATCCGGTTCGGGCTCGACCCGTTCTGGGCGCACACGGCGGATCCGGAGCAGGTGACGACGCTGTTCGCCCTGGAGCGTCAGCGCCATCGTGAGCAAGCGGACGCAAAGGATCTCGCGGACTTCGAGCGCGAGCTTGCTGGGCTCAAACGGCTGGGAGGCCATGGTGGCGACGGAGGCTGAACGAACCCGCGCACTTCTGTCGACGCAGTCCCAGCGTGTGCGCGCGGTGATCAGCGGCGACGGAGGCCTCGGTGAGATCGGGCGCATCGCGGCCTCCTGGAAGAACATCCAGGGCCTGGGCATCAAGCCAGGCGTCGCGCGGCGCTCGCTCGAGGGCCTCTGGATGTCCATCGACGATGAGCTGCAGGACGCCACCATCGCCTGGATGGACTCCGCGGCGCCCGCTGTGGGCGTGGCCTTTCATCGCCACTTCACGCCCTTCGTGGCCTATGCGCTGGAGAACTGGCCGGTGCGGTCGGGCCTTTCGCGCAACCTCCTGGCGGCGACGATCCGGCCGGCCGACAACGGCACCGTCGCGGGCGAGCTGTACGCCGGCGCGCCGTACAGCCTGATCATCAAGTGGGCGGCGAAGAAAAAGCGCGCAGGTGCGCCTGGCAAGAGCGTCTGGTGGGACCTGGTGCGCCGGCCATGGAGCAAGCTGCCTGACGCCATGGCTCGGACCATCGAGGCCGAGCTCGGCAAGGCGGTGCGCTGATGGCGGACGCAAGGGTCAGGGTCATCCCCGACATCAGCCTCTACGCGGAGGCCATGCGCAAGATCCCGGGCATGACGGACGCGGCGGCTGCAAAGGCAGCCATGGCGCTCGAGGCGCGGTTGTCCAAAGCGCAGGAGAAGGCGGGAGCCGCAGCGCAGCGCGCGGCCATGACCGCGGCCGACGGGGCCAAGAAGGCCACCGCGGAGCTGGCGGACAGCCTGGCCGGCGTGAACAAGGTCTCCCAGATCTTCGGCGGCGTGCTCGGCCCACTCGGAGGTGCGCTCGACGACTCCGGCGACCTCATGGAAAAGTTCGGGCTCAAGACCGCCGGCACTGTGGTCGCCATCGGCGCGGCGGTCGCAGCAGCTGCAGCCGTGGCCAAGGGGCTCCACGACATCTACGTGGCCGGGTCGCAGACGATCGCAACCTGGGACGAGACCACCAAGGCCGCCGGCGGTGCAAGCGCCGCCACGGTCGCCTACGAGAAGGACGTCCGGGCCGCTGCCGCCGCACAGCATGCGGCCGACCGCGCGTCTGCCCACCTCGCGCTTGTGCTCGGCGGCGAGCTCGCTCCTGCGGTGGAGAAGATCAACGAACTGCAGAGCGCTGGCTACGCCGCCGCGGAGCTGGCTGTTGTCGGCGCAGGCATGCTCGCCCAGGGCGCCGGCATGGCAGCGTCGGCGCTGAGCTCAATGGAGCGCCCACTCGAGACGGCGGTGGGCCTCATGGGCCCGCTGGGCGCCGGCGCCGTCGCAGCCTACGAGGGCCTCAAGCTGCTCGTGGGCGTGGGCCAGGAGTACAACGATCAGCTCAAGCAGGAGGCGCTGCTCTACGCCGAGCTGGAGGCGGGCGCGAAGCGGGCCCGTGGCGCGGCCACGCCTTGGGATGGAAAGTGGAGCCAGCCGCTGGGCCTCGCAGCCATGGGCGCGGCGGAGGACAAGGCCCAGCAGGAGGCCGAGCGCCGGGCCCAGGATGCGGCGAGGCTCGCCGAGCAGCAGGCCCAGAAGGCGCAGCAGGCCACCGAACAGCTCGTGTCGATCACAAACACGGCGCTCGCATCGCAGATGAACGCCTACGACAAGATCGTGGACGTTCAGAACCGGGAGCTGGAGCGCATCGCGGAACTGGAGCGCGTGAGCGGCGCCCACATGGAGGCCGACCTCGCGCGGATGGCGGTGACCAACAAGGCCATCCAGGAGCAGGTGGCGCTGCGCGACGCGGCCTCCCGGGCGTTCGTAGACAATGTCAACCGCGAGGCGGCCGCCGAGGCTGCAAAGCAGGCGGCCGCGGCGCAGGGCGCCCAGGGTGGCCTGCGCGACATCATCTCCGAGGCGACGTTCGCGCAGCTCGACGCCGAGGGGCAGCTCATCGCTCAGCGCGATCGGCAGCTCGAACAGATCGCCGAGATGGAGCGGGTGTCGGGGGAACACGCGCTGGCCGAGCAAGCGCGCGCGCTCACCATGCTGGACTTCGAGGAGCAGCTCACCCAGGCGCGTTCGGAGTCGGCCCGCGCCGCAGCCGAGGCCGCGAGCTCGGCGCAGATGGCGCAATTGTCGTCGGCTAGCGCGGTGTCCCAGGCGGTTTCCCAAACCACCGGTATGATGCTGAACCTGTTCAGCAAACAGGGCGAGGGTGCCAAGGAGGCTGCGCGACTGGCCTATGGCATCAACCAGGCGGCCGCGCTCACCAACATCGCGATCTACACCGCAGAGGCGGTAGCAAAGGCGGCCGGTGCGCCGCCATTGATCGCGGTCGCGCTGCTCACCGGCGCGGCCGCGGCCGCCTCGGTGGCTGCCACGCCCCCGCCGTTTCACACCGGCCTCTACGGGCAGCAGCCCGCTATGCTTTCCGACGAGTCCGACGCCAGGCTCAAGCGCGGCGAGGTCGTGGTACCCGCGCCCACGGTCATGGCGGCCGGCGGTCCAGAGCGCA
>ERZ650304.953-NODE-953-length-12131-cov-13.101524_pt1 | contig 12131 bp, 9 predicted proteins | sample MGYA00376240_ERZ650304 | MGnify/ENA primary metagenome ERZ650304 (study PRJEB26733, sample SAMN07839271) | wastewater metagenome | biome: small river; feature: stream; material: water | place: USA: North Carolina | collected 2016-03-01 ...
GGTTGTTGTTGGCCAGCGTGGTCTCGCTGACGTTGAGGTTGGTGTAGCTCGGGTTGGCCGTGGTGGACGATTGCGCGGTGATCTGCACGTTGGTCACGGTGATGTATTTGCGCGGCAGCTGCACCACCACACCGCCCGATGCGCTTGAGCTTGGCGTGGGCACCACCGGATCGGTCACCGTGGGCATCATCGCGGCGATCGTGGCGGCATCAAACTCGATTTGCCACGGCCCAAAGTAGCCGCCGCCTTTCGGCTCGGACTGAATGACCACAGCGACGGTGCTGCCGGTGGCCAGAAAGGTGCTGGCGTTGGCCCAGTAGATGGTGTCGACATACACCCCCACGCGCATGTTGCCGTTGTAGAGCGCCACCCAGTTGGCGATGTTGAGCAGCGCAAACACGGCCGTACGCGAGGCGCCCACGCTGTAGCCGGGGCTTTGCGCGGCGGTGCGGTTGTAGATTTGAAGGCTTGCGTTCACCGTGACCGGCGACACCAAAAAACTGCCGGCGTCAAGCAGATCAGTGGCCAGCCCGGGGGTGAGCTCGTTGGCGCCGGTGTAGACCGAGGTTTCCACCACAGTGCATTTGGTGCGGATCCGCAGCGTGGTGTCGCCCGGGTAAAGCTGGTAGGTCTCGACCAAGTCGCCGAACGTCCACGAGCCAATATCGGCGCGTGAAATGGCCTGCGACCATACCGACGCCAGCGCGCCGATGCCGGTGGACACCAGCGAGATCGAAGCGATGCTCGCCGTGGCGCTGACGGCGATGCTGCTGCGCGCGTAGACCAACACGTTGTAGGTCGTGGCCGCGTTGAGCGGCGGCGAGATGTACTCGGCCGCAGGCACATCGGCGCTATCCACCGTGACGCCGGCCAGCGTTTTGACGACAACGCGGTAGCCGGCAATAAACGGCCAGGTGCTGAGCGCCGCCCAGGTGGCGCGGATCTTCGATAGCGGCAACGCGCCGCTGGGCACGGTGACCACCTCCTCCGTGAGCGTGACCGTGCCCACGGTGGGCGGGTTGCTGGCGCTGGGCAGCGTGGTGTTGCCAGTGCTCGGGGCGGCGGCGGCGCTGCTGTCGAACGCGGCGGGGTCGTACTTTTGCGCGGCGATCTCGAACAGGCCCTTTTTGCTCATGGTGCGCGAGAGCATGCGGAAGGTGATGCCTGCGGTGAGTCCGCCATCGTTGATGGTGATGACGTCGCCCGGCTCCTGCGCCAGCGCGTCGGCGAAGGTGGTGAAGCGGTGCTGCAGCGCCTCGAGCCGCGAGTGGTTGAACATCTCGATCGCTTCGCGCAGCGCCTGGCTGTAGCGCTGCACGCCGGGCATGTTACGGCGGGAGAGGCGCAGCTCCTCGCTGCCGGGCGGGATGCCGTTGGCCGGGTACACCGCTTTGCGCGTCGTCCACGGGTAGGCGCTGGTGTCGGTGTAGCTGATCTCGATGACGTTGGGCTGCTGCTCGGTGGGCTTCATGGCCCATTGCAGCGAGCCCTTGACGATGTCCGCCTTGGCGAACGTGCGCACGCTGCTGGCGGTGGCATCGGGCACCAGCTTGTAGCCGCTGGGGGACGGCACCACGTAGCAGCCGGCGTGTGCGCGCAGGATGTCGACCCACTCCTCGGCGCTCTGCCGCGTGTCGAGCGTGATGCCGACGATGCGTTTTTTCTCGCCGCTGACGAGGGCGTCGCACGCGTTGGCGGCGGCGGTGACGCTCGTCCAGTCGATGGACTTGCCCCAGCCGTAGGTGGTGTTGGTGATGGCATCGGCCAGCGCCAGCGCCGGGTTGTCGCTGTATTTGTACGTGCTCGGGGTGCCGAGCGTTTGCGTGCCGTCGCGCGGGTCGTAGATCTTGCGGCCCTGCACGATGGCGTGCATGTCGCCAATGTCCGCGCCCGGCTGCAGCTCGATCACGCTGTAGGCAATGCCCGCAAGCGTGGCGGTGTGGGTGATGCTGATCGCGCTATAGGCGCTGACCAGCTTGGCATCCACCGCCTGCCCGGTGGTGCCGGTGTAGTGCGTGGCCAGCACGGTGCCCGGCGGCGTGGCGTTGCTGATGGTGAACGAGGCGACCGACTGCACCTCACCACGGCCCCAGATGAGCACGGCGACGATGCTGGTGCCGTAGTTGAGCACGGTGGCAATTTGCGCGCCGAGGCGGTCCATGCCGTACGTCACGCGGCAGGGCTCCGCCAGCGCGGCGACGTTGATTTGCCGCTCGAAGGTGTCGAACGCTTGGTCCAGCGTTTCACGCGAGGTGGCGCTGATGGGGCTGCTGACGCTGATCCAGTTAGGGATGACCTGCGTGCCGCGCACCAGGAGCGGGTTGGCGGTGTCGGGCCCGGTGGTGGGGCCGGTGGTGGGCATGGTCATTGCTGGCGCAGCTTCAGCGTGACTTTGGCGTAGCTGCTGCCGTAGCTGACCTGCGGCCGATCAAGGTAGTCACAGGTGTACGTGGTGGACGTCACCCAGGGCGGCGTGATCGTCATGCCGCCGGTGAGGCGGTTGGTCTCGTACTCAGCGATGATCGTGGCGGCCTCGGCAAAGGTGCACAGCTCGAAAACGAGTGTGAACGTGCGCTTGATGGCGTCGTAGTTTGAAAACCCGCGCATGGTGCCGCCCAGCGCGGTGACACGCTCGATGCCGTCGTCAATGTCTGGCCCCGAGCCGACCGAGTACCCGCAGGCGGGGATGGTGAGGGTGGGCATTACGCGTACTCCCCACGCCGCGCGGCGATGACTTTGCCGTTGCCCCAGGCAACCTCTTTGCCCTCGGGCATGAACATGTACGCGGGGATGAGCTGCGCGAGCAGGCCGCGCGGCAGCATGATGCTTTGCACGGCGCACTCGATGCGCACGCGGCGCGTGTCGCCGCCGCTGGGGGCGGACATGACGCCGTCGAACATGAGCACCGGGTCGGCCGCGGCGGTGGCGCTGGCGTCGAACAGCCAGACTTTGGCCGGCTTGCCCGCCGTCTCGCTGCGGCAGGCCTGCGCAATACTGTTGTCGCTATCGGTGATGGCTATGGTGCAGCGCTGCACCACGCTGTTCTCCACGGCGATGCCGCTGATGGCGACGTCAGCCGCGAGCCACGACAGCGAATTCCAGCTTTTGGTGCCCTGCCGATCGTGCAGGCGCACCGGCGTGGTGAAGCCGAGCTCGACAAACACGCCGGGCTCATAGAAACGACGGCCCAGGGCCGTCGTCATCGCCGAGGTGAGGGTGATGCTCATCCGCCGACCTCGGGGGGCTGGGTGATGGTGGCCGTGCCGTTGGCCAGATCAATGGTCACATTCAGCTGGTTCGGCGTGCGCGCAGCGGTGAGTTGGGTGTCGGCGGCGGTTTGCTGGGTTTGCGCTGCGGCAAGTTGCGCGGCCGAAACCTCCTCCAGCTTGTCGGCCAGTTTGCCGATCAAGTCCTGCATTTGGTTCTGCGCCGCGCCCTGCAGGTCTGCGATCCGGCCTTGCAGCTCTGTCTGCAGATCGCGCAGACGGGCAATTTGCTCTGGCGCCAGCGCCGCCCGTTGTTCTGGCGACAGCAGGCCTTGCGCCTGGCTCACATCGCCCAGAATGCGCTGCAGCAGGCTTTGGATTTGCAGCGGATCGGTGCTGGCACGCGCTTGCGCTGCAAGCATGTCAGCTTCTTGCTGCAGATAATCGTATTGCTGCTGCGGGTTGAGCACGGACAGCTCGATATTGCGAATGGCATCGCTGAACATCGAATCCATGGTGGCGCGCACCTGGGCAAACTGCAGCATCATTTGCACCGCGGCGCTGCGTACGCCAGCCATGCCGGTGACCAGTTGGCCGAGCGCATCGGTCGCGGATGGCGAGATGGCGAGCAGTTGGTCGACCACTCGCACTTGAGCGCGGTACGCAAACAACACATTGTTGCTCTGCTGGTCGAGCGCGTCCTGCACGTCGCCAGTGATGGCGCTGGCAAACCCAGCCGCGGCGGCGCGCGCGTCGTCGATCGCCTTGCGGGTAATGATGAACGTATCGATAAAGTTCAGCAGTTCATCGGCGGTGCCGCTGAAACTGGCGATCGCGTCGGCGAATGCTGCGTTGATCGGCTTGAACGCCTCCGAGTAGCGCTGCTGCAGGAAGTATTTGGACGCCTTTTCGACGGCTTGCGGATCCTCAAGATTCCACCAGCGTGGGTTTTGCAACTGCTGGATGCGCTCGCGAACCTGTGCAAGCGATTCTTCGCTCAGCAGGTTGGTGGCGATGTATTTGTCCAGCGTTTGCACTTTGGTGATAAACGGCTGGATGGCGCCGAGGATGCGGCTATCGACATCACCCGACGGCGCAAACGCGCCCAGCGCCGACTGCTGCACGTTGGCCGGCGCAGCGGCGACGTTGCGCAGGGAGTTGTCGAACTTGAAGCCCTTTTCGTCCTTGATGAACAAGGAGGCGACCGCTGCGGCCGCCATGGCAGCCCAGCCCCAGCCGGGGATGGCGCCCAGAATGCTTGAGAGCCCGCCACTCAATGTGCCAGCGCCACCGGCCACCCCTGCGCCAGCAAGCGCCGTGGGTGGCCCGATTGACGACGACAGCCCCAGCAACCCACCCAGCGACGAGCCAGGGCCAAACAGGCCGGCCATGAGACCGCCACCGATACCGCCACTGCCGAGCAACCCGCCCAGCAAGCCACCCGAGCCGCCGAGCAAATTGCCAAGCAGGCCGCCAGCGCCACCGCCACCGCCACCGAGCAACCCGCCAAGCGTGCTGAGGGCGCCACCCTGAACATCAAGCCCGAGCACGTACTTGACGGTGAACTGTGCGGCGAGCTGCGCGAAAAAGCGCTTGATGTTGGACCAGAGATTGCCAAACGCGCGCGTGCCGTTCTGGAACAAGTCTTCGAAGAAGCTGGTGGCCGCTTCACCGAGCGAGCGGAAGGCATCATGCTGCTCCTCGAGCCGGCCGCGATAGACGACGGCCGCTTCGGCGGCCTTGTAGAAAGCATCCACCTCTGCGCGACGCATCTCAGCCTCTTCGCCAGACAGCGTGGCGTCGATGCGGCGCAAGTCCGCCGTGCGCTTGAGCTGCAGGTTGTAGCGCTCACGCTCAACCTTGCTGAGGCCGATGGCCCCGATCTCTTCATTGATGCCGCTGATATGATCCTTGAGCGCCTGCATGGCGTCCTCAACCGCCTGGCGGTTCTTGTTGAGGGCGTCTTCGTTTTCCTTCAACGATTTGGCAATTTCGTCGTTGGCATCCTTGAAGGATTTCGACTGGCGCGTGGCCTCAAGCAGACCGAACGCGTACGCATCGATGCTGATGCGCCCAAGCTGGAAACCCTTGGTCAACAGAGCGATGTCTTTCATGAGCTCTGGGTCAATCGGGTTGGACAGCTTGTTGAACAGGTCGTCGAGCGATTTGCCCAGGTGATCGACAATGTCCTTTTCGCCCTTGTCTTCCTTGAGGGCGAAGTTCAGGTTCTTCTTGATCTCTTTGCCGGCGGCCTGCGCTTGCAGCGCCATGCGGGCCTTGACCTTGTCGCTGAACAGCTCTTTCGGGAACAAGTTTTCCGATACGTCTGCGGCGAACTCAGCGTTAATTGACCGCATCGCGTTGGTGCCGCGGCGAACGATGTCGGGCAGCTCGCTGTAGTTGGTTTTGACGATGGCCACAAATGCGTCGCCGAGCGTGCTGGCAACATTCATGCCGTGCGCCATGAGCGCGCCGATGGCCTGGCCCACCGTTTTGATGATGCCCCACAGACCTTGAAAGATGTCGACGACATAAGCAACACCGATCACGGCCTTCTGCGCCCAGTCGGCCAACGATCCATCTTTGGCCAAATCCTCAATGCCGCCTTGCCCTTTCTTGGCGCTGGTGGCGACATCGAGCAGCGCCTCGCTAAACGCGGCGACGGCTGGCATGGCGGCGGCGTAAATGATCTTGCTTCCACCTTGAAGCGTCAGAGATAGTTTCTTCCAAGTGATCTCTAGCTTTTCTGCTTGCTCGCCTTGCTCAGCGCTCAGCGTTGTCTGAAATGCCGTTAGTTCGCCCATGTGCTTGAGCGTCGGCAGCATCTGCGCGCCGCTCTTGCCGAGGCCTGCAATGGCAATAGCCGTCTTACCGGCGCCGTCTTCGAACTTGTTTAGTTTTTGGGCAAACTCGAGCATGACCTCATCGGTCTTTCTCAGGTTGCCCTGCGCATCAGTGACTTTGATTCCTAACTGTGCGAAAGCGCGTGCGCTGTTGGTGGTGCTGCTGCCGAGCGATTCGCTCATGCTTTTGGCGAGCTTTTCGAGCGCGCCAACCATTTGCTCCATGTCGCCGCCGACCACTTTGAGCAGCGAGCGCATGCCGCTCAGCCCCTCAACCGTGGCGCCGGTGCGCTCGGCAAAGTCATCAAGCGCGGCGGCACCTGCAACCCACTGAGAGAACCCGTCAGCAACCTTGAACAGGCCGAACGCGGCTGCAGCGCCGCTGATGAGGCCGGTGAACTTGCCGAAACTGGCACCCACATCGCCAACCGCGCCTTCTACCTTTTTGATGACGGCGGTGGCGTTGTCGATCGCGGTGAGCTCGATCTGCGCTTTTGAGACTGTTTCAGCCACGGGCTACCTCACTGCTCTTGCGCTTGTGCTGTACGCTTGCGCGCGGCGTAGACACGGACAAACTCGCGCTCGACATCGCGCACGAGCGCAAGCTCCCACGGCGCGATGTCGGGCCGCAGGCGTGCAATCCATGCGTTGACCTCGGGCCAGGTGGCTTGGCGCAGACCCATGGCGGAATCGACCCCTTCGCGCAATTCAATTGCCCATTCGATGAGGTGGTCGCAGTCGCCCGGGTGCAGGTCGGCAAATGCTTGCAGAGCTTCGGCAGCGCGAGCAATGCCCTGCTGCGCAAGGCGCTGCAGGTCGGTAAGCTCGCTGGTGCTGCCATGGTCGCAGGCGGTTATTTCGAAGTAGCGTCTGGCGTAGGCGCGGAGACTTTCTCGCCACTTTTTGCCGGCGTCTCGCTCGACGCCGGCGGCAGAAAATTTGCGCGGTTGAGGGTGTACATGGCGACCTGCTCGCGGATCCACGCGCGCGACAAGGCCTCTTTGGCGTTCTCGTGCGAGAAGTCGAGCCAGTCGGTGCCGTTGAAGGTGATCTGATCGCGGCGCTTGCCGTCAACAATCGTCCACCAGCCGATGATGATGCGTGCCAGCGCACGGATTGATTGCTTCTGCACATGCTCTGGGCTATTGACCACCACATACAGGCCAGAGGCTTTCAGCGCGGCGTTCTCGCGCGTGTTCTCTTTGATCTGCTCTGCGAAGACGTCGGAATCCTGCCCGAGCACGTTGAAGAAGATCGGCAGCAGGTGTTTATCCGTGGCCAGCTGCATGGGCCGGCCGAGGTCGGCTGCAGGCTTCGGGTCGTAAGCGTCAAGGTTGATTTGCATGCGTGAGCCGCCTCCTTGCGGCTGGTGTTGGTGCCAGACGAAACGACGTAAGGAGGAGGAACGCCGCCCCGTCTGACGTGGAAAAACCGGGTTACGGTGCCAGGCTGTCCTGCACGAACATCGTGGACTGCACGGTGCCGGTGGCGGCGCTGGCATTGGGGCCGGCGATGTAGGTGTACTCACGCACGGTGCTGGTGATGCCGTCGTTCTTCTTCGACGAGAACAGGCGCGTTTGCGGCAGGCCAATGTTGACAAACTCTGCGGCGGCGCCCGGACCGTTGAAGAACGGGGCGTAGATGCCAATGTCCGTCTCGGCCAGGAAGGCGGCGTCGAAGGTATCGTCGAACCAGAGCGCCTTGAGCGTGCCGGTGACGTTGATCTGGCTCGCCAGAATAAACGGATACTTCGACGCGTTGACCACGGCCGGCATATCGGGCTTGAGATCGATGTTGAAATCGATGCCCGTGGCGTAGCCGATGACCGTGCCATTTGCCACCAGCAGGCCGGTGGACGTGCTGCACACATCGGTGGCGCTGATGGCGCTGGGCGAGCTGAAATACTGCGCGTTGCCCTTTTGATAGGCCAGCGCCGTCATGTTCAGCTGCGACACCAGGTTGCCGTTCGGATCGGCCTTGAAATTGCCGCCGGTGATGCGGGCATCCCACCACACCTCATCGCGGCCGCCGACGTCAACATCGGGCGACCACTCGTCGAAGGTCATGTAGGCGTCGAGGAAGCTGCTTTGCGGGGTGTAGCAGTATTTGCCCGGCGCGGTGAAGGTGACGCTGTCGCCCGAGGCTTTTGCTGCGACCGCTGTGCCGTCACGCGTGACCACCGTCAGTTGCGTAGCTGTGATCGCGATGATCTGGAAGTTGCGCGAGTTGTTGCCGACACCGCCCGTGGTCCAGCCGGTGCAGCGAATGACCTGCCCGAGGCGAAAACCATCAGTGATCCAGCTGCCGGTGGCGCGTGTGAAATGCGGCGCCGTGGCAGCGGCGGTGACGTTGGTCAAAGCGCCTGAGGTGACGGCCGATTGATAGCCGCCCATGACAAGCGCATCCCAGAAGCCCGATTGTGAGCCTGGCGAGACCGGGCCAGACCATTGCAGATCGCCCGTAGCCATGCCGCCACGCGCCATCGCTTTTTGCCGATCAGGGCGAATCTCGGGATTTTCAATCGTGGAGCGGTTCCAGTTTGCCGAGAAATCAGCACGGCGAAGTTGTGCCGCGCCGCTGGTGGTGGCGATGGTGCCCAGCGCCGATTGACGCTTGAACGAAACGATGCGGTTTGCGCCAGTGCCGTAGCCCATGGGTTACCTCAGAGTGATGTGGCAGGGTTACCCTGCGTGGTTCGATAGGTGCCGGAAAACGTGATCTCGGCGGTGTAAAGTGGCAGCTCGCCGCTGATGTCGAGATCAAACAGGGTGCGCGTTGGCACCGATTGCTTGAAGCCGGTGAACGCTGCAATCGCAGCCTCAATCTGGCCGCACGCCGTGTCGGCCGCGTCCAGGTAGCCGCTGGCGGCCTTGATGATGTAGGTGACGGTGAAACTGATCGTGCGCTCAAGAATGCCGTCGATCTGGCCAAACGTGATGCGCTCGGGCGTCTCTTGCTGAAACGCCAGCAGCACAGCCGGCAATTCGCCCTGCGCAATGGCCTGCACGCGCTCTTCCGTGTACACACGCGAGCCGGCCGCCGTGATGCCAACCAGCGCGGCGACAAGCGCGGTGCGGATGGTGCTGCGTGCGTGTGACATGGTCAGGCGGCGTGGAGGTAGAGGGTGGACATGCCGGTGTTGTCGGGCTCGCGGCGGTGGACGGTGTAGGTGGTGCCGTTGACGATGAGGGTGCGGTCGTTCGGTGGGGCGGGCACGGCGGCGGTGAGGCAGCGGAACTGCGGGCCGGTGCTTTCGAGCTCGAGGCCGCCGATCTGCTGGTCAACGCTGCGGTTGTCGAACACCCCGACGATGGGCGCACCGTTCATGGTGGCCGTGCAGTTGCTGAAAGCGGCCACGACGGCCGCATTCAGGTCTGCTTCGAGGGTGGCGAACGACATGCGGCGTGAGCCGATCTAGCCGAGCAGTTTGATCTGCACCGTGGTGACGCCGTTGCCCGCTGCGGCGAACGCCCAGCCCGCCAGCGTGTTGCCCGCACTGGTCAGCGTGAAGCGGCTGTTGGTGTTGTCCCAGTACAGCGCGGCGCCCTGGGTGACGACATCGGTGGAGAGCTTGGCAGCAGACCAGACGCCGGTGACGTGCAGCACGCCGGCGGTGTTGGCTGCGATGGCGTCCTTGGCGACGCCGACGCGGGTGCCGATGAGTACGACTTGACCCGACGTGATCGCCGAACCGCCAGCCGTGTAATCGACGGTGTTGCCGCCGCTGATGTAGTTGGTTGCCATGAGTGTGTCCTTGACTGTGGTTTGTGTTCAGCCTGGCGGCGCGCGCGGGTGGCCCGTTGCGCGCTGCGTGGGTTGGTCGGTGGGTTAGGCGCCCGGGTTTTTGTACAGAGCGCGGTAGTCGAGCGGGTTGGCGCCTGCGTCCATGCGGACCTTGAACTCGACGCCGTCGATCGTCCAGCCGTTTTGCTGCTCGAGCACCGGCTGATCGTTGCCGTCGAGGTAGTCCACCGTGATGGTGTCGTACTGCGACGGATCACCCGCCATGTACCAGGCGTTGGCGCTGTTGGCGTCGAGCCGCGGGTCGGAGATGGTTTCGAACAGGCCGCGCACGAAGTTGGGCGTGGTGTTGTTCTTGGTGCTGGCACCGACCTCGAACTCGCTGTTTTGCACCACCAGCGCGGCGCCGCGTTTGCTGACCGGGCAGAGCAGATAACGCGGTTTGATGTTGAGCGTGTTGCCGTTGTCGGCTTGCAGCGCCATGGCGGCCATGGCTGCATCCACCGAGGTGGTGCTGATGGCAGTGCCCGAGGCGGCAAGGTTGTTGCGCGTGCTGTGGAACAACGCGGCGCCGTTGAAGGTGACCGGCGCGGTGATCAGCGCGTAGACCAGGTCGCCCAGCTTGCGCATGGCGGCGCGGCCCATGAGGCGCGGCACTTTGGTGAACGCCTCAAGATCATCGTTGATGATGGCCGCACGGTTGATGTTGAACATCTTGCCGTAGGTGTAGAGGATGCGCGTGGCGCCGTGCTCGCCGATGCTGGCGTATTGGTATTCCTTGCCGGGCAGGATTTGATCGAGCGCGGGGAAGGTGTTGAGGCTTGCGGTTTGCGCTTGCTTGAAGTCGGGCAGCGTGCCTTTGTTGGTCCAGAGCGGGAAGGTTTCTTCCGTCTCGTTCCAGCCCATGAGCATGGCTTTGTTGGCCACGTTGGCGAGCAGCAGCGGGAAGTCGCCCGAGCTGTGGGTGAACGCGGCGGCGACCTTGGCCATTTTGTCCATGCCGCGCGTGTTGACGCCGCTGCGCTCGAGGCTGGCTTGCGCCATGTCGAGCAGCGTGTCTCCGCGGTAGGGGTTGGTGGTGTCGTTCTTGGCGAGGCCGGCGCGGATTTCGAGCGCGAGCGACATGCCGGCGCGGCGCTTGTCGCCCTCATCCTCAACGGTGCCGATGCGCGTGGTGCCCTGGATGGGCTCGGCGCCTTTGCCCAGCACGTCGAGCAATTTGGCGTTGGCTTGCTCCGGCGTGCAGGAGACATCGGCCAGGCAAGCGGCTTGCGCCTCGGCGACGCCGCTGCGGGTGGCAAACTTGGCAAACGCGGCGGTGATGTCGTCGCGGCGCTTGGCCTCGGCCGCGATGCCTTCGGCTTTAGCTTTGGCTGCAGCCGCTTTGATTTCGTCAGGGGTCATGGTGGATTGCTCCGTGGGTTGGGCGGCGGCTGCCGCAGGAAGGGGGGGCGCCTTGGCGCTGATGCGCTGCGCAAGGGCGGCGGGGAGGCGGGTTTTGTCGAACCGTGCAAACGATTCGGCGCTGAGCGAGGCGGCGACGGGCGTGGCCTCGATCACGTCGGTGACGAAGCCTTCGGCCTTGGCTTCGGCGGCGGTGTACCAGTGGTCTACACCGTCGGTGAGCAGCGCCATGATGGCTTCGCGCGGTTTGCCGCTGGCGGTGACGTAGCTCTGCGCCATGGCCTCGGCGTATTTGTCGAGCACGTCGGCCTGCTCGCGCATGTCGGCGCTGTTGCCAACGGCGAGCGACCAGGGCGCGTGGATCATCATGAGCGCGTTATCCGCCATGTGGCGGACATCGGCGGCCATGGCGATGAGCGATGCGACGCTGTAGGCGGCGCCGTCAACGGCGACGGTGACCTGCGCCGGGTGACGCTTGATAGCGTTGTAGATGGCGATGCCATCAGTGACGCTGCCGCCGTAGCTGTTGATGCGCACGGTGATCTCGGCGGCGTCGATCGCGGCGAAATCCTTGACGAAATCCTTGGCGGCGATGGTGTCGCCATACCAGCTCTCGCCGATGTCGCCGTAGATCATCACCTCGGCGCGCGTGGGCGCGTCAGCGGATGCGGCAGCCGATGGGCCTCGCGACGCGAGGGCTCGGATGGAGTACCAAGGGTGTTTCATGCCGCACAGTTTTGCGCGGCGGCTTTGCAAAAACTACCCGAGAATTTGCAATTTGTGAGGGCTAGTGCGTGCAGGCCTGGCGGCGATGATGGTGAGCAGGCGAACTATCATCAAACTTGATCTGCCTCTGCAAACAACGCATCCACTTCGGCGTCAGTCCAGCCGAACGCTTGCTGCACCATTGCGACGAGCGGATGATCGCGCCGCGTGT
>ERZ650304.954-NODE-954-length-12129-cov-4.823257_pt1 | contig 12129 bp, 17 predicted proteins | sample MGYA00376240_ERZ650304 | MGnify/ENA primary metagenome ERZ650304 (study PRJEB26733, sample SAMN07839271) | wastewater metagenome | biome: small river; feature: stream; material: water | place: USA: North Carolina | collected 2016-03-01 ...
CACTCTTTCCCTACACGACGCTCTTCCGATCTCAGCATTTCTTTTAATATTTGCAAATCCACGTTGGACTGAGCCGTCATCTAAAACTATCTGTACTTCTATTTTCTCAGCCATTAAAGCCCCCAATTAGCTTTGATATTTCATCAGTAGACATTGGAGATTTTTTGTCGTCTATCTCAAATTCATTTTCTAGCTTTTGATCTATTATTTTATTGAGCTTTTTCATTACGTCTTTTTGTCCCTTAGCGTTTCTATAAGGGAATGCTGCAATCAAATTTAGATCATAATCTTCCTCGGCTTTTAACCGAGGAATTGCTTTTAAATACATGTCGAGAGAGTAAACGTCTAAATCCATAATGTCTTGATGGCTCCAACCATAGAACCGAGCAAGCCTTGCGTAATTGTAGTACGAACTATTTAGTTTTTTTTTGCTTTATTTAGCATCCCGCAAATCTTAAGCAGAACACTTAATTGCAAATCCTCAAACGCGTCTTCAGGCATTCCTAAAGGCAACAAATAGTTTTTAATTACATCAAGAGCTTGATCGTCGTTGTTATTGCTAACAGCTTCTTTCATTGATGCGGTAAATGCTCTTGTGTGTTTTACGCTTGGAAGCACTAAAGTGAAGGTTCTATCTAAAACCTTCACCGTTACTTTTTCTAACTCGGTTATGACTAAATCCATTAACTTCCTCCAGGTTTTTATGTATCTGAAGGTAAGTATTGTTTCCAGTCAGAGTGGAATGCAACTAAATTTACAGCGTCTGGCTTAGAGCTGTCTTTGAATGTTGTAAACTCAACTGTCAAAGTTTGTTTAGTTTCTCCACTAAAAGCAATCTCACTTAAGTTTGGAATAGCTTTCCAGAAAACATAATCTCTAGAAGTATCACTCAAAGATAATGCTACCGGATGAAGAAGTAGTCTTGCACCGCGTGGTAAAATAGATTGACCGATTTGAGCCAAACCTAAACCTAAAACTTCAGTGCCAGACAATGGGGTGTTAGTTCCAAAAGAACCATCATCCATCAAGTTTTTAATTTTAGTTGTGTCTGTTTCGATCAAAGTCATTTCTACAGAAGCGTTCATTCCTTTAAAAAGTCTTGTCACAGGAGTTACGCCAGTTTGATGGCTTGTAACGTCTTCGAATTCAACTTCTCTAGTTAAAGAAAACTCACCGTCGATTGCTCCAAGGTAAACATCTCTACCTTTTTGACATTGTGTGAAAGTAAAGCCAGTTGGAGCTGCTCCGTCGATTACCGTTTCAGATTCGCCTACAGCAGTAAGTGTTAAATAAACAACAGTTGGATCGTCTCCGTCAACTGCGCCACGAACCCCAGAAAGAGCTAAAAGATCAGCTGCTAAAGCAGTTGCTACAGCACTTGCAGAAGCGTTTGCAGAGATTGTTACTTCAACACCAGTTCTTCCAGCTACAGCAGGATCAACTCCAGCTCCAGTGTTAAACCAGACATAATATTTTGTTAGGTTTTTAGCGTTAGAAAACAAAAAGTATTTGTTATTCAAAGAGCTAGAAACGTCAGCGACACATTGAATCTTGGTTTGCTGCTCAAGTTGCCAATAAGCGTCCATAGGCTCAATGCGAATGCTTAAAGATTCACATGACATAATTCCCTCCCCCGAGAAAATTTCAAATTTTTAATAACACAAGTAATAATAAACGATAAACGTCATTGTGCAACGAATAACATTATCGTTCGAAGTAGCATAAGGTTCAAAGCTCATCTGCTCAAACAAGACGTTTTTTATTCCTGTCTGATTCAAACGATCTAAGTCCATTAGACTAAATAATACTTGCTGAGACAATTCTTCTGCTCTTTCTAGACCAGAAGTCATGTCCCGATTGCCTTTATAAACTAATTGTAAAGTCACAGTAGCCGTCAATTCTTGACCGTTACTGCTTGTGCTCTCAACCGTTATCGGGTTTACAAACACATGGTAAGCCTTATCTAAAACGCTAGAAGCAATATTGTCGATATTAAAAGCATCTCTATGTTCTTTGTAAGATAGACCTTTAAGTCGTTCGTTAAAATAAGGTCTTATGTTCTTAATACTCACGATCTCACCAATTTAATTGTAGTTTGCATCTGCTTTTCGCCAGTCGAGATTGTTCCATCTCCAGTATAATCAACTCTTAAGTATTTTCTATTTCTAGCTGTCACAGCTAAAGACTCAAAACGTCTAGCTTGTTGCTGAAACACGTCGTCAATAGCATTTGAAATACCGTCATAAATAATCATAAGAGTTAAATACTTAGACCACTCTCTGACTTCACTTACATCTACAATAGATGCTTTTGTAAGTTTATTGCCAGACGTATCTTTGAAGCCGTTTTCGTCTAGCCAAGATAATATTCTTTTTTGAGCTTCTCTGTGCTCACGCTTAAAGCTATTTCTACCCTCTGGAATCCAGCGCAAAATATCACTTACAACGCTTGTTAACATTTCATCCGTAGAAAAGAGTTTGTCATCTACTTCGTCTATAACTGTAAGTGTTTTTGTAAAAGTAAGTTCTGTAAGAGTTGGGGTTGGCAAAACTCCGTCTGTAGTTGTGACTTTAAGAGTAATTGTCTTGTCACCGTCTGATCCGTACTGCCAATCTAGATACCAGTTTTTGTAATTTTCAACATCACTTAATGTTCCAGTAACATCAATGAATCCAACTCCTGTGTCTGGTTCTATTTCTATTTTAGAATAAGCTTGTTCACCTGGAGTTTTATAAGTGTCGATGCAAGAGATTCTAGTCTTGTCGTTTACTTGAACTAATTCTTCTGTTTTTATAACGCCAAAAACTGCCATTTTTATCTCCTGATTTCTAGCACCACTTCAAAGTCATTACAGTCTCGAAGCATCTGTGGTGTCAAATTCTTATAGTGCTTTAACATCCAGTTTAAATGATTAAATTTATTAAATTCTTGAGATTCTTTTAAAGAGTCTACAACAAGCTCTATGCAAGATACCTTAGAATCATCTTTTACGTTAAAGACTGTGTCGTATTGTGTCTTTTGATCTAAATGCTTATTTAGTTCTGCAATCGCAGCAAGCCAATCATTTTGTCTAAACAGCTTTGGCTTCATTAAACAAACTGCATCACAATTAAAGACATCAAAGAACTCAGATCTTACAACGCCCTTGCCGATAGCCTCAACAATATCAACCTTTGTAATGTCCTCAACATTGCCCTCAACATTTATGCAAGCATGAGAGTATTTTGCCCATGATCCAGTTAAAAGAAAATGCCCTAGAGAAATAAGATAGCTTGTTAAGTGAGACTTTCTCCAAATTAAAATGATGTAGTTATCTTTTTTGAGAAGTTTATATATGACAGTTTGATCTTCTTTTGTAAGAGAATAGCTTTTGCCTTTAAAAAAATACATCACCCCATCAAACGTGATTCTTCCAATAATCTTTAGGACAAATAAATTATATAACTTTGAAAGCATCACAATCTCCCTGCGGTTATCCATAAAGCATCTAATTGATCTTCCGACCAACCAAGCATCATTCCGACAGCTGCAACAAGAGGATTTGCTCTTATAAAAGCGGTTGAGTATTCCCATTCAATTTTTGCTAATGTTCTATTTGGCTCTGGCATTGCATTTATTGCGGCTTCAATTTGTTCCATTGAAACTCCAGCCAAAATCATTGCTTGTCTAATTTGTCTTGGTGTTACGTCTGGCAATTTAAAAATTAAACGGCCTCTTTCCCAGGCCCATCCAACCCGAGGCGCCCTAGAATAATCTGTTACGTCAATAACAATTTGAAACAAATGAGAGTCTAAAATGTTATCAAAGGATTCGTGCTCCTCTATTTTTTGAACCTTATTGTCGTTTACAAAAGCAAATCTTCTCATTCGTCTGCCTTTGTTAAATCAAGAAATGTAACTTTGTTTTTAAGTCTAAATATAGAATCAAAAACACCAATGTGGTTAAAGTATGCACAATCTTTATATGATTTTCTTTTTCTTTGAGCTTTACATTCTATATAAAACGTCTCTGCGCCTGTAGCCTCTAAGGGATCAAGTAAGCTTTGAGAAACATTAAACTCCCAATATTGTCCAACCTGTACTGGAGTAAGGCTTGCAATAAAATTTTTATCGTAATTATCGCCGTCTGTAATATAAAGATCAAAAGAGTCTATGTAAGACGAAACCAAGCTTCCATCTCTAAACAATCCTGCTTGTATTCTAAAGCCTTCAATTAAATCAGAGTTAAATTTTGCGTGTAAATTTAAAGCATAGACAGGATCTTTTTTGTCCCATGTTCTTTCAAGATAGCAATTGGATTGGTTAGACAAAGTAAGCAGCTGATCAATCTTTTGACTGATCGGAATAATATAATCGCACTGCTCAAGGTGTCTTATTTTTCTCATTCGCCCCTTACAAGTCCAATTGAAGAAGACCTATTTACTCCATCTACGGATATTTCTATTTCTAATAAATAATGAGTTAGATCATAAATTAAAGGAGCAGCCACAGGAGTTGTGTGAAAATAACCAGACAGATCGGCTAAGATTCCGCTCTGAGACATTCCTGAAACTAAAGATCCAGCTTTATCTTTAATAACATAAGCACCAGAATCTAAACCAGAATCTACTCTTTCTCCGTTTCTGTTTATCCAAAAACTAATTTCAAGTTGGTTAGACGCATTTATGTTTGCAACCGCACAAATTTGATAGATTGGATCAACCTCTACCGTCCCGATGGTAAAGGTGCCCTGATAAACTCCAGAAGCCGTAAGGATATTAGCCATCTTATGACTCCCTTAAAGAAGGTCTAATGTCTACGCCTGGAGGAGTTGAGAATGTGTATCTAACAAGAGTTCCAATTGTGTTTGGTATTGTTCCAACTGGACTCCAAGTAATGCCGTCGTTTGTAGAATACTCAAATCTAGCGGCGTTTGTAACTGTGTTATGATTTACTAAAAGAACATTACTTAAATCTTTTGCTCTATAATAAAGAGTTGGAACAGAAGAAGAGTAAAGTTTTTTAAGTCTAAACGCTGTTCTAGATGGATTTCCGTTGTCTGAATCATCTACAGAAAGCTCCCAATTATCAGAGCTATCAGTTAAAGATTCATAGCCTAAAAAGAAATCACAAAGTTGAGCCGGAATAGAAGTATCAAGCCCTAATGTAGCAAACGCAATTTTAAATTGAACTTGCTCTGCGGTTGCAAATAAAGACAAATCTTCCGCAAAAGGAATTGATGTCCATCCACCAGAAACAGATCCAAAACCAGAGGTTCTGTAATAAACATCTAAAGATCCTGTAAAATCATACAAAGAATCTATTGTTGTAATGAACTTGTATATAGCGTCTGGGGTATCTAAAACTTTTGTTACAACAAATGAGTGATCAAATAAAGAGTCTGATCTTAAATCAGAAAGTATAACTCCTCTTTGTCCTACGACTGTATTTGCAATTGCAAGCCAGCCATTTTCAGCATCCATTGCTGTTAAGTTACCGCCAGGCTGAAGTTCTATTGGCTCATAATTAAATGTTTCTAAATATTTATTTGATGTTCCACCAAAGATTCTATCAATCACATTGTTCACACACTGTTTCATAATAAAAATAAGACCAGTAGTTACAATTGCTCTATCAAGAATATTAGACCAAGTTGCTTGTGTAGCAGTTGGAGTAAGTATTTGGTTTGAAGATCCGAGTAGGTTTGCTGTTACTAAAGACGGCCATGCAACGGCACCAGAGGTTAACTCTGATAATTGTCCTAAATAAATGTTTGTGCTTGTAGCGAAAAACGCACAAGGCTGACCAGAGTTTGTTGTGTGTTGAGGAACTGCATAATCTTCTGAATCTGTTAACAAAAGGGTTCCTGTTAGCGCTGGTAAATTTCCTGTCTTATGAACAAAATTTGATCCTGTAGTTCCAAAAGCTCTTCCTACGGATCCAGCAGAAATATCAGTTGTGAAGTTTAAAAGCGCTCCACCAGAGGTTGCTGATAATTCATAACTAACACCAGCGACTGGGTTTCTAACAAAGTATACAGTTCCTACAACAAGGCCCGCTCCACCCGTAAGAGATGTAAAAACTATTGGATCGTTAGCTAAAAAAGAATGTCCTGCGTGAGAAATTACATCTGTAGCAGCAGTTCCTGTAATAGCAGACGTTGTGTATGTAGGAGCTGTGTTTGTTGCAAATACATAATATTGGTGAGTTGCCGCAACACCGTTATGAACATAAAGTCTATTGTTTGGTTGATCTAAAACTGCTCCTGCGCTTGCAATGTTAGAGTTTGAATGTAGAACTCCTAAGTTTGCAGGATCTTGTAGAAAATAAACTGCCTTTTGATCGTTACCAGTTGCAAATGGAATTGTAGGAAAACCAATTGGAACAAAATCTGCTCTTGCAAGATTGTTTACTAAAAGAGTTCCTCCGTTGATAGTTACAGATCCAGTAGTAACTAAAAATAATTTCCACCCAGTAGTTCCAGAGTCTATTACTTTTAAGGCTCTGTATGTAGTTGTTGTGGCAGCTGTGTCTGGCATTTGAATTTGAATTCTACCAATGTAAGTATTTGCGCCTGTGTTGTAATCAATTTCATATAAAACCACACTAGCAACACCGGACTCTGTGCTTACTAAGAACGCTCTTCCATTAGAAGTTAAGTACATGTTGTTTGCGGCAAGACCAATTCCTGAGTCTGTTTGAACATCTAAAAACTTATTTAAAGAAGGTCCAACTGCCTGCTTACCATCAACTGTTTTAACAAAGCATCTGCCTTGGGTTGTGGTTTTTGTTTGATCGTAAGACGATACGACTTGATCTAATAAATCTGCCTTTACATATTTCATTATATAACCCCTTAAACAATGACCCAGTAGTCAGAATCAAGCCTATATTTTGTGCCTACAAGTGTATAGACAAAAATGCGTCTTGCAGTTTGCCCTGGATTAACAGTGGCACTGGAATAATCTATTTGTATTATGCGTTCGTTTTTAGTGCCAAAATCAGCGTAAAGAAAATCTCTTACTCTGTCTTGTGCGTTTAAAATTTGATCTTTAATTGTAGAAACATTAGATGCGTCGATAACAGCCCAAGCAGTTTCTTGGTTGTTAATCTCCCTTAAGGCTTTTCTTGATCCATCTTGTAAAGATCCGATAGCCATTTATTCATCCTTGTTGCTTGTTGAATTGTTTCTTTAAATCTACTTCTTTGTAAAACCATGCGTACCAACTTTTTTCACTCGTAGAATAAGTGATTTGATACGAATATTCTTTTCCGTCATTTAGATTTTGACGAAGCATGAGGCCCATGAGCTCGTCTGAGCTCACGGACTTAACGTAATGAGGAATACGACTAGCAGTGCCAGCCAAAATTATGCTCCAGTACCGTTGAAGTATACTTGTCTCTTACCAGAATCAAGAACAGCAGAGCCGTAGATTTGGTGGAGTAAGTATTCAACTGCAACTTTTGACAAATTGTCATCAGTCTTAAATTCTGGAGAAAGTTGTCTAGCAAATCCTACTGCAGAAGAGTGGTAGAAAAGAGTTTGGTTTGCAGCAAGCTCAGTGTGCATAATAACTCTGAATCCATAGATTCTTCCAAGCTCTGCGTTTGCAATTGCTTCATTTGGTCCGTATTTATCAACTTCGATGAAGTTTGCAATTTGTAGCATAGCCTTTTCTTGATCTGGAGAGATCATCATGAATCTGTTCATTTGTGGGACGTTTTGTACGTTCAAAAGTCTACGAGCTTCAAGGATGTCTACAGCTTGTACTGTGTCTGTTGGAGTGTTTGAGTAATCAAGAATATGATCTGGAGCTGCAGATGAAGCAAGTCTTAGTTGAGCAATCAAATCTTTGTCGATTTGAAGAGCAAGCTCTCTAGACATTTCAACAATCATTTCAGCTTCTACGTTAACCATTGCTTGAACAGCAGCGATTCTTTCTAAAGAAGCGTAGATTGCTTTGTGTTTGTTTAAAGAAATGTTGTCTACTGCAAAAGTCATTTCTTGAGCTGTAAGAGCAACGTTTTCAGTTTTATCTGCTGCTGCAAATTGAGTTCTACGTGGAACTTGAACTACGTTTGATCCAGCCACTGCAAATCCAGAGTAATCTGTAATTGTTGGTAGCACGATCGCTTCTTGCTTTAGTGTTTCTTGTACGATGGAGCTAACTATCTCTTGAGACGTTGCACTCACTTCTGTTAAGCCGATCTCAGCCATTTTAATCCCCCTTTAGGATAATTATTTTCTTGTTTCTCTGCTTTTATTCGCCAACTGCATAGCCATTTCTTTAATGCTTAATGCCTTTGACGCTCCCACAACTGGCTTTACTCCGACATTGACGTGTTGCACGTTCGCCTTTGTAGTTTTAAACCAATGAGGTTTTTTCTTTTTCCATTCTTCGACGACCTTTTTAACTTCGTCTTCTTTTACGGCAAAAGTTTCAGGATCTACAGTAATCTTGCCAGACCAGTTTTCGAGTTGAATGATATCGTCAACGTCTGTGCAGCCTTCGGACAATAAAACTTTTTGAAGTTGAGCTTTGACTTGCGTCGTGCCGTAAGACTTTCTTAAATCACCGACTTGAGCCTTAGCTTCTTCAGCTTCTTTTTTATAAGTCTCCATAAGTTCTTGAAACTTACCTTGCTCAGTTGCCTCTTTAATTTTTCGCTCTTTTTCTTGAGCTTCTTTTTCTTTTAAAGCTGCTTGAGTTTTTTTAAGCTGTTCTACTGTTCTTTTGTAGGTTTCGTAGGCTACTTTATCTTCGGCAGCACTGCTGCTGTTTTCAGTAGTTTTAGATTCCTCAGCTTGGACACCGTCCATTGCTTTAGGCTCGACACTGTCGACTTTTGACTCTGACATTTTTACCTCCCCGTAAAACTTTGTCAATCTGTGCTATTTAAACCTAGACTTAATCTCTTTTCTTAATAGGTCAACGACTATCCTTCGTATTCTTTCTTTGCCTGCATCGTCGAGACCTAAAATATCGTAACCAATATCTTTTTCTAAAAGATACTCATAGATTTTTGCATTAGTTTCTTTGGAATCAGATCGTGATGTGTCTTTAAAAAACACTTTGATTTTATCTTGTGTAATTTCAAACGAGATAGATTCTAAAAGTTGTCCAGTAAATGTTAAATTTGAAATTTTAGCGTAAGGCCTGAAAAAAGGAGACTTTGCTTTTTTTCTAGCTCCTTCTGTTTTTCTGTATTCAAGATATGATTCTGAAAATCTAGGCAAGCTTTCAACTTTTCCGGTTACAATCGTTTTTCCTCTTCTTGCAAGTTCTAATATTTTTTGAACAACAAACTCAGCAATTTGTCTTTGTGTTGATTTGTTTGATTTAGTCTTTTTCAAGACTGTCTCAACTTCTTTTAAAACTTTTTTAGTGTTTATAGTTACTTTTGCCAAGTTTATTCCCTAAAAAGAGCCCGAACCCTATCTTCTGATAAAGACAAGTCTTTTAGTATTTCATTAACCAAATCATCTTCTAATTCAGACCTTAAGTCTGGAGCTTCGCCTTCATAACCTTCTGCAATTTCTGTTAAATCGCTGACAAAAAGACCAAAAAAGTCTCTTTTCATTTTTGGCACTTGTCCATTTTTGCCAGTAATATGTCCATGAGCCTTTGCTGCTTGATCTGGATCATTCCAGCCTATTTCTAAAATACGACCATCAAAGTTTAAAACACTTAAGGAGTCTAGCATCTCTCCGGTTCCGGTTAGGTTAATGTTTGATTCGGATTTTCCCAAGGCCTTAAAAATTGCACTGTTAGCGTATGAAGTTGAATATTCTTTAAAAGGCGCATCTCTCTTATCGACGTTTTCTTCTTGTGTTCTTGATATGATTTTTTGAATAACCGCCGCTCCAATATCACTTGCCACACTTTCAGGCACATTGTCAGTCCCCAAAGTTTCAGCAAGATCAATCTTTAAGACTGGGTTATTACCGTCTAATGTCCGCTCTATCTTGGCCATTATCTTCTTCTAAGTTTGGTTGTTGTGGTTGAACAAAAGACACAGGAACTTGAACTGCTTTTTCTTTTTCAATATCTTTTAATATTTGATCTGCTTCTTCTTCAGATTTTCCCATCAACTCCATGATTGCCATTTTCTTAGACATCAAGCCCATATCAAGGTGAAGTTTAACAGACTCTTCTGTTTCTTTTTTAGTTTGGATCGCTTGAGGTGCAGCAAATTCAATATCTAAAACAACATCTTCAGGGATGGCTTGAAGTTCCATTTCAACGCCGCCTTGATCTAGAGTTCTACCAACAAGATAGTTGTTCCATGCAATTAGAATTTTAAAAGCTTTCTTTTCGATCATTTTGTAAAGATCAAAGTCATCTTGAGATGCTTCAAACTTTTCTACCATTGCAAGTAAGCGCTCTAAGCCTGACGCATAAGTCTTAGAGGCTCCGTCTGTGTTAATAACTTTTGAATCTAGGCCTTCAGCAGATAGATACAAGTTTATAAACGTGTTTAAAAGTGCCAAAGATGATTGTAAGTCTGGGCTTGGAGATACAAATTGAAAGTCGGGTGATAGCTCAGATCTAGTTGGATCCAAAGGTAAGTGAATAACAGAGTGTGGACCAACTTGCATATCTTGGGGTTTTTCTACGGATTTGATGATTGCCTGAGAGTAGCCTTGTAAGCGATTGATGTTAGACGTATCTGATAGCATAACTCCAAGCTCGATACAAAATTGAACAAGAGTTGATTCGCTATCAACCCAAAACTCAAAGTCTTTATCTACAGCGATGTCGATAAACGTATTTATTTGAATTGGGTTTAGTAACTTATCCGCTGGCAAGTCTGCTACTTCTAAGCCTGTGTCTGGGTCTATGTATTCACCCTTGCCGTTAGTAGTAAAGTGAAACTCATCACTCCACCAAACCATACGAAGGTTTTTAAGCTTGTAATCATCTGGGTCTGCAATTTGTTGGTTTACATAATCTTGAGTTCTTCTTTGGTTGCCGTATAAGTAGCCTGCAGATTTAGAAGTTAAGTTGTCTAATTGAGAGAGTTGAACCATTTTATCATAAGCACTTAAAACATAGACCGCTGCTTTTTCTGGATTCATTTCGTCTGGCACAACATCATAGTTGTGTGGATAGTAGGCCATAAATTGAAGGCGTCCATCTTTAGGAACGATTTGTAGTGCGGCTTGGTCTTCAAGATTATAAATCTTGTTTGATTTTTTAAGTTTTAAGTTAGCATAAGCTTCTTTATAGAGTTCGTTTAAATAATTAGCGGTTTCTTCGGATGCGTTTACAAAAGTTCTTTTAGGTTCGTGTCTGTAGATAGATGACTTAGCGTTAACGATTCTTCTAACAATGTTAACACTGGTGACTGTTCTCATGTTTTTAACAGTCTCTTTAGAAAACTCACGATTTAAAGCATCTAGAATATATTTGCCATGTTTAGACTTCCAGATTTCGTAGCGTTTGTAGGACTCTTCTTTTCTTCTTTTGTTTTCTTCTGAAAGAATTTCGTCAATAATACGTTTACGTTCTCTGATATCTAAAATATTGGCCACAATATCCCCCGACTTACTGGTCAAACTCTTGCATGATCTTTACCGATTTAACTTCATAGTCACACACTTCGTCATCTTTTATTTTATAGTCTGCAATAATAAAGTACAAAACGCCATCGACGTAAATAATTGCCTCAGCTTCGGTGTCGTTTATTGCTTCCCATTCAAGTTTAGTTAGGTCTAAGTCATCTATAAATGCCGTGTCAAAGTTGTCAGACATACCTACCTCTTAAAGAGTTGAGGAGTTGATTGATAGTTAAGTTTAGCTACTACTTGGCAGACATTGTAGCCTAAAGAGGTTGTAATGTGCTGCCACGGCTTACTATCATCCTCTATGTAGTCTGCGTTGGCTTTTAATTTTGTAAGTCTTAAACCTTGGTCGAGTGTTTTACATTTCTCGTAGACAAAAAGTCTTCTTTCCATTCTTGAGTTACAGATGTAGGCGTTTACAGTTTCATGTCTTGTTCGTATAGGAGGGTTTTTACTTGGCAGATCAATGTTGTAGTAAACACGCTTTCCGTCTTTTGTTTTATAGTTGGCAATAAACTCTTCTATGATTTCGTAGTTTGTATGTTTAGAGTTTGGTGAGTTTGATCTACCCGTGGCATCACCTGT
>ERZ650304.955-NODE-955-length-12128-cov-8.505757_pt1 | contig 12128 bp, 19 predicted proteins | sample MGYA00376240_ERZ650304 | MGnify/ENA primary metagenome ERZ650304 (study PRJEB26733, sample SAMN07839271) | wastewater metagenome | biome: small river; feature: stream; material: water | place: USA: North Carolina | collected 2016-03-01 ...
TCGTACGACTGGCTCGTGCTCTGCCAACTCTTCGGGCGCATGGTCGATCTACCGAAGTGGATGCCCATGCACGCCATGGACCTCCAGCAGTGGTGGGTCCAACTGGGGATGCCCGAGGGAGCCAAGCCGCCCAAGCCAGTGAGCGAGCACCACGCCTTGGCTGACGCGAGGTGGAACCGCGTGTTTTGGACGAACCTCGGGGCAGCGCTCGGTCAGCAGCGCGCTCGCTTCCTCGCGGCGATCGAAAAGACCTTCAACGCACAGTGGTACGGAGTCCAATGACGAATCAACCGAGAGTCGGCGTGTCGATCGTGATCCACGACGAGCAAGGCCGGGTGTTGCTCGGTCTGCGTAGTGGCAAGCACGGCGCCGGTACATGGGGCCTCCCTGGCGGCGCCATCGAACCTGGCGAGGATCCGGTCGAAGCAGCGCGGCGCGAACTCGAGGAGGAGACGGGCCTCCGTCCCACCCTCATGCGCCGGTGCTTCGTGCCCTACGCGAGCACCGTGTTCGAGGACGGCCAGCAGTGGGTCACCCTGTTCTTCGAGGCTGAGTACTGCGGCGAGCCCGACGTGATGGAGCCCGAGAAGTGCGAGCAGTGGGCGTGGTTCGACCTCGGCTCGCTCCCCTCCCCCCTGTTCGGCGCGCTCGGTGATGGCTCCGTCCTCTACGGGCACCCGGTCACGTTCCGCGTCTTTCAGATCGAGGCCGGCGCCACGTACTGGGTAGCGGCCAGGGATGCCGCGCACGCCGTGGCCTTGCTCGCCGAGATGGCGTCGAGTGAGGGCTGGGGAGAAGAGTTGCTGGAGGAACTCGAGGAGGGGCTCTCGAGCACCGAGGTGGCCAAGGACCAGTGGGCAACGACCATGCTCCACGACGACGAGAGCGGCACCAAGCAGCCACTATCGTTCTTCCTCACCGAATACGGCGTGTTCGGGTGCTCGGAGTGGCCATGAGCAACGACACGATGGACAAGGTCAGGGATCTGGCCGACACGATCATCAAGACCGCTGAGAAGTTCGGCTACTCCGCGCCGGAGTTGCTGCGCAGCGAGATCGGAGCGGAGTACCTCTACCGCATCGAACTCTGTCTCTCCTCCATGCGTGAGACCCTAGGGCACAGCAGCAAGGTCGAGCGGATGAACGGCCGACATGACCGAGCCCTCTACATCGAGGGCTACGATGAGGCGCTCATGGGCCCGCGGCACTCGCAGCCTACGGCCAGGCAGTGGCTCCACCGATACATCGCAGGTGACTACGAAGCGGGCAAGACGTTCAATGACTTCGCCCACGAGAAGGTGGAGACAGCGATAGCGGAGGCTCGGGCCGAAGGCATGGTGGCCGGGTCGCGCGAGAAGAACGGGCCCGTCCCCACGTACGAGGAGATGAACCCGCTCGGGACCGTGAAGGGCTGGGCGGCCGTGCAAGGCGAGATCTGGCGCGAGGACGCGTCCGGCACGACGGTGGTTCTCACCACGCCCCGCGACCGATTCCAGCATGAGATCGTGGCCTACGTGATGCCGAAGCACGAGGGGCACGTCTTCGACCTGCTTGCGATGGGCCGTGCGCCGGAGAAGGCGGGCCTCTTGCGCGCGGCACTCTCCAAGGAGGAACGGCGCCCGAATGCGAGCCATGACGGAGCGTGCGAGGTGATCGCGAAGATGCTGCCGGTGCTCGAGGACACCGACGTCTCCCACTGGTCGTGGCAGCACAACTGGACGCTCCACTCGAAGGCCGGCCGGGAGATCGCCACGATCTGGCCGGGGCGCGAAGGCTACTCGTGGCACACGTGGGACCCCAATGGCGTGGGGTGTGAGAACTCGCGGGTCACCGACATCGACACAGCAGCGGCCGAGGTGCTCGAAGCGGTGAAGCGGCAGGGCTTTGAGACAGATCCGCCGCACGAGAGCGAGGAGCAGATCGCCGATCTGGAGGCGACCATCGAGTCCTATGAGGGCTTTCTGGCCAACATGGCCACGATCCTTGGCCTGCCCAATGACACGAACATGGTCGCGGTGGAGGATGAGGCGATGGCGCTGATCGGTAGGCTCAGCGCTGAGCCCCAAGCGAACATGACCGCCATGGACCGCGTGATCTCCGACTTGAAGGATGATCTCGCGCGCTTGCGGGCACTCATCCACACGCCGTCCACCGAGGACTGGTTGGCCGCGGTGCCGCTCGAGGCCGCCCACCAGGTGGAACGCTGGGGCACCTCTCACGACGCCGGAAAGGCACCACAAGACTGGTTCTGGCTCCTCGGCTACCTTGGGGGCAAAGCACTGCATGCGGCCATCCTGGGCGACGTGGCGAAGGCCAAGCACCACACGATCTCGGCCGGCGCGGCGCTGCTCAATTGGCACCGAGCGCTGACGGGTGAGACGCGGGCAATGCGACCAGGCACTCTCCCGCCCGAGGAGTAGCAATGGCCGCCCGAGGACGAGTGAAGGCCAGAGACTGGTTTGCCGTGGTCAGGGAACCGCTCACCCCGCGCGAGCGCAAGCGAGGTATCGTGGCCAAGGGCCGGCTACCGTCCCAGGCGAGCCATAACGGGCGCAGGGCCTTCGTGCGGCTCTTCATGTGGCGTTCAGCCGAGGACATGCTTCGCGCCAATCCCTGCCAACCGAAGGGGACGGCGGCGTTCTTCCGGCCCAACAACCGAGGGCATCGACTCGGTGATGCCCACTGGCCTCTTGAGTGGGCCACTTTGGAGACCGTCGCCCACGAGTTGACCCACGCCCTCACCCATCGGATCTTGAGGTACGGGCCCGATGCCAGAGACGTGATCTCCCAGCGCGCAAACGGAGAGGCGGGCCATGGAAAGCGTCGGCACTTCTTCGGCCGGGCCGATGAAGAGATCGCCTACGAGATGGGCAGGTGGGTCTTCAACGCCTACCTATGGGTCATCACGGAACTCCGCAAGAGGGGCCTGGTGTAGGCCGTGCCGGTCTTCCGCGAGCCCACGGGGGCCTTCGCCCGCTTCATCGCCCAGGAGAACCGCAGGGAGGCAGAGGCCGCACCGGTCGAGCCCTCCGAACCGGCCGCAGCGCCCGCACCAGAGCCCACGAACGATCCGGCAAGGCCCGTTCTGCGGAACAGCGAGCGTGACCCGAAGTGGTACGCGCGCCTGCATCAACTTGAGGAACGCTGCGAGGAGATCTGGCCAGGCCGCGGGCTCTGGCAGATCCAGATGGGCAGCAACCTCTGGCCACGCCTCGCCAACGCGTCGGGCAAGACGAGCGACGAGATCTGGGAATACGCACTCGACCGACTCGCGGAGATCCCCGCCATCCCAAGGGCGATCTGCACCTACCTCGCGGCCATGCTCGAGCGGTTCGTGGTCGACCCGCCGAAGCACATCAAGCAGCGTGTTGCAGACGAGGCGATCCCAACACTCGTTCCGCTCCCAGATCGCCCTTGGGTTGTGCAGGCGGAGGCCAGGCTCGCGGAGAAAGTCAAGCGCGCACTTGCTTCCTCCCACGGTCCTGCTAGGACCTTCGGAAGTGACGAAGCCGGCCGACTCCAAGGGCTACCAGAAGCCCAAACGCACCGCGGATCAACTCCGCAAGGTGAAGCCGGCGATGACGTTCCTGCGAGGGTACACCGGCTACGTCGGTGACCTCTGGTTCATCATCGACGCCGAACTCAAGCAGCGCGACTGGAACTGGGGCGACCTCGCCGAGCGCCTTCGCTGCACGAGGCAGTACCTCGAGCAACTCACAACCCAGAAAGACATCCCAGAGGCGACGTTCTACCAGATCTGCGCGGTGTTCGGATGGAGCGCAGAGAAGATCATCAAGCGCGAGATGCCCGACGACGCGGCGTGATCTCCCACGAGAAGTGCTAGGCAGAGAAGACCATGACCGACGAGCAGACCACCCACGAACCCGAGATCGACTCCATCGCACAGACGGAGATCGAGGAGATGGACGCCCGCAAGCGCCTCGCCGCACTCAAGCTCCTCAAGTCCCGCCTCGACGCGGTCACCGAGAAGCGGAAGGCCCGCGGCGACTACTGGCGCAACGTCCTCACCGAGAAGACGCAGGCCCTCAACGACGCCATCGACGCGGCCGAGCCGGTCACCGACGCGCAGTGCCGCAAGAACCTCAAGGCGATCAAGGCCTGCCGCAAGGAGTCGGAGGACGCCAAGTCGGCCAAGGGCGAGGAGATCGCCGCGATCAAGGCGACGATCAAGCAGATCGAGGAGACGATGGACGACCTCATCGTCAAGGACCCGTCGAGTCAGATGGGTCTCGACCTCGGAGGCGAGCAGACGACTTGGCTGACGACCGAGGTGGCCACGCAGGTGAACCTCGCTCTCACCGCCAAGGAGGCCCGAGCGGCCGCGGACGGCGAGGACATGGCTGCCGACCTGGTGGCGTTGCGTCAGCAACTCGACTCGATGGGCATCGCCGCGATCATGCCGACGGACGAGACGGACGACGAGAACACGGAGGCGTCGGGCGGCGATGATGATGGTGGAGACGATGACGACGGCGAACCGATGCCGCTGGCTGCCGAGGACGATGACGACACCCTCGACTACGAAGAAGACCCGACCGACGACGAGGTCGACAACGACAACGTGATCTCGCTCGCGGGGAACGCATGAACGACGTACTTGGAATCGAGCCAGCGTGGCTCCACGAGGCGGCCATGGGAGTCGTGAAGAGGGCGCACGGCGAGCCACTCGCGGCGTTCGGAGACGCGGTGCGAGCGAACGGAGCGGAGATCATCGGATTCGTGGTGGCGAGCGAGGGCAAGATCTACCACGTGTCGATCGTCGCCACGGCCGAGGTCGAGAGCAGCGAGGTGGTGCCATGAAGTGGGTCAAAGCCAACATCGTCATGGTCGTGGCACTGGCGGTCCTCACGATGACGATCGCGATGCAGTGCGTCGCGCGGAGCAAGTGCCCGGATGACCAGGGCGCATCGTGGTCGCCAACCAACGGCACAGTGTGCTTCGGCGAGCGCAAGTAGGGTTCGCAGGCCCGCGCGGGGCGTGGTGCCGGGGGACGTCCCCGGACGGGTAGTGACCCCAATGAATCACCTGCGCAAGGCCTGCAATAGGGGCTGTGTCTCGATGTCGAGACGCGGCCCTTTCTGCGTCGAGAGTGCTATGGATCTAGCGTGGACTTGAGCACGGAAGCAGGACGCAGAGAGTGGCAGCGGAGGCGCAAGAAGGGGATCGGTGGGTCCGAGGCCGCGACCCTCTTCAACCGCCCCGATCGGATCGTCAACAAGTGGCAGAGCCGCTTCTCGCTGTACCAGAGCAAGGTCAGCGACAAGGACCACGATGACGACAACCCCACCCTTGAACTTGGCCGCTGGCTCGAGCCCGTGGTGCGGGACATGTACGTCCACAAGGTGGGAAGGGTGGTTACCGGCGGGTTCACGCTCATCGCCCACCCCGACTACGATTTCATGCTGGCCAACACGGACGGCCGCATCGCCGCGGTGCCAGAGCATGACGGCGAGGGGGTCTACGAGGGCAAGACCCAGAACGTGTTCGTGAAGCACGACTGGAAGCAGGAAGTCCCGCTCCTCTACCGCGTGCAACTCCAGCACTACCTCGCGGTGACAGGTCTTTCGTGGGGGTCGTTCGCCTGCTTCGAGGTAGGAGCTGCCGACTGGTTTCACTGGGGTGACGAGGAGCGCAACGACAAGTTCATCGAGGCACTCTACGACCTCGAATGGACGTTCTGGAGAGATCACGTCCTTGCAGGCGTGCCGCCCGATCCTGACGGGTCTGTAGCAACCACGAAGGCCCTCAAACTGCTCCACCCGAACGACAACGGGCGGGTGATCTTCTTGCCTCCCGAGGCTCACGGATGGCTCGCAGAGCGCTCGGAGATCGCGGCGCAGATGAAGGACCTCAAGAAGCGCCAAGCCGAGATCGACAACAAGATCCGGGCAGCAATGGGCGACAACTCCTACGGGGCGCTCGAGGATGGAGGCGGCATTGCCTACAAGACCCAGACCTCGAACTACGGACCGGAGTTGGTCCTGCAAGTCGTCGAAGACCTGCTAGGGAAGGAAGAGGCGAACGCGGTTCGAGCGGCGGTCAAGCCCCTCCGCGGCACCACGAGAGTGCTCCGCGTCGCTAGCGAGAAGACGATCTCCGCCGCACTGGCGGAGCAGCAAGAGCAAGAGCAGGACACATGACCGACAGCAACAAGATCGCCACCGTCAAGAGCCAGAAGGCGCAGGCCGACCGCGTCCGAGAGCAACTGCTTCGGCTCGTGAGCGAAAAGAAGCTCACCGCCATGCTCATGGACCGGGTCAACCCGGAGCACTTCATCCAGGCGTGCATGACCCACTACCTGGGCGGTGGGGCGAGCATGATGAAGTGCGACCCACTCACCTTCGTGAAGGCGTGCGTGGAAGCGGCGCAGTTGGGTCTCAAGCCCGACCCCGTACTGGGCGAGTGCTACATCATCCCGCGCCAGATCTCCTTCAAGAAGGCAGACGGGTCGTGGGACAAGAAGTGGGTGGCCCAGTTCCAGATGGGCTACCGCGGCGTCGCCAAGTTGGTGCGCCGCTCGGACCAGGTCAGGGACATCTCGCCGGCCGTCGTGTACGAGAACGACGAGTTCAACGTGCACCTCGGCACCGAGCAGCGGATCGTGCACCGTCCGTACTACATGCTCGGCCACAACGAACCCGGCAAGGTGATCGCGTCCTACACCGTGGTCACGTTCAAGGATGGCTCGACCTCGTTCCGTGTGGTGCCGCGCTACGACCTCGACCGCGCCGCGGAGGCGAGCGGCAATCCTGGCAACAAGGAGTGGTCGAACGTCTGGAACAAGCACTACGACGCGATGGCCATGAAGACCGCGCTCCTGCGGCACGCGAAGTGGCTCCCGATGCCCGACGACTGCCTGCGCGCCGTCAACGTCGACGAGCGCCGCGAGATGGGGATCTCCGACGACGGGAACGACTTCATCGACGCCGAAGTGACCGAGTATCGCGACGAGTCCGACGGTGACGACGACGGCGCCCACAAGGACCCGCTCGACAACCTCGCCGACGATCGCTAGGAGCCACGACCATGCGCGTAGACCAGATCGGTCCTCCAGTGATGTACCTGCCCGCGGACTCGTCCGTGGACGGCACCTACGTCCTCAGCGTGGAGGACTTCTTCCGCCGCGACATCAACGGCTGCCAAGGGATCCATGCGCGCATGGTCGTGCTCGCCCGACTCGAGAACGGGATCTGGCGGACCGACACCGAGTACGGCGGAGACTCGATCACCCGACCGTTCTCGCTCGACAGTCACGGGCTCAAGTGGTTCGCAGCCCTGCTCTCGGCTCTCGGCCGGACTGGAGAGATCGACGATCAAGACGACGTGGCTCTGACCGCAGCAATGTGTGGCATCCCGTACGTTGCTGCCGTCAAGGTTTCGGCGCCCAAGGTCGCTGGGCGCTCCGGTGGGCACAAGCGCTTCGTGAACGTCACCCGCTTCTCGCCATGTCCAGCCGAGGTGACCAAGGCAGTCTCATCGGCTGGCGTGCTCAAGAAGCCGCCCATCAACGCGCGCGTCGAGGCCCCGTAGCGTGCTCGTCCTCGCTGTAGACCCAGGCATGGAGGGTGCTGTCTCCGCCTATGCGGGTGATCGCTTCCTGTGGTCCAAGCGGGTGACGAACGATAAGGCAGCCGTGCTTGGCGTTCTCCAGTGGGCGCAGCGGGAGGCCCCGAAGCATGGAGGACTCACGGTCGTGGTCGAGCGGCAGTTTCAAGGTCGCGGGGTCAAGATGAACCCATCAACGACCGAGACCCTCATGCGCTCGAGGTTCCTCTGGGAGATCTTGAGCGACGTGCTCGGGATCGAGGTGGTGCTGGTGTGGCCGTCCTCATGGCAGAGCAAGACCCTCTGTCTCGCGCCGCCCACAGACGAGAAGGGCAAGAAGTTGAACACGAAGAAGAAGTCGATCTGGGTGGCGACGCACTACGTCAAGGACCAGTCGTGGACAGACGGCGAAGCCGACTCCGCCTTGATCGGCCGGTGGTACGTAAAGCAGCGCGCCAAGGAGGCATTCTAGTGTCGGACAAGAAGCCCCAGCGACTCAACCTCAAGGGCGGAGCGAAGCTCCGGTTCGAGGTCACGCGCATGGCGGACAACCGCCTCTTGCTCAAGCAGATCGCGGTGATCCAGCAGAACGGCCGCACCCTCGAGACGGAGTACTGGCGCAAGGAGTGCGGCACCGAGGAGGAGATGTGGGCTTGCTTGGTGGAACTCGGTAGCCAGCGCCTCTGCGCGCTCGCGGATCTCGCCCCATGAGACGAAGCGAACTACGAGCGAACCTGGACACCTATCGCGACTGGCAAAGGCGGTCAGCCGAGAAGGCCCGCGTCAAGGCGAAGACGAGGAAGAGCAAGGCGATCCCGCGGCGCAACGCCAAGCGCGCGGCAGAGTCTTACGAGCGCAACTTCGGCGATCGGGCAGCATGGATCCGGCAGCAACCGTGCCTCGTGCACGGAGTAGCAGGACATGAGTGCTCCTCGGGTACCCAGGCTGCCCACTCGAAGCCAAGGCGCATGGGCGGACGCGGTGGCAACCGGCGCGACCTCGTGCCACTCTGCGCTCTTGCTCACGATGAAGCGGGGGAGTTCCCTGGCCTTGGGCGGTACGTCGGCACCAAGCGGTGGGCGTTCGAGACCAAGTACGGAGTGAACCTTGTGGAGAAGGCCGCAGAGATCGCAGCGCTTCTCGACACTCTCGGGTACGAGTGACTTGCGCCGGCGCCGAGACCGATCCAGGTTGGAACGTATGGACAGCAATGCAATCCAGAGCAGTGGACATCTCGTCGACAATCTCGACTACCTCATGGGCTTGTCGGCGGACATCTACGCGATGACCCTCTACACCAAGGTGGTCACGCGGCGCGGTGACGAATCCCATGCGTACGTCCACGATGCCCTTCGAGCCATCTTGCTCAAGACGTCGGAGGTGGAGATCACGGCTCACGTTGGCAACGTCGCGTACGCGGCCATGCGGATCGGCGATGACCAGTACGTCGTCTGCTGGCGCACCGGCAGCGACATCGCCAAGTCGCGCGTCCGGGCAGTCAAGCGAGCGATCAAGCGCAAGGTGCCGCCGACCAACGTGCCCCGAGTTCTGGATGGTAGAGGGATCGCGGCATGATCGAGGCCGGCATCATCGCGTGCCCGTGTGGCGAACTCGAGGGCGCACCGAGCCTTCGGATCCGGGCAGCAGGCCCGCAAGACCCGTATGACCTCCTTCGGTGTGTCGAGATCAACGAGCGACCAGGCCTCTCGGTGATCTGGATCGAGTCGGCCCCGTGGGGGCTGGCGGAATGGGACGCAGCGATCCGCATCGTTGCGGAGGCCGAGGCGCTCTCCCACATGGCGATCTTCGCCATCCAGTCGCTCGCGAGCACGCGGTGGTCCGGCTACCCCAAGATCCAGTGGACAGTGGACCTGACCGATCTGCTCCGAGCGCCGCTCATCGAGTCCGCTGTGGCTACCTACCTCGAAGAGATCGCCTACATCCCAACAGTGAGGGAGATCGTGGCCTTCCGGCCTGCCCCGATCAACCTCACCCCGAGTCTCCTCGATCCGCTATACCAGTACATCAACCCCGAGGCTGGCGGGTACGTCTACGTCGAGGCGGAGCAGGTGGGACGCACGATAGGCGCGCTCTCTCGCTGCATGCACACATGGTCGCAACGGTACTGGAGGCCCGAGCATGGGTGATGTAGTCGATCTCGCGAAGCACCGAGAGGTGCCTGGGACCAAGTGGTTCGCCGGGGTCCTCAAGTGCATCTACTGCGCAGAAGAGCATGTCACCGTGATGCCAATGCCATCTTGGGCCAAGGTGCCAGTGACGGCAGAGTGCCCGGGGTGCCACGAGATGGGTGCGATCCCGGTGCACGATGGGTTCAGAGATGACCCAACCAGAGACACGCCATGGGCAACTGCGGCGGGCGAGCGAGAGCCGCCCGCGGACGTGCTGGCAGCAGCCGAAGCGTTGCTGGACGACGACGAATGACTCCGTTGCTCACAGCCTACCGAGAGGCCGAGGTTCTCACCGCGCGCCTCGGCACCTGGCTACTGGTCGAGATCTCCACCACGCGAGACCTCGACCAGTTCCTAGGGTTCGTCGCCTACACGGCCGAGGGGATGGCTCATACGAAGGCCAAGGCCAACGAGTCCCGTCGGCGAGAGATCTCCGATGCGATGACCGTGTGGCGCCGAGCAGCAAGGTTCATCGGAGGGCTCGACCGAGGGACCTACCAGGCGATCGCGCTGTCGTTCCTGCGCAAGATCAAGGAGTCGGCGAGGCGGCGGCGTGTCGCGCTTCCCTACGTCGCTGCCGGCGCGCATCACCCTTGGCTCACCACCAAGGACACCGCTCCGCGTCGCGCAGGGCCGCAACCTACCAGTCCAAGGCCCGAAGGGCGCACAGAGTGCCACGCCTGCGCTGGTTTCGGCTACATCTAGATCACGATGTCGACCGACAAGCCCGACGCACCCCCCAAGATCATGGGGAGCCTCGCGGGGATCGCCCCACCAAAGCCGAAGTCGCGCCCTGGCGTCGGCAAGAAGCGGTCGAAGAAGAAGACGAGCAAGAAGGTCACGGACCGACGGGCCGCAGCGAAGAAGGCCGCGAAGGCCAGAGGCGAACCACCGCTCCCGCGAGTCCGCAAGCCGCCAAGCGGCGCACTACCGGTCGACCTGCGCGTAGAGGACTACGAGGACGCGTACCAACTCTACCGGGCTGGTCTCTCAGCGCAAACGATCGGCGCCAGTCTCGGCCTCTCCTCGGCGCAGGTGAACTACCTGTACCAGCAAGGGATCGAGATCGATGGAGTCCAGCTCCCGTCCTTCCGGCGGATCACGGCCACCAAGATGGCCAAGATCGCCGAGAAGGCCGAGGCCACGGGCGAGGACATCGCAGACAAAGCATCCATGGTACTCAGCAAGGCCATGGTGAACGCTGATGCGGCGGCGACCCTCATGGGCTACCTCGAGCAGCACCGACTCCAGAAGGCCGCCTTGGAGATGCTCAAGCATCCAGACGCGCGGGTTGAGGACAACCTGGTGCCGACGAAGGGAGAACTAGCGGCGCTCCGAGCCCTGCGGCAGGTGCAGGACTTCACTAAGCAGGCGGTCGCGTTCGCTCTAGTGTTCGGTCACCAACCGGGCGCCAACCGAGCACTGGTCGCGGCCGAGGCGATCGTGAACGGCCATCGCGGCCGAGGCGATGGATCTGGCGACGAGAGTCCCGTGCCCGCGGCGATCGCCCTCATGACCGAGAAGATGGGTGAGAGCGTGGCGATTCGGCTCAAGGAGGACATTCTCGGAGCCATGTCTGGATGGACGCCGGAGCAACTCCAGCACTTCGTGCTGACCGGCGAGGAGCCTGGCACGAACACCAGCGCGCCAAAACCCGACGTGATCGACGCGGAGTTCGAGGAGCACGATCCCGACAAGGAGCCAGAGACCGCGTAGCATAAGCGCTATGCGCGAGTTCTTGATCCCGATCGTCGCCGACGTGGTGATGCCATTCGTCGAGTTCCTCATCCTCACCATGGCCGGCCTGGCCCTCCGCGAACTCCAGAAGTGGCTCAAGACCAAGGGTGCCTCGGAAGAAGCCCAGTCGGTCACCACGCGGCTCTACGGCGTGGTCGACGACGTGGTGCGGCAGGCCAACCAGACGCTGGTGGCCGACCTCAAGTCGAAGGGCACGTGGGACCGGGAGACTGGGATCCGGGTGAAGGCCCAAGTGAAGGCCGAGGCGCTCCGGCTCATCGGTGATCGGGCAGTGGTGGCCAAGGCGCTGGGGCTGACGGAGACGGGGCTCGAGGACCGCGTAGGCACGCTCATCGAAGCAGAGATCGACCGTAGCAAGCGCCTCGAGACCACGGTGATCAACAACGCACCGGGAGGGCTCACGGCCGACGACGTCCAGGCCATCGTTGCTCGGTTCAATACCGAGAGCGGGGAGCGCTTGCTCAAGGCCCTCGTGAAGCCGCTCGAGGACCTCTCAGCCAAGAGCGCAGTGCCGACCGCTACCGAGTGATGACGTCGTGATCGCGCGCCCACGCCCCGAAGACATCGCGAACCTGAGCCCCGAGGACCTGGCAACGCGGGCCTTCGGGACGATGGC
>ERZ650304.956-NODE-956-length-12122-cov-6.088009_pt1 | contig 12122 bp, 9 predicted proteins | sample MGYA00376240_ERZ650304 | MGnify/ENA primary metagenome ERZ650304 (study PRJEB26733, sample SAMN07839271) | wastewater metagenome | biome: small river; feature: stream; material: water | place: USA: North Carolina | collected 2016-03-01 ...
ACCGGATCATTCCCCGTCTCAAGTTGTAGGTCTCCAGATCCATCTCCTGCTCCACGTCAATGTGGCATCGCAGCAGACCAATCGCATTCCACAGTTCTGCCTGGATCTCGGTGCAGTTCATTTCAGCACCTCCTCCATGTTCTCCTCGGTGACAATCTTGTCTTGCTGGTGCAGCCTGAATCGCAGGTCATAGCACTCCGGGCAATTCGGATTGAACTTCCCCTTGTGAGCGTGGTAGTGGTGTACCCGCATCATCATGTCCAGCACCTTGATCTCTGTCAGTCCGATCCGGTGAAGCTGATCGTCCAGAAACACCGAATGGCGTTGGTACTCATGTCGCTGCCCAAGCTGGTAGGCGAGGAAGATTGCGGCTGTCACCCCAACCGCTGCGAGGAGTCGAACTACTGTTGTCATTTTGGCCCGAACCTTTCGTTGATCTCCTCAGAACGTCGCTACAAGATCCATAAACTCCCGCGTCATTGGATCAAAAACACCTTCAATCTCGCCTTCATGTTCGTTCTGATGGCACCCGCAACACAGAACTTGCAGGTCATCCATTCGCTCATGGCCCCTCCGCTCGTATGTCAGGTGGTGAACATTGAGATTGCTGTCGCAGCAACAGATCTCGCAGGCGTAGCCCGCCTCCTTGATCTTCGCCACCCTTAACCGCCTCCAATGTCGAGTCTTCAAGTAATCTCTGTACGGCATACTCTTGAGTTCCTGAATTCTCCGGTGCCGCTTCATTCGGCGAAACTTCCGCCGTTGCCGTTTCTCCTCAGCCTTTCGTCGCTCTATGTTCGCCAGACGACGCTCCTCCTCATATGCCCTCAGTCCCATGACCGCCCCAAGACGCTTGCCTCTTCGCTTCCTTGCCATCAGTCTCTCCTCCTAGTTATTTAACCAGTGTCATTACGTGGACCACCCGTTCGGGTCGCTCTCTCCCTCCTTTCACCACCATTGTTGTTCGCTCTGGAATACCCTCTGGCCTGCCTGTTTCCCCGGTCTAAACCAGTGATCCATGTGCAGCGAGTTCGTCAGTGCCAAGGTCAGGAAAATTTTGAGGGAGCACCACTCCCCTCTGCGATAACAATGTCTGGAGCCAAGTCGGTCGATTTGCTGGATAGTGTTGCCACTATCCCCCACGGCTATACGGACCTGTGTGAACCTTCCGCCAATCCCATAGGACATCCGCCCTTCCTGCTGGTTCAACCCAACAGGCGTCACATCCGCCTGACAGAGCCAGCGGTACATACTTGAGTTGCGTCAGCCAGTCTCAAGCACCGCCCCAAGGACACTCTTCATTTCCTTGGAAGACTCGTCTCGATTCGTCACCGAGAAAAGCCGAAAATCATTCTACCCCACATCCAGAAAAACGCAACCACAATTCCCACCATTTCGCAGGAATGACAATTTGACACCACGCCTCACATCCAGTACGATCAATCCAGCCGGGAAGGAGAACCACATGAGAAAGTTGCCCATCTTTACAGCCCTGTTCCTGATTGCGGTGTTTCCCTCATTCGCACAGGAGAAGATCGACCCAGTCAAGTTCGACTTCAGCCGCAAGGACACCTCACCGCAGCGGGTAATCCTGCCGATCAAGCTGGCTTCGTCCGAGGAGTTGGATAGCCTGAGGCTGGATATGACGCTCGATGGAGTGGAGTGCAAGCAGACCGAGGGTCAGGCTGGGTTGCTGAGCGGAAAGCTCTCCACCTATCGGTTTGGGGATACAGTCGAGGTCGAGATCCGATTGGGCAGGGACGACGGTAAGCCGATGTTGCTGATTAAGCCCTATGCGATCAGCAAGACCGACAAGGGCAAGGAGAAGCGGGTTGCGGTGTCTCTGGTTGCGTTGGATGCGTCAGTCGCAAAGTTGGACAAGACGGTCTTGGAGTCAACCGAGAAGGCATCCGTACTTGAGAAGAAGTACCTGCAGGTCTCAACCGAACTCCGCGATGCCGAGACCCAGATCGACAGCCTTGAGCGGGAGATGTCACTGGCACCCGAGAATCAACGTGGTCCCTATGAGTCGAAACTGGGATCAATGCGAGCCAACCGAGCAAGCCTCTTTCGCCAGAAGAACATCACAAAGGAATCGCTCTCATCATCGCAGCTAAAGGTCAGAAACTCGTCTCCGCTGCTCAAGAACAGCAAAGAGACTGCTGATACTCTTCGAGAAATCCAGTCAAAAGCCTCACTCAAGTTCCGGGCACACGCTCGCATCAACGGCACCGATACTGTGGTTGCCGAGACGAGGTGAAACACTCATTTCTTGAGCTTGTCCTTGGCTCGCTGCTTGGCCCGCTTCGAGAGGGCATTGATGACCGTCTTGTAAGCCTCGACCCTTTCCTTGGCTTCGCCCGTGTAAGTTTTACTTTCCGGGAAGTAGATCTGTTCAAACGTCCGTCCACCCAGAGACCTAGCCACTTCCTCCAGCTTACGGCGAAGTGTACGTTCCTGCTGCTGCGGAGAGACCGTAGTGACTTTCATCCCCGTGAACGTGTTGAGCAGCTTGCCACCAAGCGACTTGCGAGGATCGGTAAGCTGGCGAGCCGTGGTTGTTAGGCGAGATGTTGGCAGCATCGAGTTGACATTCTCGACGGCCCAGTCACCCGGATAGCGAATGGCGTCCTTGCTTCCAGTGACGTTTGCCAAGATTCGACCGATGGTGGGGTCCAGATCCTCGATCGGCCTACCGCCACCAGGTTCCTTGAAGAACAGGCTCCTTCCAGTGCCAGTCTCGATTGCCTTCTGAGCGAGCGGGTTAAGCCGCGACAAAACCTCGCCTGTGACAGCACTCGCCGACGGCTGAAGGAACTGCAACGCATCTTCGTGCATCAAGCCGAGACCAGTTAGGTATTGCTTTGTTCCATCCTTCGATTTGTAGAACGGATCGGGAATGGCAGCAGTGTCGGCAATGTGATCTGGGGTTGTTCCTGATCGGTCCCGAGCAGCGTTCTGCAGGCGGATCGTGTTCGCCAGCCCGCCTCCCGGATTTGTGACAAGCTCCTTGGCGACGTGCTTCGTCATCCGACTTGTGTAGGAATAGAACGGAAACAGTTCCTTGAGTGCTTGTTCGGTTTTCGTGAACGTGTCAGGGTCGTAGTTGACCTGAACGCTATTGATTCGATCCATTGCCGCACCAGGGTCCCATCCATCTCTCATCATTTTAATGAATGGACCAAGGCGGTTGATACGGTCAGTGTATGTTCCGATCTTGTCTGACGTTGCGAACGGGGCGAATGTGTTCTTGTCAGCCTCGTTCACACCACGAACAGTCGCCTTTCTGGGGTCCCATGTGGCACCGTCCTTTCCGGCAAACGTCCGAGCGACCTGCTTGACGCTATCGAGCGTCGTGGTTGGCTCGATCCCAGGCACCGCATCCAGAACAGCGTCCATACCCTGAGAGGCTTGGAACGTACTCCCGGCCACGTCCGAGTGCTTGGCAACGTCACCGGGGATGTTCTCTGCGAAGATGAACCGCAGTGCTTGGGTTGCATTCTCATCGTTCATGGGCAATCCACGAGAGGCGACCCACTGCTGAATGTACGGATTACCTTGCATCCCCTTGATGGACTTACCCTTGATGACCCTGTCAGCACGGAGCGAGTCGATGGGTGTTGCAATTCCGTGAATTATATTATTGATTGTTCCACCGAAAAAGTCTCGAACGTGACGGGCCGGGTGTGTCAAAACGCCAGCCTTGAACACATTCATATACTGCTTGACAAACTTTCTCGCCCAGTTCTCTGCGGTTGTCCCCGTCTTCCGTTCGGCAAGGCGTGTCATGTCATCGGCGATGTCTTTCGGAATGACCTGCTGCACCAAGTCCTGCATTCTTTCGGCGGTCACATCCATGCCGTTCTCACGCAGCAATACTCCTGCCCAAACCTGAGGCTCAACCCCAAGATCCTTAAAGACACGCCAAACAGTCTTTCCTTGCTCGGGAGATCTGGTCTTGACTCCCTTGAGAGGGATCTTGGCCCACTCATCCATCTCGCTTTCGGTGTACTTAACCGGGGCTGATCCAGGGAGTCCTTTGAATCTGGGCGGTAGAACTTTATTGAGTGCGAAGTTAATGGCCTCGATGTTGCCCTTCTTCTCCGCACTATGAGCCATGTAGTTGTAGATATCGACGGTTGGGATGTTGCCGTACAGCCCCGTGTCCATCGTCTCCTTTGAAGATCCGTAGAATCTTCGGGCCAGAGACGGGATTCTGTCCTTCTGCGACTTCGAGAACCGATCCCAAAGCGAGTCCACAATCTCCGGCGTGATCTTGCTCTTATCCACAGAAGAGGACATGAGGTAATTCTTGAACAGGGACTTGTACTTCGCCTTCAGGTCCACTGTCGGCTCATACGCTTGGTTGCCACGCTTCATCAGTCCGGTCGCACCCTTAGGCGGCTTGCCCGGCTTGACCTGCCTGCGAAGGTCGTAGTGGTACTTCGCCACCATGTTCTCGATGATGCCATCATCGTCAAGTGCCTCGAATCCCTCTGGCAGTTTTGGCAACAGTGACTTCTTAACCTTCACGGTCGGGAAGAACAAGTCTCCATAGGTATCTTGAATATGCTTGTCGAGTTGTCGGAGCGTCTTTTTCCTCAGCTTATTGATGGCCTTGGGGTTCGTGATTCCCTTCGCGGCTTCGTCGGAACTCTCAACGATTCCCCGCATGGTATCGTCCATAAAGAACTTGCGTACCCCGGCTGTACCCTCCATCCAATCCTTGAGTAGCGGGTCACGGGCACTGTCCCTGCCGCTGGTGCCTGCCATCGCACGGTTGCTTCTCGCCTCTGATGTGGGGCGTTTTGCAGACACCTGTCTGTGTGCAAAGTTTCTGATGTACTTGTCCTGAAGGGGCTTTCCCTTACCCCTCCACATTCTGTTTGTCAGCCTGATGTTCTCCATCATCTCGTTGACTGGCTGTCGAATGTTGTCAGGAACCTCGTCAGTGATTCCTTCAAGCCCCCTCCACATGGCATTGGGATCGGTGATCCCTGCCTCCTTGAGTTGGAAGGTTGTGTCAAGCTCTTGTCTCTTGGCGTTTCTTTTGCCTTGCTGTGCTGCTGGATGAGCGTACTCCTCCGCAGCCTGCTGCATGAGGCGAGTCTTCATCCCACGGGAACCACGATTGAATCCGGCTGCAATCATTCTTCCCGGGACGGTGCTGCGGGCCGCCTCCCATCCGGCGTCAATCACATCTCCAATCTTGGCCGCAGTTTCTCCGGTTCCACGCTGCCATCGGGGTCCGAATGGAATCTTTCCTGACGCCAAAGCTCGCTCACCAGCACGAATGCCAGCCCCTACGCCCTTAGTGAGCTTCTGCCCAGACTTTGCCATCTGAGCACCCTTGGCCGTCTTCCCGAGAAAACCAACGCCGAGTAGCGTCAGTGGGTCCGTGGCAATCTCAGTCGCCAGACCACCGGCAAAGTTCCCCCAGGTGTCCTTCTTGCCAGCCATTCCGTACTGGCGTGCAAGATCTCGGCCAGAGGTCCGGTTCTTGTCACTGAACGGACTGATGACCTGGTCGAACGGATTACGGCCAGCGAGCGTGTCCCTGACCATTGAGCCGGGGACATCGAGGAAGTTTCCGACGGCACCAACCGTACCGAGAGCGGCAGACCCTAGCGACTGGAGAATCGTCGGGTCAATATCCTGCGGCTGCTCTTGCTTCTTCCGACGCTTTTGACGCGGAAGTTTCATCGGCTTAAATGAGAGTCCAAAATCTTCGGCCACGAATCACTCCTGATTACCAAGCGGTCGGGAAGAACGGAGACGGCGGTACAGCCCGCCCAGCCGGGGCAGGAGGAGCGGACGGGAGCGGAGGCATCATTGACTGTTGCGGAGGCTCAAATGGTCTGACATTCGACTGATTTGGCTGTTGCCCACGAATAATCGCCAATGCTTGTTTTGCCTTCTCGACATTCGCCTGCTGGACTCCGCTTGCCCCAAACCATCCGTCAAGGTGCTGAATGTACTGCGTCAGTGCGTCTTCGGTGATGCCCTGAGACAGCAATCCCTCCTTGGTCATGTTCCCGTATGCAGACGCCGCACCGAACCTCTGACCGAATCGGTTGAAGTCGATGTTGCCATCCTCTGTACGGAACTCATTGCCACGATTCTCAATCGTCCTTGGGTTCACTGGTTGACCGGATTGACCTGCCTGCCCGCCCATGATTGTGTTCGTGTTTTGTCCCGGAAACCCGAACTGGTTGGCACGCTCCATCGCCTGAATCGCACGCTCTGGGTCATTCTGTGACTGCCAGAACTGAGCCTCTTGAATGCCTTGGTTGCGAGCCTGCAGGCCAGCAGCCATCATCTCGGTTGGAGTGACCCCGTTCTGATGAATCGGAAACCGGCCACCATTCAGGTTGTTGTAAAGCTGGGCGTTAAGATCTCCAATCCCCTGAGTGAACAACTCGGGATTGTCCATCATGAACCGCTTCTGCTTACCCTGAATCATCCGATTGTGTCGGTAGTCAGCCGCAGCATCCTGCCGCTGCGTGTTCTTGAACCGACGGTCCTGATCGGCAAAGCGAGCAGCCTGCTTTTCGTCGGCGATCCGCTGAGCTTCAACGGGGTCAATCTTCGGTCGTGGAGCCGGGGGATTTGCACGCCAGTCCCGAGTTTGGTACTTGGGTTGAAACTCAGAAATCGGCCCCATATCCGGGAGCGAGTTGTCGATCGGGCCGGGGCCGAGTTTGTTGAGCCGATTCTCCATCCCCTGATAGATGTTGCCGGGGATCTGTCGGAACGCTTCCTGTGCCGTGATTCCTGTGAAGTTCGGGTCCGTGGCATCAGGGAGATTGCTGCGGATCGGACCAACGGGAACCTGCGGGTATCGCATGTTGTTGCGGTAGGCGTCGGTCTTGGCTCGCCCAGCAGCGATCTGTGCCTGCTGTGCGTCAAACTGCGACTGACCGAACGAACCCGGAGCATCGTACTGCTTCGTCTCTCCAAAGCGTGCGTTGTGCTGATCGGCGTAATCCTGCAGGTGCGGCGGGAGTGGACCCATTCCTGCGGCAATGCCGGTTGTGGCACCACCCATCTGAGTCCGCTGCATCGCTTCCTGCGGAGACACTTTCGGCTGGTTGTCGTATCTGTTTACGAGATTTGGCATTCCAGACTGAGCGGGGGGAGACTGGTCGTACCGATTCACAAGGCTTGGCATACCGATCGGTCGCATGTTCCCACCGGCAGGTTGCTGAACGCCAGGTTGCGGTCGCATCGGTGGCATACCGGGACGCTGAGGAGCAGCCGGTCGCATTGGAGCAGGAGGCATCCCCAGCGAGCCACGCACACCATTGCGAGCAGTGTTCATCTGCTGCGGAGTCACCCCCTCGAACATCTGTTGCGGAGTGGCACGGTATCCCTGAGCGTTGGGAGGTGCCGGTGCGAACGTGTGCATGTTCGTCGGCTGGTTCGTCATCTGACGCATCGTTCCCAGCATTCCGTTGAATTCCTGCTGATTGAAGCCGGGAAAGCGATTGGGGTGAGGGAACCCTGCAGGCGGTTGGTAGCCGTAGTTCTGCGGCATTATTCAGTATCCTTTTCCTTGGTTACGGCCCACTTGTCCCCATCCGGGTGTGGACATGACTTTGATTCGAGAAACGCACCCCATGCACAGGCACAGCCACACTTGCTGCACCGTCCATCAACGTATAAGTCGCACCCACGACAGATCTCGACACGACGGTCTCTCTCTGACTTGGGTGGTATTTGAAACCCTGAGGCACCCCACTGCGTAAGATCCTTCGCAAGATGCGTGAGTTGTTCAGTGAATGACGGGAGTTTAGGCTTTGGGCCAGCACCACAGTTTCGGAGAACATTCCCCTCGCGGTACTTCATCGAGAATCCGCAACGAGAGCAGACCAGCTTGTCGTCCTGTTTTTGAAGGTTGCAGTTCATATAATTGGCGTCACCGTGGGAATGCAAGATGTTGACATAACGAACCAGTCTGCTCTTCCAATCGCAGGCAGTCCACCAGTGAATGGGGCATCGCAATCGGTTATTGTTCCGCTCTGCCAGTTAATATATGTTCCAGCCAGAAACGCCTGGCTGCCAGCGGGCCTTCGGTCGTATGCGAGAGTAAGTATCCTGAACTTGCAAGTGCCTCCCGATGTAACAGGGGAAACCTGTATCCTTATTCCGTAGTCAGTACCAGGGAATGAAGGCGACGGCCCAAAGTCTGTAAATTCCCATATTGCAGGATTGGAGGTAGCCTCCGGACCACTGGGAGGTCTGGTGACGACTACGCCTCCAGCAAACACGCTATTGAAATATGTCAATGTTGCTGAGTGCGGACCAAACACAGACGGAAACGGAGGTGCTGAAAATGATACCTCCATGTCGTTGCTGCATTGTGAAGGTTGCGAAATAACGCATCCAGATGTGTCGCAGATCGCCTTCACGCAGATATTGTCGATATAGGTAGTGGTGTCGCTGGACGCACCTTGATTCCTCACACCCACCATGACGTACAGGTCGGAAAGATTGGCTGATGCTGGAATTGCGACAGTGGCAGTTAGCGTCCCCCAGTCGGTTCTGGTCCATGTGTGACACGTCACCGAAACAACGCTGGACGAGCTTGCAAGTCCGATGCAGGGAATGGCAGTTCCAAGCCCGTCCTTCAGCGAGTCAATGCACACAGACATGGAGGCTGGCCTAACGCATGGCAACGCTGAGGAGATGCTGGCGACTGATTGTGACATCCTTGCGTAAGCATGGTCTCCGGCCTGTCTTGTGAAGAATTTATGGCTTGGACCGGGATTTCCTATCCCGGAAGTTCCGAGATATGCACCATTCCCGGCAGTTGACACAGATGTTAGTGAGGCTGATCCGGTGTCTAGGAAGTCACACGGCCCTGATGCACACGTCTCGGTCGGGCAGTTCTTCGCAACCACCACACACAGATTGTCAAACCACACATCCGAAAACGGCTCATCACCAGAGTTCACCGGGATCTTCAGTCCAAACCCAAACTCAATCGCTGTTCCGGTGGCAGTGAAGTTCGGCTGGGCACCGCTCGATAGCTCCTCGAAGTCTGATTGCGAGAATGTCCCAGTTGCACGCTTCCAGTTTATCCCGATCGAGAACCCCGTCTTCGTGACGTAGGTGCTGCCATTCTGCTTGATAAAGAATCTCACCTGCCCGTCAGACTCGCTGACACGCTTGGATTCGACGCAGAACGTGAGGCTCGTTACCGGACACTGAGTCGAGGGGTTGTGGCTGGAGCTTTTCTTCCAGCAGACAATATAGACACTGTCGGCTGAGGTTGTCGCCAGCGTTGTCTCAACTGTCACTCGCCGACATGGTGCGTCATTTCCGACATCGAGATCCTGTGCGTTGGTGACTGTGTATGAACCATTGCCCACTGCCCCAGCCCCAGTCACCTGAGTCCAGTACGGATTGATCTCGAAGTCACTCATCTCGTTCGAGAGGAACGTGCAATTCGAGGTAGTACACGGATCCTCTGGCGGTAGACAGCAGAAGCACCCGTCTGGATTGAACATCAGTTGCACTCCGCTGCCGTTATGTACCAGATGCCTGTGTCGATGTCTCGACAGCACCCGACATACTTACCGGCTCCAACTCCACCAAACAACGAGTGAACAGGAATGATCCCGGCCACTGGATCTTGTCCATGCTGAGTTCCGTTCCAGTACCAGATCTGCACGTTTCCAGTCCCGCCCTTGGCGATGGAGCCGCCCGTCTTCCCAATCACGAAGTCTCTGGCAGGATCTCCACCCCCACCCCCTTCTTCACCGGGTGGGTCAGGATCAAACGGAAGCTCAGTCAAGTCAGCAGCCAATGGCCCCCCAATCGGGGCACCGATCAAGTTGTCCGGCGTGGGAAGCTGCTGTTTCTTGATTTGCTCAATTTCGCACTTCAGGAAATTGAGGCATTGCCGGAAAACCTCCCGCTCCTCGTCTCTGTTTCCCGGAAAGTTCCATGACATCAGTAGTACCTCATTGGCTGGGCCATCGGCATTGCTCCCCACTGCATGGCACTCCAAGAGATGCCTCCGTAGCCACCGTACCCACCCATCGGCCACTGCATGGCCTGCCACATCGCCATCGGGCCACCCCATTGAGCGAAGTTCATTCCCGCCAGATACGCAATCGGGGGGTCGGGAGGTGTGGTGAGCGGATCGACGTAGCGGATGTTCTCGGTGATCGTGACGCCGCTCCACTGATGGAACCCTGCGTTACGCCATGAGTTCTTGTTCTCTGTCCAACGCCACTGGAACTGAGTGTTGTAACTGACTCGTCTCTCCAAGGCTCGAATCTGCAACTGCTGCATGAGCAGTTCAACCGGGTAGCCCATCACATCCAACAGGTCACTATTGAACATGACCGTTGTTGTCTGCTCGGCGAAGTCGAACTCAACGTCAGTGACAATGGCCTCGATGTCTTCGAGGTTCGTGGTTTGCGAACCGCCGTCTGCATTCTGACCAGCGAGGTTGATCCTGCGGTTCAGGTAGAGCAGATCCCAGTCCAGCCCGTCAAGAACAATCCCTCCGCTCCATGCCGTATTGCAGCGTTGGGAGTGGATTGCCTCGGCCAGCTTCTTGTACTGGTTGACACGCTCGTCGATCGTGATGTAGGTGCCGATCGTCGGCGTGCCTGAGCCTGCAGTCTGGTAGTAGAACCCAGTCTCATACCCAACCGCCAGCATCTCGTGGTACTGGCGAAAGACCGATGTAACCCCGTCGTCCGAGTAGGCTGTTCCCGAGTACCCGCTGGTGGGGTAACGGACAGTAAGTGGCGTCGTGAACGGGGCATAGACGACACGTACAACGTCAGGCGGGAAGTATTCCTGATCGCTCCCCGGAACCGGCTGGTCGGAGTAGATGTAGATGTAGTTCCCGTCCCCGGTGGTAACTTCCCCGGTTCGGAAGTTCCAGTACGGATTCGAGATCGTGATAAAGGAGTTTCCCCCGTCCCACGAAGCCTGCAGTGTTGGAGAGCGGGTTGGGACGTAGTTCGTCACCCACTGAATCCCACCACCTCCCGGAGTTGATGTCCCGAACATATACACGGGAACAGGAACCCAAGTGTACTGCGGGAGGACTCTGGCACCCGGCTGATCGTCTGCATCAGTGATCTGCCAAGCGAAGGGGAGAAAGTTCGGAGTGACACCGTTGATGTACCCCTGAAAGTCCTGCCCAGTCGTAGTGAGCGTTCCGTCTGCCGTGGAGAAGATTGTGACGCCGCAGTTCTTGGGTCCGTACAACTCGACGGCAGTAGCCCGGCTCTCGACGTTTTTGTCCACCCACCAGTTGAGGACGACATCGCTGGCGTCCCAATCATTAAGCGTGTAGGTTCTGGCTGTTCCAGATCCGGCGTTGTAGAACCGCCACTTGCGGTCCCCGTTGCGGAACTGGAGTTTGTAGGCTGGAGCGTAGTTCGTCAGCAGGCGAGTGATGGCCGAACGGATCGTCTCGTTCTGAATGACGATCTTGTCCTGCGGAATCCACTGCAGGGCAGTGACATCCAGATCCCCGCTGACGTAAGGGGAACCGCCTCCTGAGGGCGAGGCTCCGTAAGGTTCGAGGGCGGGTTGATGCTCGTTCAGCAGGTCGGCAATGATCTCGCTAAGGAAGAACTTCACCGTCCCTGTGAGGTCGGCAGTCAACCCCGAAATGCCGTTCTGCCCCGTGAAGGGATTGGCCTTCGAGTACGCCCAGTCGGGGTCTCGGTCGTTCATGCAGCAGTACACCGACCGAGGAACCGCCGTGGTGTCGATTGAGTCGATGTCAGTCCACCCCTCGTCCATGACGGAGATATCCTGACTGGCCTTGCCGGTCGGATCGTAGGCGACGTATTCGGTGACGGTCGATTCCCGCCCCGGAGATCCTTGACAGAACCCCTCGAAGGTCGGGTAGCTGGAGGAGAAAGCTGTCCCTTCGTAGTCTCCCGAGTCCTCCCAGACCTGCACGAAGCTGCCGTTCGGGATAGGCGTGGAGACTTGGTTTGACCCCATCTCCCAAGTCAACTGCATGGGTCCGGACTGGGACGAGCGGAGCTTCATCTTCCGCACACCCGAGGCCGTCAAGTCTACCGTTGTCCAGCCGCCGCTAAACGGCCAGCTACGGTATCGCATGTTGATCGCCACCTACC
>ERZ650304.957-NODE-957-length-12107-cov-4.944076_pt1 | contig 12107 bp, 26 predicted proteins | sample MGYA00376240_ERZ650304 | MGnify/ENA primary metagenome ERZ650304 (study PRJEB26733, sample SAMN07839271) | wastewater metagenome | biome: small river; feature: stream; material: water | place: USA: North Carolina | collected 2016-03-01 ...
CACTTGTGCTGGCTTATGATACTTCACCTCGACATTGGCAGTAACAGCATCCTTGGCATTTGAAGAGGCGTATAGCAGACGACGGCAAGCAATGGCCGCGCACCGGTCCATCTCACTGAACAGCTTGCCTCCAAATGCCATAGGAGGATTAGCGTTAGTATCCGCTGGGAACACGACAAAGCTGGTCTCGTGCTCGAGGTTCAATGGCTGAACCTGTGGAGGTTCAAATGCCGTCCGGTGGCTTGTCACCTCGCCGTGGGATACAGCAAGGCACGTGAGACCCAAAACAAGAGCTGCAAGAAGTCTGCGCATGTTAAACATCCTTGATGGTTTAAGATTTTTCAAATTGAGCCTTGAGCCGCTCATAGTCAGCACGATTTCTTTGCTCTCTTTCGAGCTCTCGTTTCTTTTTGTCTGCGTAGTAATCATCGAGCTCCTGTCCAGTGACCAGACGGCTACCTTTGACGCAAAGACTAGCGCAGTCACTGTCATAATCGCGACAAGTTTCCAGCTCGATGTGGTGGTAAGTCTCTCCGACAAAGATACAGCCTTGGTAGTAAGCTTCACTTTCTTGCTGTAAGAACGCGATGAGATCCTCAAAGCTTCCTTCAAAGTCGTAGATAGAGTAACTCTTCAGTCTATCAACGGTTGTTACAGTCCCATCTTTCTCATAGTAAGAATTATTAACACTGAACTTAGCCATACTCACTCCCTATTTGTTAGTCTCTGAGCAACACTGCAGCTCTGCATTAATCTCTTCGAGATCAGCCTTCAGCTGCTTATCCTGAACGTACGCATTCAAGGCAGTAGCAATTATAATGGCTGACGCAGCCGTATCGCAGTTGGCCATCTCATTCTCACCCATGAGAACGGTCCACCACTCGCTGACATCGTCATGAACTGTCAGCGTGTTATGGTGAACCGCACATGTGGGCAGCGCTAATTCAATTTCTGTCTTCATCTTTGTTCTTCCTTTTTTTGGAAGAGTTTCAACTAACCAGCTAAGAAGATCTTTTCCCAGATCAGACAAGTGTGTGCGAGATACCTTATTGGCATAAACCTCCAAAGCAGATCGACACGCCTCGATATGTACTGGGTCGCTACCTCCGTGATCGCAGCGGAGTACAAAATAAAAGGCCGATGGGTCACAAGGACTACCATCGGCCTTTGTGATTCTGTAACGCTGCTGCAACCCATTAGGACTAGCAGCAGGACTCGATGTTGTCATTCTTTTTACTTTCTTCAGTCTCTGGCTTGACGCCGATTACGCGATAGACACTCTCACCCTCGACAGATGAGTCACCCATCTCATCGTACGAGAAGCTCATGTCGAGTTGGGCAAGGGTCTCCTGCACGCCTTCAGCAAAGGCCGTGAGGCTTGCATTGGGGATGCCATGGAATTCAAGATTCGTTTTCACTTTCGCTCCATCACGGGGTTTACAAGGAATACTATCACCCGGACCATAACAGATGTCCGGGTCATACCAAGGCCACTCAGTACAGTATGAGGAGCCACAGTGCCGACAACGACCCTCCATCACGCGACAGAAGGTTCTTATGATTAAATATATTCTATCTAACCTCGGAAACAGGAGGAACCCTGAAACGTATGACTGGCATTCCCTCATAGGCTCCTGACCTTGTGACTGAGAGGAGCTCGATATCTCTCTTCTCGAGCTTTGGGAATGCCCTCTTAGCAACATCTATCAGCTTGTAGTAGGTCTCGTAAGTACGACCGTAGTGGTCTGGAACTACAAAGCCGGTAAAAATACCGGCTTGCTCGTTATGAACGATGAATTTCACGGAGTGAATCTCATCGAGATCCACGGTAATAACAACACTCGACATTGTCTCGCATAGAACAGCCCGACCGTCACCCAAGAGACGTACTTTAATCAAGCCATCATGCGGTTGTTTATCTCGAGGTACTGGTGCTTGGATGTGACAATCCTGAACGACACCGTCATAGTTTTTCGTCTGGTAGTGCCACTCGTGCTCCATACAGCACGAGGTTAGCTTACACCTAATCAAAGCATTAACATTCTTTAGATCCATATCAGGTCAGTTCCAGTCTCTTGGTATTGTTTTGTTTAGCCACGCACAGCTCAACGAGGGCCTCGACATCGTAATGCGGGCTGAAGACCAATTGATCTTTATACCGGAATCCCTCTCGGCATTGGTGCTCGAAAGAGGTCATACAGAGCTTAAAGGCCGTCTGTACGATCTCGCTGTCGCTCATTGCCGGAGAGAGCAGCCACTTCCGTGTGTACTGGGTCTCGGTCACCCCGGTGTCGATATCGGCATCTTCGTACTGACCCTGCAGGTAAACCCCACCGTGACCCTCACGGACAGTAAAACGATAGGCGTAGAACCTGACAAAATTGAGTAACTTTTCAGCCCTGGCGATGAGAAGCGTGTTTACGGTGCCCATGCTTTTTCCTTTTATGGATTTTGTAGGTGTAGGCTACTCCGGCTTCAGTCAGAAATTTAGCAAAGATATCACGGTTCTCAGGAGACTTGAAATAGTAGAAAACCCGGGCGTCTTGGTGAATAGAATAACTGTCTGCCAACTGTTTGAATAGCAGGAAAGTCGCAGCGGCTTTGTAACCAGTTGCTTGGATGCCGTGCATCATCGCCCACCTGCTATAGCACGTATAATCATTATGGTGAGAGGACCCAGTAGCACAAAAATAATCGAACTGTAAAGCCAAGGAGAAGTACCTGATGAACCATCAGTCAACACTTTTGAAGAGGGTGGACACGTACTGGGTACCTTTGCCTCCGACTCACAAATCTGTCTAAGGATCCTGTTCCTCTCGTCGATTACTGTCCGTACCAGCGGCCATGATGTCACAGAATCATCCAGATCGATGTGTCGGCACCACGGACACCTACCAACTGTCAACTCTGGTACCACAATAGCGTAGATCTTCCCTTTAATGGTCTCCTGGGCAACATGGTCTATGACTTCCGGCAGTAAGGTACCAATATTACATTCCGGGCACAGTCTTGTCTCCAATGTCGGCTCTTCGATCATCGTGTCTCCTATCAGCCAACAAGGTGGCCTTGGTTCTGAAAGACATCAAGCGTCTGTCGGGCAATTTCCAATTCCCTCTCCAGACGCATACGTTCGCGTTCAAGTTCCTCATTACGGATCACGAGGCTATTGAGGCGCTCCTTGATTGTGTTGTATTTACCGCTCAGAACGTACACACCATTCTCATCCCAATCCCGTGGCCACCGCTCAATCAGCGCCACCTGATTCTTGCAAACTCTGGCCAGAAGATAGGCATCTCTGGGTGAGATGCCAAATGTCTGGTTTTCTTCATACTCCCGCTCAACCCGATTAGCCAGAAACATAGCCTCTTCGTTGGAGAGATCCTCGTCCGATGTACCACCCATGCGTCGTTCCTTACTGGTGTTTCTTGTTTGAAGGATCTAAGGTCCTGATCTCGTTCTTCAGGTCTTGGATCTGTTGTGCCTGCCTGAGAGCCATTCTGACAGTAATCGCGGAGTCGCAGTTGCACGTTTTAATTGAGTGATGGCAGTTTCCTAACTGCGCGATCATGACCTGACCCTCAAACGGGTCAGGTAACAAACTGGCAAGACTATGGATCATCGACACTCTGATGTCTGCCTCACTCATGATAATGTTCCTTGAAGTAATTATCAGGCAGCAGTTGCATAGCCTTGCCGATCTCAGCGCACTTGGCACAAGACCGACCATAACAGGGACACGCTCGCTTCTGCATGATGGCCATATGGACAAAAGCAGCAAGAGCGTTCATAGCTTTGATCTGATCAGAGATAGCAACAGCATCGTCGCCCTTCTGTTTCTCTAGTTTAACCAACTCTTCAGCAGAAGGCTGGGCGACGTCCTTGAAAACAAAAGTCTCATCACGTGATAGATTGACCCTAATGGATTTCACCAGACCATTCAATAACGAAAGCTTGTTCTGAAAATCCGAGCGTAAATCTTCAAGATCTTTTTGTATCAGCTTGTCTGTTTGGCTCAATACTTCAATGGTCTTAGCGACTAGGGTTGCCTGATGATTAACAGCAGCCCAGACCTTTTCCAGAGAATCATTACATCTACCTACACTAATACCTACACTAACTCTAGCACTGTAGTTCGTATCGGCTACTGATTTTAGCCTGTAGTTAAAAATGGCATGACGGATAAGGCCTACCATGATAGACAGAAAAACTATGATATTGAGAATTGTCAGCCGTGTTTCTATGTCGAGGGATTCATTCATAGCATTTCTCTTTGAGTTTGGAATTTAGAGGTAATCAGTCAATTCGCTGCCCGCTTGGATGAGCATCTAGAAACTGCCGATTAAAAGCATATCGATCCAAGCCCGTAACCTCACAGGCCCGCATCAAACTGACCTCGCCATGTTTGTAGGCTCGAAAAGTCATACAAAGGAGCTGCTCTTTAAGCTCGCGAATATACAGATCTGCCTCGACCCTGCAGCGCTGTAATAGGCTAACGTCCTCAAATAGATTCGCAAGAGCAGTAGCCTTACGCTGCTGCTGCTCTGGACTGCCATAGCTACAACATCTTTCACAGGTGAAGGAGGTTGGAGCCCCAGTACACGGGCAGTTCTCTTGACAGGGAGCTGTGTGAGCACAGGGGCACGATCTGTTAGATCTGCGGTCAGCTGCTAATTGCAAGGCGTCAAGTACATTGTTTGTTGCTAACCTACATTCTTCTACATCGTTCATGGCTTATCCTTGATGAGTTGTGTTTCAAACCACATAAGAGTCCAAGTCGAGGGAGGGTCGTCCTCAAAACGGAAGACCTTTCCCTTTTTATCAATCAGGTGCTCGAACGAGCTATAGCGCGTACGGGCAATCTGCTGCATCTCAAGTGTACGCCGGAAGAACTCAGCCTTATCTTCCGGCTTAGCACTCTCTTGTAACCGCATATGCTTAGGTGTTGGCGTTGATCCCGTCATAATCCCTTTCTTCACTTAAGACTACGCGATGTTTTCTGCATGAGGAGTGATGAAAAACTTCCAAACGGCGGAGGGGTTTAATCACTAAAGGACGTCGCCTCAATTAACTTAAAAAGCATATAGACACCTACACAGGCCAACAAGCCAATAGACGCACCACGAATAGCCATCAGGATATTACCATCACAAGAAAATCCGACACCGGTACTGCCCAGAACAACCAGACCAGTTATAGCAATCTCTTCGCGCATTAAGCCCCCTAAAAGTTATCGATCAGATCGAATTCCGCCGTAACCATCTCAGCAAGAATACTTGCCTCAAGGCAAAGGTACGCTTCTCGACTCATCTCATGCTTGGCTCTGCCCAAATCAACTAATTCAGCTTGGAGAGCATCCAGCCTATACCGAGCGCGACTGTTATCCTTGAGTCTTTCAATCTCCTCGACAATAGGCTTGCGAAGAAGGTCAAAGGTTCTAGGATGATACTTATCTTTGCTGGCGTCGTGCAGCCTCAAAGCATCCTGAAGATTCTTAAGCGCCTCTTGAATTGAGATCATGACTTCACCCTCTTTGCAATAATCGTAACGCGGCTACCGTTACGTTCCACCCGGGGACGCCTAACGAGGAGTTCAAAGCCCGCCTCCGTAATCAGCCTGACAATGTCATCCAGCAGCAACCACTTAGATTGTGGAGACATACCGGAGAACACATCCTTGTGCCCCTGCTCGTTGTAAGGCTTGTAGGAGAAAGCAGTATCTAGCTCGGCAAAGGGATAATAGTGATGAGTAGCCTCATTAAACTCAGCGTAGTGCGTATCCAAAAGGATAGCCTCACTTGCCATCTTCAAGATGCGTTGCAGGTGTGTTACCGGGTCTGTTAAGTGGTACAGCACACCAACATGATGCACCACATCAACATCCCGATACCTCCAGAAGTCATCATTGAGATCCTTCTCAACGTCGCACTTGAAGACAATTGGCCTATAATTTCCGGACATTGCACAGCGCACAATGGTCTTAACTACGTTAACGATGCGGGAATCCACAGCGATCACATGCTGGGTATGCGAGCAGAGCGCTGTCGTATGGACGCCCTCGAAACAACCGACCTCAAGGACTGACAGATCGTACAAAGGGATAAGCTCATTTAATTCCGTGATGCGGGGATCAGGAATTTCTTGTGGCTCCGTACGTTTGGTAGAGCTTGCAGCTTTCCCAAACTGACGACCCGTGCTATCGAGAACGAAGCACTTCCACGGTAGGAGCTCATTGAGCTCGGTCAGCTCGTCGTCGCTAAGTTTATCGATGTAAAACATGTGTGCTCTCCTGTAATTTCAATGATAGATGTGCGTAATAGGTTTCGTAAATCTGACATTAGATCAGACAGACAACTATGGTCAGTGTTGCCAGTGTGAGTAACACTGACTACCTTAACAGGATTCTTTACATACAACGAAGAGCACTGCTTCAAAATATCAGTATCTCTTCCGGATATCTTAACGATAAATCCACGATGAAACTTACACCAAAGGTCACCAATAAGCACTGATGGCCTCCAAGGTCGTATGGGCCACCAGTGCTCCATGTAGGGATTAGCGTAGAGTTCTCGAATGAGATCCATTGTCACTGATCTGCGCTTCTTAATACGCCGGTTACAGCGACGGGTACGAGACTTACTTTCCAAGTCAGCAATCTCGAGCGATAGGCGAATGAATTGTGCTTGAGTCGGCTTGTTGTTATCGTCCAACCAATCCGCGTAGACCCATCGAGGCGTGTCATCATCTGGATTTTGAATTATGGCATCTAGTAAGGCCGCACGGTCGGACATGTTTCATTCCTTTCGTAGGTGGTAGATTGTTGTTCGTGCAGGATACTCTCATAGGTATCCTGCCAGCGACCGTAGTAGTCATAGCCGGGACCAAGCCTGCGCCACGCTCGCTCCATCTCGTTGGTAGCAATGTGTTCAGCTTGTCTGACGGGATCAGTCGTGTGATGTAGCACGAGTTTTACACTCCGTTGAGTTATTTTTTGAGCAGGATCTTGTCAACATCACTAGCTAGCCTCGAGTTGGAACGCTCGTTGTGCTCGGCAAGGAGTTTATCAAGTAAAAGCCTTGCCTTACGATTGATGTGGATGCGATCTGAATCACTAAAAATATCGTTGAAACTTTCCAGATTACTCGTACAGACGTCAGCAAGCCTATACTCGACTCCGATTGCCAAGCCTGTTCTTTTATTCCAGATGTATCTGGAATATTTATTATTGATATACCACTCATCCTCGTGATCCAGCTGGTTAAGAATAAGCTGACCGTTTGGACTTGGTGGATTCGGCCAGTCTGCTGCATAGTAGATTAGGTAAGATATACCAACTAGAGCATACAGAAGGCAGATAAAAACACCTATTCGTCGCATACACACCTCTGTTATAGGATTTTGGCAATCTCTGCCTCGAGCGCATTGTGTACAGGTTGACCAAAATGAATAGGACTAGGAGTGTCAATAAGCATCTGACAGCGCTCAAGAAGCTCCACGAACTTAACACACCGATCAACGAGCAGAGGGGCGAGTGTGCGGAACCGAGCCATTGCCTTTGCATCTGCTTCAATAAAAGCACCACACTCGCCGTTACCGATGTCCTTAGTACCAGTGATCCACCACCCAGTAACAGCAACCTTCTTTTGAGTATCGTCGTAATAATGGTAGCTAGGCTCAACAACGCCTTCAAACTCATCCATGTTATATGCCTCCCAAGGACCTTTGGAGGCATTACGATCGAGTTCCAGAATCTCATCTTGAAGACGCAGAAGTTCCGTCTTATCCGTGCTGGATATCTGCTGAGACTGCAATCTCTCAATCGTAGACTTTAACTCAAGATTCTCGGTACGCACGTCTGAGGCATAGGCCCAGGCTTTGTTAACTTGGTCATAGGCGGCTATGACAATAATAGCAATTCCCACCGCAATACATAAAAACATCGCGGCGAGGTTTGTGTCTTCCATGCTATGTGATCCTCTTGTTAGATAGATAGTAATACTTCATTCGAAGTATTGGTCAGTTTGACGATGGCTTGGTACACCTTCTGAGCCTTCTCAAGCGGTAGTCCTGTCTTATACACCACGTCATCAGAGTCCTCAACGATACCGCCATCAAAGTAGTCACGAAGAAGGTCCAACATCTTCGCCAGTTTCTCTTTGTTACTTGCACACTGGTCATCGAGATGGCAGCCGGGGCAGTTACCAGTACAGACTTTGACCTTATCGCTACGATCATCGTAAACAACCCGCTCGATCTTCGTTCTGATCACCTCAAGATCGTCATCGCCGCTGTTGCAGGTTAATGCTGCAGCAGTCGCGACAAGGCTGGCTTTAACGTCATCCTCCCCAAGCTTGGCAGGGAAGAGCTTAGTCGCGTAACACTTGATCCCGTCACCCAGAACGGGATCCCCATCGATAGCGCTGAACTTCCATTTTTGCTCCTCGACAAGTGGTTTGATCAGTTTAGGATTACCCAACATCGTAATATGACATTCGTAATACTCTGGCATCGCATCATCCTTGGGGTGTTGGATCTTCGACAGAGAGGTCACAAGTAACAAAACCGATCATGGCCATCCGCGCTACGATTGCGCCAATATATCGGTCCTTTCGCTGGCAGTCGGCCCACATACGCGAGATACGTGCAAACACGGCATCCTTATCGCTATCACTGGCCTGTTGCCACCACTCCGCGCCAGCAGCAATCTCACGATCGTGGGCTTGAAGTACATTCTCACGAAGCTTGACATACCTCCGGTCAAAGACAGGGATCTCCCTCTCTTTGCGTAACTTTTTAATCGCCCATTTCGACGTCGAGTATTTCTTAGCAAGAATGTGGTCTGGAACACGACCCAGTTGGGCAATCAGCTCCTCGTTCTCAACCAATTCAGTTAAGCTTTTTCGCCTATAGGGAAGAACATCCCTCTCTTTACGAAGAGCAAATATTGTTGACTCGGCTAAACCAAACTGCTCTGCCACTTTAGCATCAGAGGCAGTTCCTAGCTTCGCGTAAAGCTCTTGAAGCCAAGTCTCATCTCGACCGGCAAGATAGCGGCTGGGGCAATTGGCATGCTTATCTTTGTAAATCTTTAATCTTTTGCGAAGGCCTGTAACGGACCCATACGGCACGGCATACTTTGCCGCAACAGCTGTATCCGGCAGAACCACCAGGTCGGATAGAAACTCTGGATCGCTTTCCAACTTACGACAAACCTCTGGAGGTCGTCTTGGTGGGGAGTGAGGGGGGACAGCCAGCTTCCTACGAAAGAAGCTGACATATCCCCCACTCACGCCAAACAGATCCCCAATCTTGCGGTCCGGAGCAGTTCCCAGAAGTGATATGAACCTGCCAATATCTTCTGGCTTTACCTTGCTGCTCTGCATAGTTAATTCACTCTGCACGGTCGGGCTCCGGTTTTGAGATTAGGTTTTGATAAGAGACTGAAGGCACCGTGCCATCATCTCAACAAACTCCGCCACAGGGATATCATGACTAACGGTCATGGAACGCCCAATATGCTTGTACCAGTCGACGGAAAAATCTTTGTATTCGAAGTTGGGAAGACCAAAGGCAGGATCATCCTCATCTCGATCGGCCCAGTCGTACTCGCGCAATGCGAATACTCCGTTGTCAAAGCCATCCAAGCCGGAGCCGAGATAGGTTGTTCCGAGCCGGTCACAAATAGCAAGATGCAGAAACGACAATCCTTGTGTAACAGCACGCTGCAGATCATCTTCCATTGCCATGGCGGTACCTTTCATCGTGGTGGGTGAACCGAGTCGGATAGGATTCGAACCTACATACACGGGGTTTTCCCGTTAATTAATACGCACCTGAGGACCGTGCTAGCCCGGCTTGCCTTAGATCCGCATCAACCGTAGGGACAGCATATCCCTACGTAGCTCTGCCAGTTGAGCTACCGACCCAAAAACGACAATAATATCAACCTCTATCGGCATTAGCCCGATATCGTATTTCGGAGTGGGGCTGAAAGATTTTACGACGTCCGTTGACAAAAACGGTACGCAACTCGTCTGAGCCGCGAGGGTCGTCAATTGGAACAGTCTGCCAAGCATCGCCATCGCGGATAAGCTTCATACGTCCAGACTTGGATTTTTTGCTCCCATCGGTGCTGGGTTGCTTGTAGACATCCCGCCACTCATCATTGACATAGACTGCAGAGCACTTGAAGGCAAACCGCTGAGTGTCGCGATTTAGCTTCTGAAGAAGACCGCCACCGCTACCAAAGCTGATGTTATCAGCAGACCACAGATTCCCCCGCATTGTGACAAGGATTGTATCCAGCATCTTCAAATAAATCCCATCGCCTTGGAGCACTCGAATTTTGGGGTTAATCACCCTGAAGCCCTTCTTGTTTACCGTCGTACCAAACTTGTCGCCAAGGATGGAGATAACCTTAACCACAACCTCAGGTGGATATCCACTATCGGGCCTGATGACGAGAACCCCGTCGCGAGCTAGGACTTGGCCTCTAAGCTTATCACCCCAAATCTCAGCGCAGCATTTGTAGATGTCAAAACTGTCGGAGACAACGGCGACCAAGCCCTTTGGATACTGCTCCAGCATGTTGCGACAAGCTTCGACCTCATTCTCCCGACCCCATGAGGTAATCGTGCTGTGCTCTGCCGCTGGGATACTGTGTCCGGCACAGCTATCGCCATAGAACTTAGACGCCAGCATGAGTGCTGGGATGTTATCTGTCCCGGAGAAGTTTACAAGGTGCGCAGCCCCTCCTAATGCGGCCTGCTCCGGACATGTCACACCACGAAAACCAAAATCATGAAGCTTGTAGTCAATTGTCAGCGGATCGCCGGTAGCCCTCAGGTGGAACAGAATAGTGTCACGCATGGCCCGGGACTGAGTTGCAACCGTGGAGGGGTACCACACCTGTGTCAGAAGAGTCTCGAGGTAGTTCGTGAGCCAGTACGCAGCGGGATCCGTGTTGTACACGGTCATCAGAACGTTACCCTCACTGACAGCAGTCCCCTCAGGAACCGCTTTAATGACGACAGGAAGTAGTCCATCGTGCTGCTTGAGAATATGCTCCCATCCGGCACGATTGAACAGTGATCGGTCACCAAAGTGCATGGCAAACAACTCTTCGGCCTCAGCGATCTTCTCAGCCGTCACGACCGGACCCGCTAGATACTGGTCAATGAAGTATTGCAGGCCAAAGAAAACAGTCTCAGGGAAATACGCACCCTCACGAGATTCGAAGTAGGCGTAGACTGTCTTGGTGCCGGGTGGGGATTGCTTCCAGTGACTGACCTTGTAGGAATCAGTCAGACAGCAGATGTTGTTAAGCCAGTGCATGGTTTATCTTTCACCATTCTCAATGGAAATTGTGTAAGGGACAGCCGGGGCAAAAAGCACACCGGCTTTATATTCTGGGCCGACACAGTCAAAGAAGACAGTGGACCACTGTCGTTTATGTAGAATCGGTAAATCGCACACCTGCCAAAAGGCTAGACCCTCAGTACGATCACACCGAATACACAGACACTGATCAAAACTTACTCCAAAACGAATCCAAAGCTGATCATCACTCGCGATCCGCCCAAACTCACTGGGCATGCGGATCTCAACCATTATTCCTCTCCTGGACCTAAGATGGCTACGAGATCACCAGCTTCCCAAGCGCCCTCGATCTTATCTTCCTCACAACGAGCTGCATACTCATCCGTCTTAGTCCACTTAAGTCGATAGGGAAGATTATCTGCCTCATAGAACTCATCCCCGACAGCAAGATCACCGAATAGCTTAGCAATCATATCTGCTCCGAGTTTGTTAATAGCCACCATACCCATACCGCCTCTCAAGATAGAGTTCGGTTACTCTTTTACTTTCCGCCTCACTTAACTGCTTGAAATTATTCATCATGTCTTGGGCGACATCCATCAGACGTTCCTCATCAAAGATGTAGATCGTCGCTTTTGCAGTACCATTGATGAGATAGTGCCCAAACTCCTTGACGTTACCAATCAGCTCGATCGAGTTAACCTCGTGGATGAAGTTGTGGTGCATCTTTCGCACGAGGTCTTGAACAGTAATCATGATAAGCGACCCTCCTTACAGTGAGGACAGGGTGAG
>ERZ650304.958-NODE-958-length-12104-cov-3.356295_pt1 | contig 12104 bp, 12 predicted proteins | sample MGYA00376240_ERZ650304 | MGnify/ENA primary metagenome ERZ650304 (study PRJEB26733, sample SAMN07839271) | wastewater metagenome | biome: small river; feature: stream; material: water | place: USA: North Carolina | collected 2016-03-01 ...
CGGGCAACACCTAATTCTGATCAACACGATTGAGCGATAGAAACAAAAAAGCCGTTCCAATGAACGGCTTTTTTGCTTAAGGCTGCGTTGAATTAGCTGAGCTTCTTCTTCAGCAGATCATTCACCTGTTGCGGATTGGCTTTGCCCTTAGCGGCCTTCATGATCTGACCAACCAGTGCGTTCAGTGCTTTTTCTTTGCCGGCTTTGAACTCGGCAACGTTGCCCGGGTTGGCAGCGAGCACTTCATCGACTAGCGCTTCAATAGCACCGGTGTCGGTGATCTGCTTGAGGCCTTGCGCTTCGATGATTTCATCGGCGCTCTTACCCTGGCCCTGCCACAGCGCATCGAATACTTTTTTGCCGATAGCGTTGGAGATGGTCTGATCTGCAATGCGGGCGATGAGACCGCCCAGCTGTTCTGGCGTTACCGGTGCGGCGTCGATGTCCAGGCCTTCGCGATTGAGGCGTGCCGAGAAGTCACCCATGATCCAGTTGGCAGCGACTTTGGCTTGCGCGTTGCCAGCCACCTTGAGGGTGCCTTCGTAATAGCGGGCAATTTCCAGTGATGCGGTAACGGCAGCGGCGTCGTAGGCCGAGAGGCCGAGCGCCTGAAAGCGTTCGCGCATGGCTTGCGGTAGCTCCGGCATTTCGCCGCGCACGCGATCGATCCATTCGTCACTAATGACTATCGGCAGTAGATCCGGGTCCGGAAAGTACCGGTAATCCTGCGCGTCTTCTTTGCTGCGCATGGCGCGTGTTTCACCGGTGTCCGGATCGAACAGCACGGTGGCCTGCTGAATGGCGCGGCCTTCTTCCAGTTCGTTGATCTGCCATTGCACTTCATAGTCGATGGCTTGTTGCATGAAGCGGAAGGAGTTCAGATTCTTGATCTCGCGGCGCGTGCCGAAAGGCTGGCCGGGTTTGCGCACGGAGACGTTGGCATCGCAGCGGAAGGAGCCTTCCTGCATGTTGCCATCGCAGATGCCGATCCAGCGCACGAGGCTATGCAGGGCGCGGGCGTAGGCCACGGCTTCGGTCGATGATCGCATTTCTGGTTCGGTCACGATTTCGAGCAGCGGTGTGCCGGCACGATTAAGATCAACGCCGGTGCGGCCTTGGAAGTCTTCATGCAGGGATTTGCCGGCATCTTCTTCCATGTGGGCGCGCGTCAGGTTCACAACCTTTTCAACAAGATCATCACCCTGGCCGATTTGCAGCACGATCTGGCCGCCTACAACCACGGGGTTTTCAAATTGGCTGATCTGGTAGCCCTTAGGCAGATCCGGATAGAAATAGTTTTTGCGGGCAAAGATGGAGTGCTGGTCGATTTTGGCACCCACGGCCAAACCAAAGCGGATAGCGCAGCCAACCGCCTCGCGGTTAACCACCGGTAGCACGCCCGGCATGGCCAGGTCGATCAGGCTGGTTTGCACATTCGGCTCGGCGCCGAAGGCCGTGGAGGCCCCCGAAAAGATTTTCGATTGGGTGGCGAGTTGGGCATGCGTTTCGATGCCGATAACAACTTCCCAGGTCATACGTCTCTCTCTGGACTCAGTGGTGAATCAGGCGAAGGCCGTTGGCATGCGACGATGCCAATCGGTGACTTGCTGATATTGGTGCGTGACGTTGAGCAGACGATGCTCGCTGAAGTACGGGCCGATCAGTTGCATGCCGGTGGGCAGACCGTTGATCTCGCCGCAGGGATGCGACAGTGCCGGGATACCGGCCAGGTTAACGCCGATGGTGTAGATGTCCGACAGGTACATCTGCACAGGGTCACCTGACTTTTCGCCAAACTTGAAGGCCGTGCCTGGTGTCGTTGGGCTGGCGATCACGTCACACTGTTTGAAAGCCGCGTCGAAATCATTGGCGATCAGACGGCGAATCCGTTGTGCCTGCAGATAGTAGGCATCGTAGTAGCCGTGCGACAGCACATAGGTGCCTATGAGGATGCGGCGTTTGACTTCTTCACCAAAACCCTGCGCACGCGATTTGGCGTACATGTCGTTGAGGTCGGTGTAGTCCGGTGCGCGATAGCCGTAACGCACGCCGTCAAAACGCGACAGGTTGGAACTGGCTTCGGCCGGGGCGATCACGTAATAAGCGGATACCGATTGGCTAATCGAAGGCAGCGAGACCTCTACGGTTTCGGCGCCGAGTTTGCGGTATTCAGCCAGCGCGGCTTCGATAGCGGCCATGGTGGCGGCGTCGCTGTCAGTGCCGAAGAATTCTTTAGGTAAACCGATGCGTAGACCCTTGAGTGGCTGATCCAGCGAGCGGGTGTAATCCTCGTTGTCGCGTTCCAGGCTGGTGGAGTCTTTAGCATCAAAACCGGCAAAGGCATTGAGCAGCAGGCCACAGTCTTCGGCCGAAGGGGCCATCGGACCCGCCTGATCGAGTGACGAAGCAAAGGCGATCATGCCCCAGCGCGATACGGTGCCGTAAGAAGGTTTCAGACCAGTCAGGCCACACAATGCGGCCGGTTGGCGAATCGAGCCACCCGTATCGGTGCCGGTGGCAGCGGGCGCCAGGCGTGCGGCGACGGCAGCCGCCGAACCGCCTGATGAGCCGCCAGGAACGCGATCGGTATCCCAGGGGTTACGTACCGGGCCGTAGTACGAGGTTTCGTTGGACGAGCCCATGGCGAACTCATCCATGTTGACCTTGCCCAGCGGCACCAGGCCGGCTTGGTTGCAGCGCTCAACGACGGTGGCGTTGTACGGTGCGATGAAGTTTTCCAGCATGCGGGAGCCGCACGTGGTGCGCCAGCCGTCCTGACAGAAGATGTCTTTGTGGGCGATGGGCACACCGGTCAGCGGGCCGGCATTGCCTGCGGCGCGGACGGCATCGGCCGCTTTGGCGGCAGCACGGGACTTTTCTGCATCAACGGTTACGAAGGCGTTGATCAGCGGGTTGTGCTGGGCGATACGACCGAGGAACAGCTCGGTGAGTTCCAGGCTGGAGATTTTTTTGCTGTCCAGTGCGCTGGCGAGCTCTTTAAGGCTGGCGTTAATCATTCGATCACCTTCGGCACGAGGAAGAGGCCGGCTTCGGCTTCGGGCGCCAGGGCCAGGCAGCGGTCGCGTTGGGCAACGCTGCCTTCGGTCACGGCGTCGATACGCAGGCGCTGGGCCACATCGCAGGCGTGGGCCATGGGGGCGATACCCTCGGTATTCACCTGGCGCATGTCGGCAATCATGCCGAATATATTGTCCAGATGACCCAGGGTGGCCGAAATCTGCTCAGAGCCGAGTTCGATTCTGGCTAATTTCGCCAGTCTTTGTACGTCTTCAGGGGTAAAAGCCATGATGTGAATCTGTGGTTGCCGTCAGTAAACGTGAAAGTCAGGGTAAACCAACCCTAACCGCCTAAATGGCTGAATGAGGGGGCGAAATCAGGTCGCCAAGCTTAGAGTATGCATAAGGCATGCCTAAGAATATCCCTTTGAATTTGCTGTATTATACGCGGTTTGATCGGGGTTCAGTTCTGGCGCCCTGTTGCATCGCAGCGCGAACGGTAGATTCTGCGCGCATGCCTTAATTATAGATTTGGAGTGTTTCATGTTTGGACTGTTTCGCGGTATGTTTTCCAACGACCTGGCCATTGACCTGGGTACCGCCAATACGCTGATTTATGCACGCGGCAAGGGTATTGTGCTCGACGAGCCGTCGGTGGTTGCTATTCGTACGGATGGTGGTCCGAGCGCGCGTAAATCGATCGAAGCGGTCGGTAAACAAGCCAAGATGATGCTGGGTAAAACCCCGGGCAGCATTAATGCCATTCGTCCGATGAAGGATGGCGTGATTGCCGACTTCACGGTGACTGAGCAGATGCTCAAGCAGTTCATCAAGCGTGTGCACGATGTGCGCATGTTTGCCCCGTCGCCACGCATCATTATTTGTGTGCCATGCGGTTCGACCCAAGTTGAGCGTCGTGCGATTCGTGAATCGGCACTGGGTGCTGGTGCGTCGCAGGTGTACCTGATTGAAGAGCCAATGGCCGCAGCGATTGGTGCCGGTATGCCCGTAGAAGAGGCGACCGGTTCGATGGTGGTGGATATCGGTGGCGGCACGACCGAAGTTGGTGTGATCTCGCTGGGCGGCATGGTGTATTCGACCTCGGTGCGTGTGGGTGGCGATAAGTTTGATGAGTCAATCATCAACTACATCCGCCGCAATTACGGCATGCTGATCGGTGAGACCACCGCAGAAAATATCAAGAAGCAAATTGGTACCGCGTTCCCCGGTCTGGAAGTGCTGGAGATGGAAGTCAAAGGCCGCAATCTGGCGGAAGGGATTCCACGTACCTTTACGGTAACCTCCAACGAGATTCTGGAAGCGCTGTCTGAGCCGACGAATCAAATCGTTACGGCCATTAAGCAAGCACTGGAGCAAACGCCGCCAGAACTGGGCGCAGATATTGCCGAACGAGGCCTGATTCTAACCGGTGGTGGCGCCTTGCTGCGCGACCTGGATCGTCTGTTGCGCGAAGAAACGGGCCTGCCCGTGATGGTGGCTGAAGACCCGCTGACCTGCGTGGTTCGTGGTTGCGGCATTGCCCTGGAAAAGATGGATAAGCTGGGTAACGTATTCGCTAGCGAATAAGAGCTTCGTCGCCATGTCCGGTGTGTTCTGGCGTCATGACTTGATGTCATTGCGCCGATCCGGACAAAGTGGAGTTTTTTGATGTCGGGACTGGAACAACAATCGCCGCCACTCTTCAAGCAAGGGCCAGCACCGCTGGCCCTGTTGATTCTGTACGTCTGTACGTCCATCTCCCTGCTGGTGCTGGATGACCGATTCCGCTACCTGGAGCCGGTGCGCCTCTTCTTGACCCAAGCCACCGCACCGCTTAAACAAATCGTGCAGTGGCCGGTGATTGCGCTGACCCAGGTGGATGAGTATGCCGTGACTCTGGATCAGGTCCGTCACGACAATGCAGCGTTGCGTCAGGCGCGTCTGGTAGATGCCGAGCAGGCGCAACGTCTGGAGATTCTCGAAGCCGAAAACCAGTACTTGCGTAAGTTGCTGGAAACCAAACGAATGCTGGGTGCACGCGTGCAGCCGGCGACGATTCTTTATAGTGCGCGTGATCCGTTTAACCGTCGTGTAATTCTGGATCGGGGTGCGGATCAGGGTGTGATTGAAGGCCAGCCGGTGGTTGATGATCAGGGTGTCGTTGGCCAGGTGACGCGGGTGGCGCCGGACTACGCGGAAGTGACGCTGCTGACGGATCGAAATCAATCGATTCCGGCGCAAGTCGTGCGCAACGGTTTGCGTACAGTCGTCTTCGGTACGGGTGATGGCCGCTTGGAGATGCGTTATATGTCCTCTAACGCTGATGTGCAGGTGGGCGACTGGGTTGTCACCTCTGGCATTGATGGCGTTTATCCACGCGGGCTGCGGGTCGGCAAAGTGGAAAGCCTGGAAAGCGATCCGAATGGCATCTTCTCTAAGTTCATTCTGACGCCGGCGGCCGGCATGGGCCGTTATGGTGAAGTTTTGCTGCTGGAGCCGATCACCTTGCCGACAGATCGGCCAGCATCCTTAGATCGCCCCGCAGATCAGGCAACGGGCGCTACGATGTCCAAGAAAAAGCGTAAGGCGCAGTAATCATGCAGATTGATTTTCAGTCATCCCGCCTGCTACGCCCTGCCCGTCCCGGATTTATCCGCCTGACCTTGGTGCTCGCATTTTTTCTGAATTTGCTGCCGACCTCTTTCTGGCCGTGGTTTCCGGATTGGGTTGCGTTGGTCATTGTGTTTTGGTCCGTGCGTTCACCGCTAGTGGTCGGCACAGGTACGGCGTTTGTGCTCGGCATTCTGATGGATGTCGTGGATGGCAGTCTGATGGGGCAGCATGCGTTGGCTTATGTGTTGATGTCTTACGCCAGTCGCGTGATGGCGCATCGCATTCTCTGGTTGCCGTTAAAGCAGCAGCTGATGAATATTTTGCCGATTATTTTTATCGGCGCCTGTCTGCAGGTGTTGGTGCGCTGGTTTGCAGGCGATGAGCTAGCCAGCGTGTGGTACTTCCTGCAGCCTATGGTGACGGCGCTGCTTTGGGCGCCTGCCACATACCTCCTCATGCTGCCGCAGTTCCTGTCGAACGACCGGGACTACGAGCGCCCGATTTAATTCCATGGCGCATTTCGAAGATCGCGACACCAGCCAGAAGTTTCAGGGTCGGCTGAGTACGGCATCAGTCGTTATGTTGATTGCGTTTTTTATTCTCGTGCTGCGCTTCTTCTGGCTGGGCGTAGTGCAGAACGGGTACTACACCACGCGCGCTGAAGACAACCGTTTGACCTTGGTGCCGGTGGTGCCGAATCGCGGGCTGATCTTTGATCGGAACGGTGTGTTGATGGCTACCAATACATCAGCCTACACACTGGAAATTGTGCCCGGTCGGGCCGGCCCGATTGATGAAACGATTGAGAACCTCTCGAAGGTTGTCACGATCGAAGGCAAAGACAAGCGTCGTTTCAAACAGTTGTTACGCGAAGCCAAAACTTTTGAATCGATCCCCATTCGTTCGCGCCTGACGGAAGAAGAAGTCGCGCGTTTTGCAGCACAGCGTTACCGTTTTCCAGGGGTCGAAGTGCGGGCGCGCCTCTTCCGTAGCTATCCCCTCGGTGAGACAGCGGCGCATGCCCTGGGCTATATGGGGCGCATCAATAACAAGGATCTGGAACGCATTGATGAAGAGGGCCAGGCCGCCAATTACCGGGGGACAGATCATATCGGTAAGTCAGGGCTGGAACAGCGTTATGAATTTGAGATGCACGGTGTCAGTGGGTTCGAGAGTGTTGAGGTCGATGCAGGGGGGCGGGGTATTCGTGTGTTGTCTCGTACGCCGCCCGTGTCGGGCAATAACCTCAATCTGACGATTGACGCCAAGTTGCAGCAAGTGGCTGAAACCGCTTTTGGTAAGCGACGTGGCGCATTAGTCGCCATTGATCCGGCCAATGGTGAAATTCTGGCGTTGGTGTCGATGCCGACCTACGATCCGAATCTGTTTGTTGATGGTATTCGTAGCGACGATTGGGATACGCTGAACACGGACATTAACAAACCGCTGCTCAATCGGGCGATTTACGGCACCTACCCGCCGGGCTCGACCTTTAAGCCTTTTATGGCCTTAGGGGCGCTCGCGACAGGCAAACGCACACCGCAACAAGCAATTAGCGATCCGGGCTATTTCAATTTTGGTAACCATACTTTCCGCGATGATAAAAAAGGCGGCCACGGTATGGTGAACATGTATAGCTCCATCGTGCACTCTTGCGATACCTATTACTACACCCTGGCCAACGACTGGGGGATCGACGGCATTGCCGGCTTTATGGGGCAGTTGGGTCTGGGTAGCAAGACCGGCATTGATATCGATGGGGAATCGCGGGGAATTTTGCCGTCGCAGGAGTGGAAGCAGCGACGCTTTAAGCGACCGGAGCAGCAGAAGTGGTACGCGGGCGAGACGATCTCGATCGGCATTGGCCAGGGCTACAACTCGTACACGATGATGCAGCTGGCGCAGGCCACCGCCATTCTGGCGAATAACGGGGTCGGTTACAAACCGCATTTGGTACGCAGCATTACCGATGCCCGTTCTGGCGGCGTGCGGGAGATCCCGCTCGAAAAAACGCATGAAGTCGCATTGAAGCCGGAGCATGTCGAAGTTATTAAAAATGCCATGATTGGTGTTAACAAAGAAGGCACCGGGACAAAAGCCTTTGCGGGTGCCAAGTATGTGGCGGCAGGTAAGACCGGCACGGCACAGGTGTTCAGCCTGAATGGGGGGACTTACTCGCACGGTGGGACCAAAGAGTTTTTGCGCGATCATGCCCTGTTCATTGCCTTCGCGCCAGCGGACAAACCGAAGATTGCTTTGGCGGTCATTGTCGAAAATGCTGGCTTTGGTGCCACGTCAGCGGCGCCGATTACCCGTCAGGTGTTTGACTATTACCTGCAAGGCATTGTGCCCAAGGGCCCTGCCCCCGATGAGCCCGGTGAGCCTGCACCTGAACAACGGGATATGGCCAATCTCGTCGATCACCAAGATGATGACTACGATGCCCAGCGGGCGCTGAATGCGCCGACACCCGGCCCATTTGTGCGTATGCCCAGTACGGCCAACCCGGCGCTGCCGGTGAGGAAGAAGCCATGAGTCGTTCGATCAATTGGCGGGGTATGGTTCAGCCCTGGACTGAGCACATCGACTTCCCGTTGTTTCGGATTACCGTGCTGCTGATGGCCGTTGGTTTGTTGACGGTGTTTTCGGCAACATGGTCTGGGCAGGAGCGGATGCCTTCCCAGCTGCTGAACATGGCGGCTGCGGTGGGCCTGATGTTTGTTGTGGCGCGTATTCCACCGCAACGTTTGATGCAGTTGGCCTGGCCGATGTATCTATTCGGCTTGGTGCTGCTGGTACTGGTCATGTTGTTTGGGATTAAGGTGAATGGCGCCAAGCGCTGGTTGTCGCTAGGGTTCACGCGGATTCAACCTTCCGAAATTATGAAGATTGCCATGCCATTGGCGATGGCTTGGTATTTCCATCATTTCGAAAACCGTCGGTGGTTTTCAAAATACTTGGGTGCGTTACTGATCCTGTTAATTCCTTCCGCCCTGATTGCCAAACAGCCCGATCTGGGTACGGCCATTCTGGTTTTTTCGGCAGGCTTCTACGTCATCTTTTTGGCCGGGCTTTCCTGGTGGGTGATCGGCGGTTTGACCGGTGCCGCGGTGGCCGTTGCGCCCTTTGCCTGGAATTTTCTGCATGACTACCAGCAGAAACGAATTCTGACCTTGATTGATCCGACCAGTGACCCGCTGGGCTCGGGATATCACATCATTCAGTCAACGATTGCGATTGGCTCGGGCGGCGTGATTGGTAAAGGCTACATGAGCGGTACGCAGGCACAGCTGGAATTCATCCCGGAAAAGCACACTGATTTTATCTTTGCCGTATTTGCCGAAGAATGGGGAATGCTCGGTAACGTGATTCTGGTCATTCTTTATGGCTTCCTGATTGAGCGGGGGCTGCGTATTTCTTTGCGCGCCAGCACGACCTTTAATCGGTTGCTTGCCGGTTCGATCACCATGGGCTTTTTTACCTATGCCTTTGTGAATATGGGGATGGTGTCGGGCATTCTGCCGGTGGTCGGTGTACCCCTGCCTTTTATTAGCTATGGCGGCACGGCACTGGTAACCCTATGCACCGGGCTTGGCATTCTGATGAGTATTGAAACGCACCGGAGTAATCGTTGATGAAACGTTATTGCCCCTCGCTGATTTCATTGGCGTTGATACTGCTGGTTGTGCAGTTGAATGGTTGCTCAAGTACGCCCAGTCGCAGCAAACCGATGGCCAGCGCACCTAGTTCAGGTGGCTACGTGATGAAACCCTATCCGCGCAAGGGGGGTGGGTTCTACAAGGACGATGGCTTACCGGCACAGATTCCGGAAAACAATGATCAGATTCCTAATGCCACGCCGCGTCTGGAACCATTGCGTAATGCGGCGAACAAACCCTATACGGTGCTTGGCATGAGTTTTACGCCGATGACCCGTTTGCAGCCCTTTAGTCAGCAAGGCATCGGCAGTTGGTATGGCACCAAGTTCAACGGGCTTAAAACCTCGAATGGCGATACCTACGATATGTTTGCCATGACAGCGGCGCACCCGACACTGCCCCTGCCTTGCTATGTGCGGGTGACCAATACGCAGAACAACCGTAGCGTCATCGTGCGGGTTAATGACCGAGGGCCATTTCACAACGGCCGCATCATTGATCTGTCGTTCACCGCGGCTTATAAGCTGGGTTATGTGGATCAGGGCAGTAGCCCGGTGCGTGTCGAGCTGATTATGCCGGATGCGAGTGCTGTGACATATGCCGAACTGAGCAAGGATGCCTTGGCAGCCAATGACGCGAAGATCGATGACAAGACCCGCTACGGTGAAGAAGTGCCGAAGCCTGGCACCTACGTGCAGATGGGGGCTTTTCAGAATGGCTTCAATGCCCAGGTGCTGCGTAATCACTTGCTGCGGGAGTTGGACTGGATGACACCAGCGCAAGTGCATGTGTATGCCGAACCGCCGTGGCATCGTGTTCAAGTCGGACCGTTTGCAACACGCGTTCAAGCCGAAACAGTTCAAGTGAAAATTCGCGATGCGCTGGGTGGCCAGCCGCATATTGCTGTTCGCCAATAATTCTTGGGAGATTCATCATGACGCACGCCGCTGATTTGCCTAAAGAGCCCGTTGGGAGTGGTGCTGAAACACTGCTCGAGTTTCCCTGCGCATTCCCGCTCAAGATCATGGGGCTTGCCCAGAATGATCTGGCGCAGGAAGTGCTGGCGGTCGTGCATCGTTTTGCACCGGACTACGATGGCAAAGAGATGGAGATGCGCGCCTCGAGTTCGGGCAAGTACGTTAGCTTGACCTGCACCATCAATGCCCAATCCAAAGAGCAGCTCGATAATCTTTACCGTGCGCTGACCAGCCATCCCCTCGTTAAGGTGGTGCTCTAAGCGTGACGTTGCCGTTGCATGTTCGACGCCTCGGGTTGGTTCCATATGAACCCACCTGGCACGCCATGCGTGATCAAACGCTGGCACGAGTCGGCGATGCGGCAACAGATGCGCCCGATGAACTCTGGCTGGTTGAGCACGCACCGGTATTTACCCAAGGGCAGGCCGGGAAGCCAGAGCACTTGCTGCAGGATATTGGTGTGCCGGTGGTCCCCATCGATCGGGGTGGGCAGATTACCTATCATGGCCCCGGGCAGGTGGTGATTTACCTGCTGATTGATTTGTCGCGCCGGGGTATTAAAGTCCGTGAGCTGGTCAATAAAATTGAACAGGCGGTAATCGACTGTCTGGCGGCTTACGGCATTACGGCCGATCGGCGCGAAGGCGCACCGGGTGTGTATGTGGGTGAAGCCAAGGTTGCTGCGTTAGGCCTGCGTATTCGCAATGGTTGTAGCTATCATGGCGTTAGCCTCAACGTTGATATGGACATGACGCCATTTTCTGCGATCAACCCCTGCGGTTATGCGGGTATGGCGGTTACCCAATTACATGATTTGGGTGTTAACGTATCGGTTTCTGACGCAGGCGAAGACTTGCTCAGGCATCTACAGAATCAATTGGAGAGCTCCGATGGCTGAAGCCGGGGTCAAGCAAAAAGGCGAACTAAAAACTGCGCGCATTCCCATTAAGATTGTGCCGCAGGAAGCATTGCGCAAACCGGATTGGATCCGCGTCAAAGCCGGCAACGATGCCGGGCGCTTTGGCGAAATCAAGAAAATGCTGCGCGACCAGAAGTTGCACACGGTTTGCGAAGAAGCCGCTTGCCCGAATATCGGTGAGTGCTTTGGCCGGGGCACCGCCACCTTCATGATTCTTGGGGACATCTGCACGCGTCGTTGCCCTTTCTGTGATGTCGGGCACGGTAAGCCGCTGCCGCCGGATGTCGATGAGCCGCGTCACCTGGCAGAGTCCGTAGCGAATCTGAAATTGCGTTATGTGGTCATTACCAGTGTGGATCGTGATGATCTGCGCGACGGTGGCGCACAACACTTTGTTGATGTGATCCGTGCGGTGCGTGAAGCTTCACCAACCACCACGATTGAAGTGCTGGTGCCGGATTTCCGGGGGCGTATGGATGTGGCGTTGGATATTTTCGGCCAGGCCTTACCGGATGTGATGAATCACAATCTGGAAACGGTGCCCCGTCTTTATAAGCAGGCACGCCCCGGTGCCGATTATGCGCACTCATTGAACTTCCTCAAGGCATTCAAAGAACGCTATCCGCAGGTGCCTACCAAGTCAGGCCTGATGGTTGGACTCGGCGAAACTGATGAAGAAATCATCGAAGAGCTCAAAGACATGCGGGCGCACGACATCAATTTACTGACCATTGGTCAGTATCTGGCGCCATCGAATCATCACCTGCCGGTGCAGCGTTACGTGCACCCCGATACGTTCAAGCACTTTGAAACCGAGGCTTTGGCGCTTGGCTTCGAAGGGGCTGCTTGTGGTCCGATGGTGCGCTCCAGTTATTGGGCCGACCAGCAGGCGCATAGTGCCGGTGTGGTCTGAGTAAAA
>ERZ650304.959-NODE-959-length-12100-cov-5.442839_pt1 | contig 12100 bp, 10 predicted proteins | sample MGYA00376240_ERZ650304 | MGnify/ENA primary metagenome ERZ650304 (study PRJEB26733, sample SAMN07839271) | wastewater metagenome | biome: small river; feature: stream; material: water | place: USA: North Carolina | collected 2016-03-01 ...
CAGGGTTCGTACCGAGCGCACGGGCAAAGATGCGAGCGACTGAAGTCTTGCCCGTACCACGACTGCCTGTAAAGAGGTATGCATGGGAGAATGTACCACTTTCGATTGACTGAGAGAGTGCCGAGACAATGTGCTCTTGCCCCACCACTTCATTCCACTCACTCGGGCGATATTTGCGGTACAAGACTTGGCTTTCCATGACGACATTGTAGCAGACATGCCCAAAAGAAAAAGCCTGCACGGTGTGCAAGGCTTTAGGGTTTTTAATGTGGAGTAAACGTGAATAAAAAGTTATCATCTTTCACTTGCTCAACAACTATTTCAGCTTTTGTATTCCAAATAGCAGATATTTGAGCACATATCCGAGCTAACTCATTGAGTGAATACTGACTGATGAGTACTTCTTTTTGTACCAAAAAGGTGCTTTGCTGGGCAGCTTTTTCTCCATTGAATACTAATGTTGCATCAAGTAATGCATACAGAAGTGTCTTTGTATGTTGTACGGGCAGGATCAATAAACGCCTCGCATCATCAGCATTTTCTTGAGATGGAGGAATTAGAAGTGATTTGTAAATCGGCTCTAGATACTGCATTCGCTGAGCCTCAAATGCGGAGCTAGTCTTATTAACTGCATATACAGTTTTTGAAAAGGGTCCATAAAGGCGGCTCGTACCTTCGGTAAGAAGAATTTTTTTCATGGTACTTAGTTTTTCAACAAAATACCATTTGATAACTAACTTGTCAAAAATTGTACTACAATCCCCTCAACTTCACCTGCATCCTTTGCTTCCATGAGCTCCATACGAAGTTCCTTTGCACCGCGGAAGCCCGTGCAGTATGCCTTGTAGTGTTTTTTCATAATGGCAAATGACTTGATATCACCGAGCAAGTCCTCAAAGAGTTTCGTATGTTCTACCATTACCGTGAGTCGCTCCTCGATCGTGATCGGACGCGCAGCAGATTGTGCGAGCGTGCGCTTACTCGTCCCAAAGATATGTTTCAAAAAGGTACTGCGGATCCATCGTGGTTGCTTGCGCGGAATACTTGCCACCACTTCACGCGACGCATCAAAAAACCATGGATTACCAAACAGTGCTCGTCCTACCATCACGCCGTCAGCCCCACTCTCTACTGCTTTTTGTTTCCCATCAGCAAGCGACGTCACATCACCGTTGCCGATAATGATCGTCTCTGGCGCAAGCTTGTCGCGGAGCTCGACGACGCGCTTAAGACGAGACCAGTCAGCAGGTACTGCGGAGAGTTCTTTGCGGGTGCGTACATGCACACTGAGTGCAGCAATTCCTGCAGAGAGTAGTAGCGGGATCCATTTTTCTATTTGTACCGTCTGATACCCAACGCGTGTTTTCACCGAAAGCGGAATATCACGACCTGATGCCTGGATACCACGTTTTGCAGCGGCAATCACTGCCAATGCAACATCAGGTGTCTTGATCATTGCGGCACCTGCGCCCTGCTTCTCAATAGTCTTGTCAGGACATCCCATGTTGATGTCGATACCATCAAAGCCGAGCTCGGCCGCGAGCTTACACGCGCCTTCCATATTTGTGGGATCAGCAGAAAAAAGTTGCGCGACAATCGGTCGCTCTGCTTCAGAAAACACCAAGTCACGCGCGAGTATCTCCCGCCCCTTGCTCATGAGTCCATTTGCAGACACAAACTCCGTCCATATGACATCAGGCTTGCCATGACGAGCAATGAGTGCGCGAAATGCAGGATCAGTCACATCTGCCATCGGTGCGACGACAAAGAATGGCTTTTTAGTTGATTTGAGTTGTTGCCAGAAGTTCATTAGTCGAATTTATACACTACTTTGTTCTCAAAGCGAAGGTCGATATAGCGGAGCACACTCGCTGAGTGATACATCGTCTCCAAAGGATCAGTACGGAGCGCACTAAAGAGCGCCTCGAGCGTCGTATCAGCATCATGCAAGGGATCGATCATGAGCTTTGCTTCGTTGGCTTGATGCATAAACACAATATCAAGCTCACGCTCCGATACAAAGTGAAATGCAATCGGATCAATCGAAATATCACGCAAGTGATCGATATATGTTTGTATGAGCATTAGTTGATCTAGTGTGATAGGTACAAACGGAAGCTCACCGCGAGTACCGATAGAGATTTTCACATATGCATTCCCCGAGAAGTACGGCGCCTGCGCAAATACTGATCCACGCTCATCCATAAAGAAACACTGCTCATCACACCAGAGATATTTACCTTCGTATTCTGCAACAGAGACCATGAGCTTGGTCGCACCATCACGCGTGACCGATACTTGCTTGAACCTTGGAAACATTTCCTTGATGCGAGACGCGAGCATATCACTATCAAGGAGCAGCATGCTTTTCTTGGGAAATAGTTTCAAATGATTGCCTTCGAGTAAGCTCGCCGCATAGAGTCTAACTTCTTCGGGATCAGCGACATTTGCACCAACAACTTCAATGGTCTGCACTTGAAGCTTGGGGGTACGAGTCAGCATCACAAAGCCTACAATCACTGCAATAATACTGAGTATGATGACCAAACGCTTCAAGGGAAACTTCTTTGGATCAGGTTTCGATGCGTCTGACTTGAGAACGCGTGATTGATACGTGCGTTCGTACATACGTATTATCCGAGATAGTCCTTACCGATATAGGGCTTGAGCACATCAGGTACTTTGATACGACCATCTGCCTGTTGGAAATTCTCGATGATCGCAGGAATGATACGTGACGGTGTTGCAACAAGCGTGTTGTTGAGTGAGTGCGCATAGCGGAGCTTGCCTTCGGCATCCTTGTACCGAATGTTGAGACGTCGTGTTTGAAAATCATGAAAGTATGACGCTGAATGTGTCTCACGGAATTTACCTTGTGACGGCATCCATACTTCGATGTCGTATTTCTTGACCTGCCCGAGACCAAGGTCACCACCGCAGTTCACCACAATATGATAGTGCAGACCGAGTGCCTGAAGGAGCTCCTCGACATTCGTCGTGATTTCTTCATGGAGTGCAACAGAAGCTTCATGACTTGCTTCACAGAGTACAACTTGTTCGAGTTTGTAGAACTCATGCACACGGATCAAGCCCTTCACATCCTTGCCATGGCTTCCCGCTTCACGACGGAAACATGGTGAAAATGCTACGTACTTTTTTGGGAGATCACTGACTGAAAGCACCTCATCAGAATGATATGACATGGTCGCGACTTCACCAGTACCTGCGAGGTAGTCATCGTCTTGTGTTTTATACAAATCCTCCTCACCTTGTGGTAAGTAACCTGTACCGTAGAGTGTGTTCTTGGTGACAAGTGACGGTACAACAAGTGGCGCAAATCCTTTTGCAACGATTGCTTGCATAAAGTACTGCCAGAGTGCGAACTGGAGAAGTACTGCATCATTTTTTAAAAAGTATCCACGAAAACCTGCAACTTTGGTTCCACGATCAAAGTCCACCATATCACGCGCTTCCATGAGCTCAGTATGATCCTTTACTGGGAAATCAAATGTTGGTTGTTCACCCCATACACGATACTCAAGATTTTCTTCGTCACTCGCACCTTCAGGAACTGAAATATCAGGTACGTTTGGTACCTGAAGCATCATGAGCTGCCATTCGCGGGTGATGGTTTTCACCAACTCTTCTTTTGCCTGAACTTCTTCTTTGATCGGCTTGAGATCTTCGATGAGCTTGGTGCGAGTCTCGACATCAGGCGCCTTTGGAATCTCATCAGAGAGACGGTTTTGCTCAGCACGGATGGTCTCAAATGCCGTCAGTGCTTCACGACGCTTCTCTTCGAGTGCAAGGAGTGCATCCACATCAAAGGTAATATGTTTTTTGGCAGCGGCCGCCTTGATAAGCTCAGGATTTTCTTTGATGAATTTGATATCTAACATGTAGGAGCACTATAGCGCATTTTTTGACTTTTTTGAATATTTATCTTTTCTTGAGGGTTGGCACCATACAATATATACATGGAAGACTACCCGATCCGAGAACTGCACCCTCTTGAGGCATTTCCATCCCTTGCTGAAATCCCCGACCAACCCAAGGTGCTCCATATCCGCGGATCACTCGATCGTATGCAGGGCACCAAGTACGTGACCGTCGTCGGTAGTCGCAAATGTACAAGCTATGGCAGAAATGTCTGCCAATCATTGATTGCTGGACTTGCAGGATATCCAGTCACTATTGTTTCAGGTCTTGCACTGGGCATTGATGGCATTGCACATCAAGCAGCGATTGATGCAGGACTTCCAACCATCGCATTTCCCGGATCAGGACTTAATGCAAACGTGCTCTATCCCGCGAGTCATCATGGTCTCGCACGCAGCATACTCGAACACGGTGGTGCACTCATTAGTGAATACGACAATGATATGATTGCAACGCCGTGGACTTTCCCGAGACGCAACAGACTCGAGGCAGGTATTTCAGATATCACCATTATTATTGAGGCACAAGAAAAGTCGGGCACCCTCATCACCGCGCGATTGGGCACCGAGTACAACAAGATCGTCGGCGCCGTGCCTGGACCTATTACGTCGGACACCTCGCGGGGTACTAACTGGCTTCTGAAACTTGGGGCAGTACCAATCACTGATTCTACAGATATTTTGCGCGAGCTCAATCTTGCGGAGAAACTCACGAGTGATATATCGAGCTATCTGATGCTCAATGCTGATGAAGAACGCGTAATCGCTATCTTAAATGAACCAAAAAGTCGAGAAGATATCATGCATGAACTTGAACTTGATGCATCATCTGCGAACATGCTGTTCTCTACACTTGAGATCAAAGGAGTCATACGAGAGACGCTCGGTTATATTGAGCGCATGCTCTAGAAATTTGCCAAAGAATATTCCTCGTGGTACTACTGCATGAGCAAACTATGAAATTACTTATTGTCGAGAGTCCCTCGAAAGCAAAAACAATCGAAAAATATTTGGACGGTGCATATACCGTACGCGCATCAGTCGGCCATATTCGCGATCTTCCAAAGTCAAACAAAAAAGCCATCGACATTCCAGGTGGCTTTATTCCTCATTATGAAATCGCCAAGGGTAAAAGTCATGTCGTGGACGAGTTGCAGCACCTTGCACACAGCGCCAAAGAAATCATGCTCGCAACTGACCCGGACCGAGAAGGAGAAGCCATCGCGTGGCACATTGAGGAAATTCTCCATGCCGACAAAAAAGTCAAAGCACCAATCAAGCGTGTGACATTTAATGAGATCACCAAGGAGGCAGTGACCGAGGCATTAAAACATCCTCGTAATATCGATACAAATCTTCGTCGTGCACAAGAAGCACGCCGTGTCCTTGATCGCCTCGTGGGCTATGATCTCTCAGGTATTATCTGGCAGAAAGTCCGCTACGGCCTCTCAGCAGGTCGCGTACAATCCCCTGCGCTTCGCATTCTCATGGAGCGCGAGCGCGAAATCCGCGCATTTATTCCTGAGACCTACTGGGTACTTGATGGACTCTTCAAGACCAAAAAAGGTGTCACTATCGGACTTGCTGCAACCGAAGAACCACGCGACAAAGCTGAGGTTGATCGTATTATCAATATCGCCAAGTCTGCTGACTGGATCGTGACTGAAGTAAAGACTAGTGAGCAAAAACGCTCACCACGTGCACCATTTACCACTTCAACGATTCAACAGACAGCGAGTACACGTTTTGGCTTTTCGCCTGCACGCACCATGCAGATCGCACAAAAGTTGTATGAAGCCGGTCATATCACCTACATGCGTACTGACTCGACCACCATCTCCGCACAGATCATGCCGATGATCGTCAAAACGATTGAAAAGAAATTTGGCAAGGAATTCGTGGAAGTTCGCACATACAAAACTAAGGCAAAAAACGCACAGGAAGCCCACGAAGCCATCCGTCCAACTCACCCAGAGAAAATCTCAGCAGGTACGACCGATGAACAAAAGAAACTCTACTCCTTGATTTGGGAGCGCACGATTGCATCACAAATGATCGATGCAAAGCTCATGAAAACACGCATTGCGGCAAATGTGACCAAGGGTACGATCCCTGACTTTGTCGCAAACGGCTCACGTGTCATTGCACCAGGATGGCTCATGGCTGATATTGGCGCACGCGGCGAAGACATTGAACTCCCGGAAGTGCACGAACAAGACCCGCTCACCCTTGTTGAATTCAAAGACACTGAGAAACAAACCGAGCCACCAAATCGCTACTCCGAAGCAGGGCTCGTCAAAGAGCTTGAGGCACGAGGCATTGGTCGTCCTTCAACCTATGCAGCTATCATCTCAACACTTGAGGCACGAGGATATATTGAAAAGGTAAATCGCTCACTCCATCCGACTGATACCGGCGATGTTGTATCATCATTCCTTGAGGCACACTTCATGAATTATATTTCCGACACCTTTACCGCAGAAATGGAAAATGAGCTCGATGATATTGCAAACGGTGATCGCGACTATACCAAAACGCTCAAGGAATTCTACACACCATTCCAAAAGGAAGTAAAGCAAAAAGAAAAGCTCGACAAAGCGACTACTCTTGAGAAAGCCGATGACAAATTCAAATGTCCGAAATGTGGCGCAGGCATGATTGTAAAGCTTGGTCGCGGCGGCAAGTTTCTCTCATGCGATCGCTACCCTGACTGCGATGGCGCACTCACCATTGAAGGTCTTGAAATTAAAAAAGATGAACCAATTGGTATTGATCCTGAGAGTGGACTTCCGATCTTTGTGCTTATTGGACGTTTTGGCCCCTATGTACAGCTTGGGCTCAAACCTGAAAAGACCGCGAAAGCAAAGAAAGGTGAAAAGAAAGAGAAGCCTCGCATGGCAAGTATTCCCAAAGAGATTGATCCAACGACCGTGACGGTGGCAATGGCAACCAAATACCTCTCACTCCCGCGCGTACTGGGTATACACCCAGACAGTGGCAAAGAAGTCATGGCAAACATTGGACGCTTTGGTCCATATGTCGGACATGACGGCAATTTCCGATCAATCAAAGCACCCCTTGATGTGTACACTATTACCCTAGATGAAGGACTCCATCTCCTCGCCCAAGAAAAGAAACCTCGTGGATTCCAGAAAAAGAAAGTCTAAGGTATAGTGAGTCCATGCACGACATTGCATCACTCACCAAGCTCATCACGTATCCTATTACTGATGATGACAAAACACGGATAGAAAGAGCGTACACCTTTGCAGAAGCAAAACACGCAGGTCAGAAACGAAACTCTGGTGAGGACTATTTTTTTCACGTACTTGAAGTCGCCAAAAACTGTGCAGTACTTGGCATGGATACCACAACAATTATCAGCGCACTCCTTCATGACACTCTTGAGGATACGGATGCAACTGAGGATGAGATGCTTGAAGCGTTTGGCGAGCAGGTAGTCTTTTTGGTCAAAGGGGTCACTAAACTTGGCAAGATTAAATACCGCGGACAAGAACGACATGTTGAAAGTATGCGTAAGCTCTTTGTTGCAACAGCGGAGGATTTGCGTGTACTTATCATCAAGCTCGCTGACCGTTTGCATAATGTCTCAACACTTGAACACGTTCGTCCTGACAAGCGCACTCGTATCGCACTTGAAACAATCGAAGTGCATGCATCACTCGCCGGACGACTTGGTATGGGTAAACTCAAAGGAATGCTTGAGGATTATGCATTCCCCTATGCTTTTCCAAAAGAATACGAACGAACAAAAGCATTCTTCACCGAACGATCACCAAAAGCACAAGAGACTGCCAGCAAGGCACACACTGAGCTCACCCAGACACTCAATGGCTTTACACTACCTAACATCGAGATCGATTCTCGAGTCAAGCATCTCTACAGCCTGTATCGCAAAATGCTCAAGTATGAAAAGCGCAAAGAGTCGACCGATCAGATCTATGATATCGTTGCACTTCGTGTACTCACTGACTCAGTTACCGACTGCTATCAAGTCCTTGGACTCGTTCATATGCTCTGGAAACCACTCCCTGGCCGTATCAAAGACTACATTGCCCTTCCTAAACCCAATGGCTACCAATCACTCCACACAACTGTTATAACCCCGACTGGTATTGTTGAGATACAAATCAGAACTCATGCGATGCACCAAGAAAGTGAAATCGGTATCGCAGCACATTTTGCGTACAAAGAAGCTGCCCACCCTCAAGCACATGCTCCAAAGAAAAAACTTCGATGGATTGATGACCTCAAAGAGTTCCATGGTGCAATTAAAAATCCCAACAAATTTCTTGATCAGCTTCGTACTGATCTGTTCAAGAACCGTATCTTTGTCTTTACCCCAAAAGGCGATGTGATTGACCTCCCTGAGGATGCATCTCCAATCGACTTTGCATATGCAGTTCACTCAGATATCGGTAACAGCGTGAGCTCCGCTCGTATTAATGGCAAAATAGCAGCGCTTGGCAGCGCTCTCAATAATGGCGATATCGTTGAAATCATCACGAGTAAAAATGCCAAGCCTTCGAGCAAATGGCTCGACTATGCACGCACTGGTATGGCCAAGCGTCGTATTCGCACCTATATTGCCGAGCACGGCGGTCTCCTCGAGAAGTTTCTGGCAAAAGAATAGCTCCACAAAAACACCATTCATATGACACGCATATTTTTCTGGTGAAAATTGCTATGCTCGCACCAGTCGCGCTTGTGCAATGTCATAGAACTAGTATTTTTTATAGTGGGCTAGGGTAAAATTACAGTGAGAAGTTTCTGATATTGTAGAGCTCATCGATCTCTTGATCAGCTTCTTTCACTTCTTCTTTACTTCGATCATCAAGTTCAACAACTGTCGGCTCCTCTGCCTGATCAGCAACAGTAGTACCAACAGCTGCAATCTGTGAACGTTCCTCTGCGAGTACCTTCATAATCGCCTGCAAATCTTCTGGCGTGAAGTAGTCAATCGTGATCTTACCACCAACTTCACGAGGTTCAATATGGACGCGAGTACCAAGTGACTCCTGGAGCTTTTGCTCGATCTCCATGAGTTCAGGTGTCGGCAAAAGATTCTGTTTTCTCACTTTCTCAACAGCAATACGGCGCGCGATACGCTCAGCTTCACGGACACTGATCTTGCGGAACATGATTTCCTTGAACAATGTCTGCTGCTCTTCGGGACGACTCGAAAGCATCATGAGCGGACGTGTGTGGCCTTCGTTAATCTTGCCCATTGAGAGCGCATCAAGCATGTCCTGTGGGAGCATGAGGAGGCGAAGCGTGTTTGAAACAAATTCGCGGCTCTTCCCTACTTTTTGCCCAATCTGTGTATGGGTGAGCTTGAACTCCTCCACGAGCCGAGAGAATGCTCGTGCACGCTCGACGGCATTAATATCCTCACGCTGGAGGTTCTCAATGATCGCAAGCTCAAGCTTCATGAGGTTGTCATCACCCACACGAATGATTGCAGGCACCTGCGTGAGTCCTGCGAGCTTGGATGCACGGAGTCGTCGCTCCCCAGCAATGAGTTCATACTCGGTCGTGAGACCTCCGTCTTCGGTTACTTTTTCGAGACGAGACACCACAAGCGGCTGAAGTACTCCGTACTGGCGGATCGACTCTGCGAGATCCTTGAGCGGACCTTCTTCAAACTCACGACGTGTCTGATACGGGTTTGGCGCAACGCGATCAACATCAATAAAGAAAATGGAGTTGGTATAGAGTTCGGACATGGGATTAGTGTATCACATACCTTATTTGAAATAATCGTGGAAAAATGCCAATATACAGGCATTGCCGGTGTGGCGGAATGGTAGACGCGATCGACTCAAAATCGATTACCCGTACGGGTGTGGAGGTTCGAGTCCTCTCTCCGGCACAAGAGCCCGAATGGTGGAATTGGTAGACACGTACGCTTCAGGTGCGTATATCGCAAGATGTGGGAGTTCAAGTCTCCCTTCGGGCACATGAGCAAGCAAAAAATTATCGTCGTATGCGGACCGACTGCGACCGGCAAGTCAGATCGCGCCGTTGAGATCGCTAAAGAAAAAAATGGTGAGGTTATTTCTGCAGATTCACGTCAGGTGTACCGAGGACTCGATACTGGAAGTGGCAAGATTACAACTGAAGAAATGCAAGGTATTCCCCACCATCTCCTTGATGTGGCTGATCCAGCTGACAAATTCTCAGTCACACAATACCAAACACTTACCAAAGCATGCATTGATGACATCATCGCTCGCGGCAAAACGCCCATTATCTGTGGTGGTACCGGACTTTATATTGACGCCATTGTTTCTGGCACCGTATTCCCTGCTGTTCCTCCTAATGAAACACTACGCGCTTCCCTTGCAAAGGAACCTCTCGAGTCACTCCAAGAAAAACTACAAACACTCGATCCTGAACGGTATGACATGATCGATGAACAAAACAGTGTTCGCCTCATCCGTGCCATCGAGATTGCAACAGCACTTGGCAAAGTTCCCGCGCTTGAGACAAAGCGTGAGTATGAAGTTGAATGGATCTACCTCGACTTTCCTGATGACGTATTAAAATCACGCATTCACGATCGCCTATTGAAGCGCATGGATAGGGGTATGCTTGATGAAGTGAGTAATCTACATGCAAAAGGAATCTCATGGGAGCGTCTCGAATCCCTCGGACTTGAGTACCGGTACCTCGCACTCTACCTCCAAGAAAAGCTCTCATATGACGACATGCTTCAGCAGCTTGAGATAGCGATTTGGCATTATGCCAAGCGACAACGAACGTGGTTTAAGAAATACGCGAAGTAAAACACCAATATAAAAGCGCATCTTCTTGTGTTTTCTTTGAAAACATCCGCGAAGCAAATTTCCGCTTTTTATACGGAACGCTGTCACTTGTAAAAAACGAAAATTTGCGAGCGATGAGGGAATCGAACCCCCGCCAAAGGTTTTGGAGACCTTCGTTCTACCATTAAACTAATCGCCCAATTTGCCCTGCCACTATAGCAAAAAAGTAGTCTTGCGACTACTTTTTTGTTTATTTCTTTGATTCCTTGAACTTGATGACCTTGCGGAGCTTCTTGGAATATTTGTTGAACTCGAGCTTGATACCCGCGAGTTTCTTGCGGTTCTTTGCAGACCAGTAGACCTCTCCAGTCTCTTTGTTTACGAGTTTTACGAGATTATCTTGTGACATAGTGGCAAAACTATAGCACCGAACACGTATTTGGGCAAATCTAGCTATACTTGACTTTTATTTTATAAAGTGTTATAAAATATTTAGAGGTTAAGGAAAATACAGCATTTGAAATTATTCGAATCCTGCATTTTTCTTAACCAAAAAACCGTTCTTTGTTATGAACACAAACACACAGGTACTTAGCGCCGTGAACACGATAGTGACTCACCGCCGTCCTCATATCGATGAAATAGTAGCTATTGTTCTCTTGAGAGCATATGGTGAAAAAAAGTTTCCCGGCATCAAAAATGCAACACTTGCTTTTTGGGATGCAGGATCAGCAAACACGGATAATAAAAGCTGGAAGCAACATCACCGTGAAGGCAGAGTATTAATTGGTGTTGGAGGTAGCTGCTTTGATGAGCATCCTTCTGCTACGAATGACAGAAAAGATGGTCACTGTGCTGCAACTCTTGTTGCTCAGTATCTCGGAATTTCAGATTTACCTGAGCTAGAACAATTGTTAAGGTACACCTTGAACAATGATACAAAGGGTGGCAATAACCCTTTTGATCTTGCGGCACTAACCAATCTTATGAATAAGACATGGTTCGACACGAACCCGCAAGGTGCAGTGAACTGGGCAATCCAGGCAGTAGAAATGCTTTTACAAAAGCAGGTTAAATTCTTTAGGCAAACCGCTAAGGAATTTAATGAATATGCAGAAGTCATCAAATGCGACCACAAAGGGAAAAACATCACTGTTGTGGCAATTCAAAGCAACGATGAAGACATGGGTGCGTACGCTCGTTCTGACTACGGAGCAAGTGCGGCAATCGTGATTCAACAAAATCAAAAAGGTCAGGTAAGCATTACTTCTCAAAAAAGAGCAAAGATTGATTTTAGTAAAGCAATCGTTGTTATACGGAGAAAGATCGGAAGAGCGTCGTGTAGGGAAAGAGTGTCTTCGCCTGTGTAGATCT
>ERZ650304.960-NODE-960-length-12098-cov-3.944615_pt1 | contig 12098 bp, 7 predicted proteins | sample MGYA00376240_ERZ650304 | MGnify/ENA primary metagenome ERZ650304 (study PRJEB26733, sample SAMN07839271) | wastewater metagenome | biome: small river; feature: stream; material: water | place: USA: North Carolina | collected 2016-03-01 ...
CAATGACGACAATGGAGAATACTGGGTATATCAAAATCACTACTGGCAACTTGCGCCTTGCTGCGGATCAAGCGCTGATGGCGCAACAGGTGCGACGGGTGCAACGGGTGCAAAGGGTGCAACAGGTGCGACAGGTGCAAGCGGTGCAAGCGGAAGCCAGGGTGCTACGGGAGCAACAGGCGCAAGCGGAAGCCAGGGTGCTACGGGAGCAACAGGCGCAAGCGGAAGCCAGGGCGCTGCTGGAGCCGATGGTTCCACTGGCGCAACGGGCGCAACTGGCTCGATTGGTGCAGACGGTGCAACTGGCGCTACGGGCGTAGACGGTGCTGTTGGAGCAACGGGAGCAAGTGGTTCAAATGGTGTCGACGGTGCTACGGGCTCGACGGGCGCAATGGGCGCAACTGGTGCTGATGGCGCAGCAGGTGCTACTGGCGCTACGGGCGTTGCAGGCACTGCCGGAGTTGATGGAGCAACAGGCGCTACGGGCGCTTCCGGAGTTGATGGTGCTGTTGGTGCAACAGGTGCAGACGGTGCTGTTGGCGCAACGGGTGCTACCGGCGCAGCAGGCTCGACGGGCGCAACTGGTGCTGATGGTGCTGTTGGTGCCACGGGAACAGCAGGCGCAACGGGTGCTGTTGGCGCAACTGGTGCGACGGGGGCAGACGGTGCTGTCGGCGCGACGGGCACTACGGGTGCAGACGGTGCTGTTGGTGCTACGGGTGCCACAGGTGCTTCGGGAGCAGACGGTGCCACGGGAACAGCAGGCGCAACGGGCGCAACAGGTGCTGATGGTACTGTTGGCGCTACGGGCGCAACGGGTGCTACGGGAGCAGACGGCGCTGTTGGTGCAACTGGCGCAACGGGAGCAGCAGGCTCAGATGGTGCTGTTGGCGCAACTGGCGCAACTGGCATGGATGGTTCCGTTGGAGCAACTGGCGCAACTGGCGCGGATGGTGCTGTTGGTGCAACTGGTGCAACTGGCGCTTCTGGAGTTGATGGATTAGACGGAGCAACTGGCGCTACGGGAGCAACTGGTGCAGAGGGTGCTGTTGGTGCAACGGGCGCGACTGGTGCAGATGGCGTTGTCGGTGCAACGGGCGCGACTGGTGTAGATGGATTAAACGGCGCCACTGGCGCTACTGGCGCGGATGGTGCTGTCGGCGCGACGGGTGCAACGGGTGCAGATGGTACTGTCGGCGCGACGGGTGCAACGGGTGCAGATGGTGCTAACGGCGCGACGGGTGCTACCGGAGCAGATGGTGCTGTCGGCGCGACGGGCGCAACGGGTGCAAATGGCGCAACGGGCGCAACAGGTGTAGATGGCGCAGTAGGCGCAACGGGCGCGACGGGCGCAGATGGTATTGTGGGCGCAACGGGCGCGACGGGTGCAGATGGCACTGTTGGCGCAACTGGCGCTACGGGCGCAGACGGTGCTGTTGGAGCAACGGGCGCTACGGGAGCAGATGGTGCTGTCGGAGCAACAGGCGCAACGGGAGCAACTGGAGTTGACGGTGCAGTTGGCGCAACTGGTGCTACGGGCATTGATGGAGCGGTAGGCGCAACTGGCGCGACAGGCGTTGATGGAGCAGTAGGTGCAACTGGTGCTACGGGAGTCGACGGCGCTGTTGGCGCAACTGGCGCTACGGGCGTTGATGGAGCGGTAGGCGCAACTGGCGCTACGGGCGTTGATGGAGCGGTAGGCGCAACTGGCGCGACAGGCGTTGATGGAACAGTAGGCGCAACTGGCGCGACAGGCGTTGATGGAGCAGTAGGCGCAACTGGCGCTACGGGAGTCGACGGCGCTGTTGGCGCAACTGGCGCGACTGGTGTGGATGGAGCAGTGGGTGCAACGGGCGCGACGGGTGCAGATGGAGCAGTAGGCGCAACGGGCGCTACGGGAGTCGAAGGTTCTGTTGGCGCAACTGGCGCTACGGGAGTTGATGGAGCAGTGGGCGCAACGGGCGCTACGGGTGTTACGGGAGTTGACGGAGCGGTAGGCGCAACTGGCGCGACAGGAGTAGACGGCGCTGTTGGCGCAACTGGCGCGACTGGCGTGGATGGAGCAGTGGGAGCAACTGGCGCGACGGGCGCAGATGGAGCAGTGGGTGCAACGGGCGCTACGGGCGCTACGGGCGCGACGGGCGCTAATGGTGCAGTGGGCGCAACTGGCGCGACGGGAGTTGATGGCTCTGTCGGCGCAACTGGCGCTACGGGAGTTGATGGCTCTGTCGGCGCAACTGGCGCGACTGGCACTGCAGGAGCAGTAGGAGCAACTGGCGCAACAGGCGCTGTTGGTGCTGTTGGCGCAACCGGCGCAACTGGTGCAACGGGTGCAACTGGGGCAGGTGCAACGGGCGCAACTGGCACAACGGGCGCTGTTGGTGCAACGGGCGCAACTGGTGCAACGGGTGCAACTGGTGCAGGCGCAACGGGTGCAACGGGCGCTGTTGGCGCAACGGGAGCAACTGGTGCAACGGGTGCAACTGGAGCAGGCGCAACTGGTGCAACTGGCGCTGTTGGCGCAACGGGAGCAACTGGCTCTTCGATGTTTGTTTATTTAAACAGCGGCAAATCATTAAGCAACAATAGTTACTTGCTTTATGGAGGTTCTGAATCCACAGAACATGAAGCACAAATCCTTTGCACACGATCTGGTACCGTGAGAAATCTCTATGCAAGGATTGGAGTGACCACTGGCGCAGGAAACACACGAATTTTCACATTGAGAAAAAATGGAGCAAACACTGCGCTTGCCGTGACCATTGTCAACGGATCAACGACAGGCTCTGACACAGTAGATTCTGTAAACTTTGTGGCTTTTGATCTGTTATCAGTGATACACACTCAAACTGGGTCTCCGACGTCAACTTATGGTATCGTCAGTTTTGATGTCGTCTAATACCATTTTTTTGCAAGAGTTTATGTTATAAAGAAACAAATCTGATAATGACAGATAATATAATTGTTACATACGAATTAGGAAAGATATCAAACGGAAATTTAATTGCATCTCTGCTTCAAGAATGGACGAGCGACGCTGCTACTGTAAAATGGGTTTTAGACCAAATTTCTCACTGCCAGCCATCACACATTCGCTTGTGCAATGGAACAGAAGAAGAAAACAATTGTCTTTTAACAGTTTTGACAGAAGCAAAAACGTTTATACCATTGAAAAATCGGAAAAACTCTTATCTTGCTCGTTCAACGCCCGACGATGTTGCTCGGGTTGAATATCGAACGTTTATATGCAGTAAGAACGTAATTGATGCTGGTCCACTAAACAACTGGTACGAACCAGAAAATATGCATGCAATGCTAAAATCAAAGTTTCAGGGCTGCATGCAAGGAAGAACAATGTATGTAATTCCATTTAGTATGGCTCCCACCGCATCTAGCCATTCAAAGCAAGGTATTCAAATCACCGATTCGGCATACGTTGTTGTAAATATGCGAATGATGACACACGAAATGGGTAACGGCGCGTTGCGAGAAATAGAAAGACGTGGCACATTTACACCTTGTCTCCATTCTGTTGGTAGTCCTCTTTTGAGGCCCGATCAACAAGATGTCCCGTGGCCGTGTGTTGCCTCCGCCAACGACAAGTATATTGTTCATTTTACAACGGAACTTAATCCTTGGATTGCTTCTTTCGGCAGCGGTTACGGAGGAAACGCTCTTTTGGGAAAAAAATGTCTTTCATTGCGAATTGCGTCGGTTTTGGCGCGCAAAGAAGGCTGGTTGGCGGAACATATGCTTATTCTCTGTATTTCGCCGTCAGCAGAAAGTAAACTTGAGAAAACCTACATTTGCGCTGCTTTTCCTAGTGCTTGTGGTAAAACAAATCTTTCTATGCTAACTCCAACAGTTGAAGCACTGCCTGCAGGTTACAAAATTGAGTGTCTTGGAGACGATATTGCGTGGTTGAAATTTCAAACAGACGAAAGCGGAAGAAAAAGACTTTATGCTATTAATCCAGAGGCTGGGTTCTTTGGAGTTGCTCCGGGAACATCGATGCAAACAAATGCAAACGCAATGAAAGCGATTGAAGAAAACTGCATCTTTACGAATGTTGCGATGCTGCCTGATGAAAGTGATGTGTGGTGGGAAGGCATGACTCCGACTGAACCACCAGTCCTCATCGATTGGCAAGGAAAAATTGTACGCGCCGAAGATCAAATTGCGCGCGGAACACATGCCAAGAAAAAAGCGGCACACCCAAATTCTCGTTTCACTGCACCTTGTCAACAATGTCCCGCTATGAGTAAAGATTGGCGTAATCCAGAAGGAGTGCCGATTAGCGCAATTATATTTGGAGGCAGGCGACAAGACACATTTCCGCTTGTGTTTCAATCTTTCAACTGGAAACACGGCGTTTACATTGGTGCAACAATGTTGTCGGAACAGACGGCTGCAGCAGAAGGTCGCGTTGGAGAATTGCGCGCAGATCCGATGGCAATGCGACCTTTCATCGGCTACAACGTTGGCGATTATTTTTCACACTGGCTCTCGCGGGAAAATGAAATTGGTGCGGAAATGCCAAAAATATTTCACGTAAATTGGTTTCGACGTGATCCTGTCACACAACAATTTCTTTGGCCTGGCTTTGGTGAAAACGCACGTGTTCTAAATTGGATTTTACAACGTTGTGGTAGCAAAAATGAAGAATTAAATGCAGTTTCATCTCCGATTGGGTGGGTTCCTGAAAAAATTAACTTGAAAGGTCTCTGTATGTCGAGTGGCGATTGGCAGCAGTTAAATAATGTCGATAGAACAGAGTGGATGAAAGAAATTCAGCGACATGCTGATTTTTTAACAGAATGTGGGGAGAGAGTGCCAAAGGAATTGTGTGAACAACACGAACAATTGAAAAAAAGATTCGCATAATTATATCTTTCTCAAATGATCTACAAAAAGCATTGCGAAAAAAAGTGGATTGATTGTATTGTTTCTGGAAAAAAGACTGTTGAAGGAAGATTGCAAAAAGGAGATTGGTTAGAAATGAAAAACCATGATGTTTTGATTCTATTTGACCAAGATCAAGAAATTTGTTGTGAAATTGTAGAAAAAACGATTTTTAAAACGTTTGAAGATGCATTTGACGTTTATGGAACTGATCTTTTGCCAGATTGTAATGATGCAAGCGTATATCAAACATTTTATAGTGCAGATGAAGTTTTAAAATATGGAGTCGTCCTACTTCACTTGAAACTCTTACAAAATAAATGAAAAAGACGTTTTTTATTTTATTTCATTGTCAAACGCTTAAATTAGTCTGGATTGCGGCGCCGATCGTTTTAATCTGTATATCTGTGTAATTTAAGTTCTAAAGTTTCATTCGCGTTTTGTCGATCAAAAGCGACTGCAATGGCCACTTTATTGTATTGAAAGCAAAATTCAATACGTGTTTAAGTCGCCGTACGGCTCGTAATATAAAAAAAAACGCATTTTTTACGCAAAAATTTTTCCTATGTGTTTAATCTGTAAACTTGAAATGCAATACTCAATTTCTTACACGTATTGCGATCAAAGTGATCCGACCAACTGCATACAAATCCATCTCGGACAAGGCAGCGGACTGTGGACCGCTTGTGAAACTCAAGAAGAATTCGAAGAGCAAGTATATTACCGCGTGTCCGAGTGGAAAGAGTTCACAATTGGAGCGAAACATTTGTTACCGTGTTTAATCGACGAAATGTTGTCCGTTGAAGCCAGCGTCGATCGAAAAACTGATCCCAATCACGTCAATATTGATGTAAAAATTGTTTACGAAAACAGAGATAAAAGTTTAGCCTAGTATTTTCTTGAATTTTTCTTATGTCATTATTCTTGAATTTTCCTTATGTCATCATAGAACATTTTTATAAGTGATTGCAGCATTGTTTGCAATTGAATTTTTGTAAAGCGACGAAAAAAGAGAAGAAGTTTGTAAAATTGTTTCTGTTGGACGCTGCTCTTCATCATTGGGAACGTAAGATTGCTGATTTGATGTGAGGTTGAAATGGTGAGATAAGCGACAAAGAAATCCTCCTTGCGCCTCGAAATTGGCATCGTAAAGTCGTTGTCCGTTTGGCATTGCCTCTTCTTTGATCCACTTTTGCACTTCGACTGGAATCTGATATTGATAATGCAATATTCCATGCAAAAGAGAGCAAAGCAACGTAAAAGCATCAAATTTGGTGTTTTGTTTGCCATGATGATTACACAATCCGTACGATGTACACAATGCATTCTCCAGATTTGGGTTCGTATCAAGTAACGACTGCCATTCTGCCGGCAGAGTTTTGCTTCTACTGATGGATGCCTTGTCAAAATCAATAAAACGAACCGCGGGTGCTTCACGTCCGGCAGGCAGCACAACAGAAGAACCATTTGGTGTGACAAATTGAATCGTTTGTGGCCAACCTTGCTCGTCGATGAAAATATTCTCAAGATGTACATCGTTGTGGTGAAGTCCTATTTCGTTAAACGTCGAAAACGTGTAAAACAATTGAAAGAGAACATATCTCCATTGTTGCAACGAGTGACGTTGTTTTGCCCATTCGTGCATTGGTACGCCGGCAGCGCGTTCAACTACAAATCCGAGCAACGTTGGACTTTTGGTTTGTGCGTTTGATTTCTTTGGAAACAGATTCGGCGGTGATATAAATAGTGGTGATTGGTGTTGACGCTGATTGGCACCCATTTCGCTCTTTGCAATCTGTCGCCAAAGCATTCTTCCGTATGGAGAGTCCGATCGGCATTGAACGACATCAATAAAACGAGTTAAACAAGGAGAAATTCTATTGTCCAACACATAATTCAACACTCTTTTGACAAAAAGCCGCTCCCAAAACAGTTTGTCGTCGGTTTCTGGTGCCAGTTTTGCTACACGATCGGGAGAGAATGCTACGACAATGTGTTGATCGTTCCAATGGGAACACTGGACACGTTCGACAAATGGGATTGCATTTTCAAGCGGCACGTATGCTGCAGCGTCTTGCTGCATGTCTTTTCTTATTTGTCATCAACGAAGAATTAAAATAATTTTTTAAAAAAAGCAACGTCAAACATCAAACAAAAATAACTTTCTTCTTTTTGTAAATCAAATCATGAAAATAAATTTGGTCAGATTGAAAGAGGGAGAAAACTCCTTGTTTAATTGTCAGTTTATGTGCAAACTTTCAGCAACTGTTCTTAAACTTTGACAAAGACGTTGTGGAAAGTGTAACTTTAATTGGGAAAGATTTCCCATACTTTATACACGAACTTTATCTCCAAAACTGTCTGATTGTGCGACAAGACGATGCACCTGATCATCGTTATGCTTTAGGCGTTGTTGGAAAACTTTGCTGTTGTTGATTTACAACAAAATAAGCAAAGTTCAAAGTTACTCCTTTTTGGATCTAGCCGTACAATTTTCATAAACCTAATGAAATGAAACGTATGTGAATGACCAAAAAGCAACTAAAAGTAGTTTTCTCTGATGCAAAAGGACAAGGGCGCTAAAAAAAACAATGATGTTTTGTAATAGTAACAATGTATAGTACTATTTTGTTTTCAAATTTGATTCGGTGGCCGAGTTGGTCTAAGGCGAGCGTTTAGAAAGCGCTTTTCTTCGGAAGCGGCAGTTCAAATCTGTCCCGAATCGTAGTTTTTTTTTAATTCATGTCTCTCTCACAAATTTGCAACATTGACATAACCACCGAGGGACGTCGCCACAACAACTTTTTTTCGCTTTTTTGCGTTTGCTCCTCCTTCGTGTACGTACGTTGCGTAAGCGAGTTTTGAACGACAATAAACGCAAGTATCATTGTGAGCCGTTGAAATCCATTGTTCGCAACAATCCTTGTGAATTGCGCGCGTGCACACAAGACACGAAACGAGTTCTCTTTTGCCACCCTTTACCAAATCGATGATATTTTCGAAACAGATTGGACATTCTTCGTCGGCACCTCGGCCGCGAAAATCGCAAGTCAATACTACTCCGGGTGGCAATTCTTCAGGTATTGATGATGTTGACGACGACGTCGAAGAAGACTTGTTTTCCGTGATAGATTTGCCTTGTTGCAATGCTTGGTAACGTTGTGCCAGATCCAAATTGACAATTTCTTGTCCATCTTCTGTTTTTAATTGTTGCGACGCTGCGTCCCCGGTACTTAACATTGATTGCAATTGTTCCGCTTTCGAAACCCACGTTTGGAGCAAATTGGAAGGGATGTAACGTTTGTTTCTCGTAAAGTGTTCGTTTGGCAACGATGAACGCAATGCGCGGTGTGCGACAAAAAGACAATGTTTGCATTCAACTCCATAATTTTTCGCGTGAGTTGTTGCATCTGGACAATCGCACGTAAATCTTCTTGTTTGACGATTGATTTCAACGCGATAAATGTTTCCTGTCGATCCACTGACACCAAAAGACAGTGCTGTCGGCTTTACTTGTGCGTCAAGAAGAAAAAACCGATCTGTCGACAATTTTGCAAGGCGCTTTTCGTGTTCGTAATTTGTCATGGACATTTGGGTACAAACGAAATAGTTGAACAAGTTTTTTCAAAAGTATGTTGGAAAGAAATTTATTCAACGTTCAGCATGCCATGCCATGCCATGTCATGCCATGCGTGGCTTTAGTGTGCTGAAAAATTAAAAAAATCCTTGCTGCTGCTGCTGCTGCGGCGTTGTAAGCGGTTGTTGCTTATATCCAAACGCAGCCGATGCTCCACTGCTAGCGGGTTGTGTTGCACATGTTTGCGCTGGCTTTGTTGCTCGGAACAATATGATAGCCGACAAAATGCTGCCAGCAAGACCAATAATCAGCAGCACGACTACGGCCGTAATTGAAACGCCATTCCAATCCTTGTACAAGAACGCCATCAAACCACCGACGACCAATGAGATGATGGTGACAACGAGAAGAGAAATCGAAAGTCCACGACGAAATGCGCAGTCGCGTCTCAAAACTTTGTCAATGCTCGTAAGAACTTCCTGTGGCGAAGACATATTTAAGTTTAATAAAAGCAAAACTTGACAGAAAATTGCTTACAATTTGTTGAAAAAATATGACTACCTACTAAAGTCTAGAAGAATACTGACAATGAATATTTTAGTTGCCGGTTACTATGGACAGCACAACCTTGGCGACGATGCTTTCGAGCGAGCCGTGCCTCTTGTTTGCGGCGTACAGAACAAATATCAATTTGTTTTTGTCGACCACCTGGCAAAACTGGCCGATCCCAATACATTATTTGATGCAGTACTTGTCGGCTGCGGCGACGTTGTCGTGCCATTTTTCTTCAACAAAACACAACAATACTTGAAAAACTACACGCGAGGACCAATTATTTTGTTTGGCGCCGGTCTCACGTGGCCTTCTTCGGTTGATTTGGGACACATCGATCAGTTTGATAGCGTTTTTTTGCGAAACACAACCGATTTGCGTCGTGCCGAACGTCGTCTCGGAACTCAATGGGTGCACTATGTACCCGATGTTGTATTTGCTCTTGAAACACAGAACACAGAAGAAATTGTCACCGCATTACCGTCTGCCGGTGGTGATACGCTGACCGCTTCGACGTGCGACGCTGGAGATGAAGCGCGAAACGAGCCGCGAGATGATTCAGTTTACTCTTACAGCAATAGCAATGGCTCTGGACAAGAAGTGTTGCGACTCAACTACAAGCGCCCGCAAGCCGCGTTCTACTTGATCCAATCCATTGAAGTTGAAAAACCAGACGATGCAAATCGACAACAACACGTGATAAACAAATTGGCCGCATGTGTCGCTCACGTCGCCAAAACACACGATGTATCGTTAATTCGTTTCAACACCAACGGCCGCACTTTTGGCGATGACCTACACATCTCGCAGACTGTCGCGCGACTGGCGCTCGCTATGGCCGACGCCTCTGTGCATGCAAATGTAAGTACGGTGCACGCCAACGTTAAAATCATTGTTGACACAAACGAATACCGTACTCTAGAAACAATGCTGAAACGAATGTCAGAGTTTGATGTGAACATTTGTATGCGCTTTCACTCACACGTTTTTTCGATTATTCAACAAGTTCCTTTTGTTTCGTTGACGCTGACGCGCAAAGTAGAAATGCTCATGGAAGAGACCGGTCTTGATAAGGACTGCGCTGTGCATTTGGCATTTGATCCCAATACCTTGCAGCCAACCGATATTAATTTGACAGAGTTTGCGACTCGTTTTGCACATGTCGTAGAAAATAGCGCGTCAATTCGAGAACAACTGAAACGCGTTTACGCGGATCGTCACAATCTTTTGCTTTCTGGAGTTTACGGTCGGCTGATTCAGCAAGTCAAACGTCGTCCAGGACGACAGATTTCTAGTTCTACGGCCGATCAGGAACGTAAGCAGCAAGTTGATCAGTTGGTTGAAAAAGGATCACGCTGGTGGCGTCATCGACTCGGATTTCGCCTCGACGACGAACATGCGCGCGCCATGCGTGGCAGTACACGAGAATTAACAACGGTACGTGATTTGACCGCTGTTCGGCGTTATGTATCAACGGTTTGCGAACGGTTGACATACGAAGTAACAAAGCAAGTACAATCGTCGTACCTTTATGGTTTTGTTGAAAACATGATGCAAGATCCTTTTCGAATACGCGAGTACATTCAGTGGATTGTCGATGATTTTAACAAACAGACATCGGAAAAAGACGACGGTCGACGTTTCAACGTTGATTACATTAGACAACAAGATTTTGCAGGCGCTCATCGCAGCGGATGGTCGTTTGTTGTCAATCATTTGCGTTCTCTGCAAGCAGATAGCGGCGTATTACTCGACACATGTATGGATCGCACTTTTCATTGGGGATGCGACACTCTAGTCCATGCAGCGGTATTGCCGTACACTCAATCCTGGTGTGGAATTGTTCATCACACGCCGCTGCAAGAGTACACCGATTACAACGTCGTTTCTATGGTCCGCAATCCGCTATTTCGGCAATCAATGCAAACTTGCCGCGGCATATTTGTGTTGAGCGACTCTCTGAAACTTTGGTTTGATCAAGCACTTTCGCTTCTCGGACTTTCACATACTCCGCCCGTTGAAGTACTTACTCACCCGACACAGGTACCGCCAAAAGAAAAACGATTTTCAATGCAAAAGTTTCTTTCGAATCGCGATCGCAAAATTGTGCACATTGGAGCATGGCTACGCGACACGTTTGCTCTCTACGAAATTGGAATGCTTGACAATGCCGAACGCGACCTTGCACGCGCGCGAAGATCAACTGATAACTCTTTGCCCGCCGTTCCAGAGTTGCGCGAAAAGAGTGTTGGCTACATTTTGCGAGATCACCGCAAGTTGCGACTCCGTCGTGCAATGTTACAAGGCCGAAACATGAATCTTTATATGCCGCCAAAGAATTTGTTAATTAAAGATGCCGATGGAGATTGTGCACACGGCGGCAGCGGCGGTGCAGCAGGCTTTGAGTTATCAAACAGCAAGAGCAGCAGCAGCAGCGACACAAATTTGATTGTTTCGCATGAAAAAACCGAAAACGAAAAGAGTGATACGGCACACGCGCACTATGAAACCAGATGCAACAACAAGTGGGTCGATGGACTTTGCAAGTTTGTCGACGACAGTCTCTTGCCATGTGTTGATATAATCCAAGGTCTTTCCGATGTGGAATATGACACTCTACTGGAGGAAAATATTGTCTTTTTGCATTTGAAAGATGCCTCTGCATGCAACACCTTGCTTGAATGTTTTGTTCGAAACGTGCCGATTCTCATCAATCCGTTGCCGGCAGTTGTGGAAGTGTTGGGAAAAGACTATCCTTTATACTACAATTCGTTTGAAGAAGCGCTTTTAAAGAGTCGATCATACGAACTTATTGCCGAAGCCCATCGATACATTTCAAAGTGCGACAAGTCGAAATATCGCATCGAATCCTTTATCGACTCTATTCACGAAAGTCACACGTATCGATCAATTGCTTTGTGAGTATTGTGTTATGAATGTACAAGACAGTTGAAACTTTTTATTTTACAGTAACGCGAAAAAAAGGAGTTGTAATTCCAACAAGCATTTCTCCAGCATCTGGAATACAGACTGTAGCAAATTTACATCTTGTTTTTTTCATCAAAAC
>ERZ650304.961-NODE-961-length-12096-cov-16.731501_pt1 | contig 12096 bp, 17 predicted proteins | sample MGYA00376240_ERZ650304 | MGnify/ENA primary metagenome ERZ650304 (study PRJEB26733, sample SAMN07839271) | wastewater metagenome | biome: small river; feature: stream; material: water | place: USA: North Carolina | collected 2016-03-01 ...
CCACGAGGCGGTAGAGCACCAGGCGCCCCTCGGCGTCGCGCTCCGGAGCCGTGGCGGCCCAGAAGGTGTAGGGCGCGCCGGGGAACATCCGGCGCAGGACCACGTAGCGGACCATGGCCAGGATGCCGGGGAGCCCGGGCCCGCCCTCGCCGCCCGACTTGTGCCAGTAGAAGCGGCGGATCTTGGCGCCGGTGGGGCGCGCTGGCTGGGGCCGGCCCTTCTTCGTCGGGAGCAGGTGGCTGACGTCGTAGAGCGCGACCGTCTCGCCGCTGGGGTGCGGGATGACGGCCTCGAGGATGGCGCCGGCGGGGAGGGACATCAGCTCTCCGGGTCCACGGCGCTCGACGGCTTGCGGCCGAAGCGCGCTTCGAACTCCTTGTCGCGCTCGGCGCGCTTCTCGCGGATGACCTGGCGGCGGTCCTCGATGTCGCGGCGCACGTGCTCGACGTCCTCCCCGTCCTCGAGGCGGTCGACGACCCACTCCACCAGCTCGGGGAGCAGCCCGAGCGCGGTGCGTAAGACGGCGCGGCCGGCGCTCACGGCGCACCTCGGCGCGCGGCACGGATGGACGCCACGAGGGCACGGGAGGTCTCGACTGCGGCGGCGAGCTCGTCAAGCGAGCGCATCACGTCCGTGGCCGTGGCTCGCACGGCGCTCGTGGACAACCAAGTGTGGGTCTCCCGGTTGCTCCTCTGCGCGGTCCAGCGCTTCTAGCTCGCCCTCGCTTCTAGCCTCGAGCTCCCGCTAGCAGTAGCAGCACCACCGCGACCTGCGCCGCTTCGGACAGCGCGAGCGCGGCGGCTTCGTGGATCAGCTTGGGCATGGGTGCCCCTCTGCGCGGTCCAGCGCGTCCAACATGGCCTCGAGCTCTTCAACCGTGACGTTCGGGTCAATGGGCTCGAACTGTGGCGGGTGGACGTGCACGACGGTCTCAGGGTTCCGCCCGAAGTGCTCCCGGTCGCAGCGTTCGAGGTACCACTGTGCCGCCTTCACGTCGCCGTTGAACGCCGCAGACGTGACGACCTTGACCATCCGCGCCCGCACTTCGTCGCGTGCCAGCGCCACCCGTTCGGCAAACTCCACATAGGGATCCTCGCCAGCACGCGCGCGCTCGACCCATGCGTAGTAGGTCGACACCGCTATGCCAGCCGCGCCCACCGCCCTCGTGATGGGCACGCCCTCGAGCACGTTGGCGATCAGAGCGTCGGCAACCTCGACCGTGCACATGGTGGGTCGCCCGGCCGTCATGGATGACCCTTGCGGCAAAGCGTTCGTGCGGTGCTCACGCTCTACTTGATACACGACGGTTGCAACGGTTGCAACGCACGCAACGGTTGCAACCGTCACCTATGTTGCAACGGGCGCAGCGGTTGCGGCACAGTGCCCAGCATGGACAAGCCTCTTGGGATGGTGGTAGCGCTCGCGGCCGAGAAGGGCGGGTGCGGCAAGTCGACGCTCGCGATCAACCTGGCCGCGTGCTGGCATGACCTCGGGCTGCGCGTGCTGCTCTGCGATGCCGACCCCCAAGGGACCGCGATCCAGTGGGCCGAGGTGTCCGAGGCCGCCGGCGTGCGGGGCCCCAGCGTCATCGCTGCAGGCGACAACCTCCGCACCGCGCTCGGGCCCCTCGTCGCCCAGCATGACGTGACGGTCATAGACACGCCGGGCCGGATGGGTCGCCGACTCGCCGCAGCCATGATGCTGGCGGATCTGGTGTTGGTGCCCGCTGCCCCGAGCACGGCCGACGTGTGGGCGCTGGGCGGCTTGCTGGACACGCTCGAGCAAGCCCGGGAGATCCGCCCGGACCTACGGGCCGCCCTCGTCGTGAACCGGGCAGACGGCCGCACGCGCATTGGCAAGGCGAGCACGGACGCGCTGGCGGGCGTGACTGAGCTCGAGCGCTGCCCCATCGCCATTGCAACGCGGGTTGCCTTCCCCGAAGCCCTCGCCGCTGGGCAGGGTGTGACCGCCCACGCGCCCAGCTCCATTGCCGCGCTCGAGCTGCGGAAGCTGGCCGATTGGTGCGCCGATGCGCTGCGCCTCTACCGCGACGGGGCCGCAGCATGAACAAGCCCAGCGTGACGATCCCCCGCAAGCGCCCCGTGCCCGATGACGTGGCCTCGCGCTTCGAGGCTTCCGCCGATGCCGAGGGGCGCAGCACGGCCACCGCCAGGCGGGCCGACACCGCCAAGCCAGCGCCAGGGCGTCGAGGTTCGGCGGAGCGGCCCCACGTGCGCGCCGATGGCGTCGAGACGCGCGCCGTGACGGTCCACCTCCCTGTTGAGCTCGCGCGCCAACTGCGCGTTGAAGCGGCCGAGCAAGGCGTGAGCGTGTCGCGCCTCATAGAGCAACGGTTGCAGCAGTCGTGACCGTTGCAACGGTTGCAACGGTCACGAGCCCACGACGTCACACCAGGCCGGTACGGTGAACCCATGAGCGACACCAGCGACATTCTACGGGGCGCCGATGCGGCTTGGACGCTGGCGATCGAGACGCTCCGAGCCAAGGGGCACGACGAAGCGGCCGACCTGCTAGCGGGTGCCAGCAAGCCCGCGCTCCGGCTGCAGCTCGTCGAGCGCTGCGCCCCGCGTGGCCTCCCTCGCGACTGGTCAGAGCAGCTCGACACGGGCGCGGCCGAGGTAGACGCCGCCATGAGCGACGCGCTGCGCCGACTGGGCGCCAAGCCGTGACCGTGACTCGCCGGGAGGGTGCTGTGTGCCGGCTGCGCCGGGGTGGCCATGGCCGAGGATCACGGGTGGGGCGTCGACCTCGGCCGCGACGAGCTCCACTGCCCGTTGTGCGTGCTCGCGCTGGGCGCCAGCGATGACCCCGACGAGCGGGCCACCTATCGGGCCCTCGAGCCGGTGCGGGTCACCCGGTAGCCGACCCACGCAACCCGGCCGCCCTCGGGCCGACAAGCCCGGCATGATGCAAGCGGTCGAGGCTGGTGACGGGTGGGCGCTATGGTTCCGCGACGGGGTGCCCGTGGTCTGGATTCGCCAACTCGGGGCCGAGTGGGTAGAGCTCCGATGGTGGCGAGCGGGTGACGTGCCAGGCTGAACCGGGTTCCAGCGCTCGCGTAGACCCTTCCATGTTTTCCGACGCCCCTGCGTGCGCGATGGAAGCACGTCCCCGCCAGGCCGCCCAGGATGCCCCAGAACGGCCGCTAGCGTCCGGGCAGGTAGTCCGGGCCGCCTCGGGCCTCCCCAGCGCCAGGAAGGGGCCGCCAGGCGCGTCCACCTGCGCGAGTAACCAAAGGTCACCAGCTGGCGCGGCCCGCTTCCGCTACGTCTGTCGCGAGGGGCCCGCCGCTGCCTGGCTGAATGCGTCGGGTATGGCCCTCCCGGTGCCGTGAGGGGGTGGTGTGAGAATCCCAGGTTTCCCCAGGTCGGCAGGCGTGTGTGGTGCTGGTGTTGCTCCGCGTCCGAGGCCGGGCGGCCCATCGGCAAGCCCGAGCCGTGCCCGCAGGGCCGGCGCTTTATGTTCCGTAGGAACTTTTGGGCGCCCGCGCGCGCGCGTTTGTGCTCCATCGGTGTTGAAATCGTTGATGAATGTGCCCGCAAGCGTGACAAGCTCAGCAAAGGGGGCGTGACAAGCTCTGCAAGAGGCTTCCGACGCCGCGATCGCCCCTTGAAACATAGGCTAAAGTCGCCATTTCTAGCCGCGGGGCGTGACAAGCTCAGCAAAGGGCTCCGGACTACTTGGCCGGGCCCTTCTCGGGCTGTGCTAGGCGGGCGTCGACCCCCCTGGCCCTGGCCTCGGAGTAGGCTCGGGGTGGGTGAACCCTGTACTCACACTCCGCCTTCCCTCGCCGCTTGCGCTCTTGGACCTCACCCACGATGCCCATGGCCTGCAGTCGGTCGAGCGAGTCGCGCATGTGCTTGCGATCCTTCCGTAGCCGCGCGGCATCGGAAGCTGACCCCTCGAGCGTGGCGATCGATTGCATGGATAGAGCGTTGCTCTCTCGGGCCAACTCCAGATCGGACATGAACGCCAACTTGCTGGGGTCGTACGACCCGAGCGGCGTGTGCGCGCGGTTCCATAGGCTGGACAGTGCGAGTTGCACCCGGAAGTGCCTCGGCCCTTCGTTGCCCGAGTGTGCCAGAAGCCTCACCAGGTCGACGAGCATCCCACCTTGAACCCCCGGCGCCTTGCCCTCTACGCGAGGGTCGACCTCGAGGAACGATGGCGCGCAGCCTACTCCTACACGGGTTTCGCCGGTCGCCCGATCGGGGTGGAAGTTCTGAACAACGAACGCTCTGGCGTAGGCCGACCCGGGCAGCAGCAGCATGAACTGGTCAAGCTGCGCCAACCCATGAGCCAGCTCCTTGCGACCATCGCTTCGGCGGATGGTGCGGGCGACGAGCTCGCCACTTGCGTCGAACCGTGTTCCTAACAGGACGTCGACCCATCGGTCTGGCGAATCCAGGATGATGCCGCCTCCGCGGCTCATCTTGTCGGCCAGGGCAACCGCGGCCAGCTTACCCGCGGTCAGGTCCAGTTGGCATGATGCGAGCGCGTCAATGACCCCGTGGGCGTCGCTCGCGCGCTCGTCAGTGAAGATGAACGCGGCTTGCCTGCCGCGGCGCTTGTCTCCCTTGAACGCGAGGACGGCGGCGCTCGAGGCGTACACGGGCCGCCCGAGCAACTCTTCTGAGATCTCTACAAAGCCGTTGCCCGGTTCGAGTTGTGTGATGTACGCGCCTTCGTCCTTGCCCTCGCCCCCGACGAATTCGCCCAGTGGCGCAGCGATGACAGACATACGCGCGTATCCTGTGCCGAGGTAGTTGGGCAGCTTCAGCGATGTGGTGCGCGGGCGCCCTTCGCCATCGCGTTCGGGCTTCACCTCGTCGTGCCAGAGCGACTTGGCGACTTGCGACAACCACCGTAGCCCCAGCGGCTTCCGCCAGGGGTCATTCCACAAGCGCAGCATGGCACCGGGGCCAGCGTGGTTGCCCACCTTGCCGTCGCCGGACAGCGCTTCCGCTACTCTCTTGCGGCTGGTCTCCCGGATCTTCGCCGCGTAGTCGGCGCCAGTCGGGCCCGTGCGCTCGAGGTGCTTCGCGAGCACTTCATCCCATGGCCACGCCCCAGCGCCCTTGGCCTCTTCTACCAGGGCACCATACTGCGCTTCTATGTCGGCCTTGACGCGTGGGAGGTCAGCGCCGCCGCCTTCCTTCCATGGGATTCCCAGGTCCTTCGCGAGCGACACGGCGAAGCGGCTCACCTTGCCGCCGAGCACGTCACGGGCCGCATCGTCGCCGCCCACGATGTCGCGCAACACGCGCTCGTCGACCGCCTGCGTTACCTGGCGGCTCGCCACAAGGCAGACGCTCCGAGCAGCGCCGAGCACGCCCCACGCGGGATGGTCGGCTACGGTGCGGCACGTCTCGTCGATGACGTTGAGCGGGGCCTCTCCGAGCAGGGTCCCGTGCTCGTCGCTTATGCCGAACACCATCCACCAAGCGTGAAGCGGATCCCCGCTCAGTGCCGTGGCCAGGTTGCGGGACGACGTGGATGCGGCGTGGTTGGCGCTGTTCAGCGTTGCCGCGTAGGACGTCGCGATAGCAGCCAACGCAACCGGGCGGGACGTGTCGATGGGGTAGGTTTGGAGAGCCCAATCGATAGCAACCTCCCAGTCTTCGGGCGCTACGCGCACTCCCGCCTTCTCGAGTAGTGCGTCAAAGCGCTGAACCAAGTCTATGGTTACCCCGGCCTGCTCGAAGTACGCCCTGCGTTGCGTTACTCGCTTCAATCGCCTGCCCTCTAGGCTGTTGGGCTTCGGTCTCTTGTGCGTGCCCATCAAAGGTCCTCGTCATCGGCGTATGAGAACTTCGGCTCGCCCTCCGCGCCGTTGCTCGTCGCGCTTTCCGCCGCGCTGCCCTTGGCGCTTCCCTTCGCGCCATCGTTCCACGCCGACGCCGCCGCGCTGGCCTCGCCTTCGACGAAGCGCCCGCCCTCGAAGCGCAGCGCGCACCACTGCGGGCGACTCGGGCCACGACTTCGGCCCTTCACGGTCGCGAAGATCGACTGACCATCGGGCGCCCTGAGCAGCGCCGACACGCTATCGGCCGCGTACTCCACTTCGCCCGATTCCTTGCCGGACCCCTCGAGCAGGTAGCCGCGTTCGATGGTGCGCGGGGTGGCGTCGTTGAACCGCACACGGGGCGTCTTGTCATTGTCCTTCGACTTCTCGCCGTAGAACTGCCCGTAGTTGGTGCGCGCCGTAGACGAGATCACGAGCACGGCCACGCCCCGCCGACGGGCCAGGTCGCGCAAGTGATAGGCGACGAGTCCGATCCGCTCGCGCGCATCCTGCTTGCCTCCATTCGCCCCGCCCAGCGGGCCGACGAGTTGCAGGAAGTCCACCACGATCAAGGGCGGGCGCTGGGGTGCGATGCCGCTCGCGAGAACGCTATCCAGCTCGGCCTCGAGGGTCATCGCATCCCATGAACCGGGAGTCGCCTCGATGACATTGAAGCGGTCGATCGTCACGCTCTCGAAGCGTGCGCGCCATCGGTCGTTGAACAGCGCCGCGTGCCCGGCCGCCGTGCCCGTTGTGGTGCTCATGCGACCTTCGTAGGCATCCGACCACGACGGCGGGGCTTCACCCTGTGGCTTCGCTCGCCATTCATCCCAAAGAGTGTCGGAGATCATGCGGATCGCCAGCTGGGGCGCGTCGAGCTCGAGCGGCACATACAGCACCTGGGAGCCCTTCAGCGCCGCGCATCGGGCGATCTGCAGGGCGAGCGCTGTCTTGCCCGTGCCAGTGGTGGACGTGACGAAGTGGAGGCCGGGCCAGAGTCCCCCGCCGAACTGCGCAGCAAGGTCGGTGAAGGGCAGCGGGATCGGCGTCTCGTCGCCCGATACACGCCGTGCAATCAGCTCCATCGCTCGCTTGCTGGCTTCGGCGAACGACGTGGTTGCTGGCCGTGGCGGGGCCAACTCGTCGGCGAGTAACTCACCCAGCTTGCGAGCGGCCATGGTGGGGTGAACCTCGGAGCGGCGCACGCTCTCGGCCAGGTCTTCGATCACCTTCTCGGCCCTGGCCCTGGTCTCTTCGTCGCTCATGGCGTCGCCTCCCGTAGCTGCACCTCGAGGGTGCGCCCGTTCTGGATCAAGTGGTACTCCCGCCGTGCCGTCACGCGCCTTGCGCTTGGGTCGAGCGTGGAGGCCACCGCGTTGGCCAGCGGCACGCCTCCCTTGTCGGGGTCCGTCCGAATGCACACGGCCACGTCATCGGGCAGGGAGCGCGCGTATCGCTTCGTCCATGAGCCGGCCACGATGCCCACCGTCAGAGCCTCGCCGTCGAAGTGGACGGCGCCCGCCAGGTAGTCCATTTCGCCCTCTGCCACGTAGAGCGTGGGCGCGTCTGCGGCCCACCACTCGGGCAGGGCGCGGCGCTCGAACACGCCACGCGCCAGCGGGCACATGAACGCGAGGCCGACACGCTGGTAGCCGTTCGCGGCGCTGCTCTTGTGCTTCCCGCTCGCGCCCTCGAATGCCCGGCGGAACACGAGCGAGCGCATGACGCCCTCGACATCGTAGAGGGGCACGGCAAGGCGGTTGCCGACGCTGGCGTAGGAGCGCCACTCGCCACCCTCGGGCGTGAAGCCCGCCCATGCTGGGCACGCAACGGCAGGGGGCAGCACGCGCGCAAGGTCCAGCTCCGCCACGGCGCCAGCGTCGAGGCGCTTGTGTCCGTTCTCGGGGCGCTCGAGCTCCATCCATCGCACGGCGTCGGGGTCCGATGTCACAGGGCGGGCCGCTGCCCACACGGCGCCCACTTCGTCGGCCGGCGGGTAGCTGGGCAGGGGCTCGAAGCGCATGGGCGCCACGGTGCGCGTGCGGGGCGCGTAGGGCGTCGAGGCGATGCCGAGGAAGTCGAGACACCACGCGCGCACACGCGCCTTGTCCTCGTCGCCACATGAGGCCAACGGGCCGCCCGCTTCCACCCATGACACCAGGTCGAGCACGTCGCCGCTCACGTCGCACTGAAAGCAGCGCCAGCCGTCGCCAGCACGGCGCACACCGGCCGCGCCTCGCTTGTCGCCCGACTTCGTGTGCCGCTTCGCTGCGTTGCACGCTGGGCACGGGAAGGATCCCCCGCTGGACCCCTTGGGGGGCGCGTAGTCGAGGCCGAGGGCGCGGGCCACGTCGGGCACGTCACGGGCGCGCATTCGGTCGACCCACTCGGCCACGCGCTATGCCGCCTCCCTGCCCACGTGCGCCGCTCCGAGCTCGAGCGCGATGGATGCAACCGCCCACGTGCGGAACGCAGCGCGGAGGGCGCGAAGGGCCGTGTCAGGGTCGCCGCTGTTGGCGCGTGCGCCGGGCCCGTCCAGCACCTCGAGCGCGAAGGTGCGCGCGTTGCGGCCGACCTGGCCGAGCTCGTCGACCGGGACCGCGTGCGGGGCCGTCACGGCGTCTCGCCACACTCCGCGCGCTGCGATGACCGCGTGACGCTTCGCGGTGCGAGCCATGGCGGGGGACACGACCGGGCGCGCGTCATCGTCGAGGCCGTGCGAGACGGCCAGGGCCACGGCCAGCGCTTCGGGGCTCATGCGGCGCCCTTCTGAGCAAGGAAGCCCTCGGCCCACTGCCGCACCTCGGCCCGCTGGGCGGGCTGCAGCCGGAAGTAGACGGCGCCGTGAAGGGCTCGGCTCACCAGGTCGAGGGTGTCGCCCGCCCGCGCGCACTCGTGACGCTCACACTTCCACCGGGGACCGTCCACCACGACCGAGAAGCCCGCGCACTTCGGGCAGGTGAAGCGCACCAAGCGAGGCGACGCCAGCGCGATGGCCACGCGTCCGGCGGGCTGGCCTCGGAGCGCCGTGATCCACGCGGGCACCTCTCGGGCCTCCCGGTTCGCGCTCTCGGCGTAGACCTCGGCCGATGTCGTGTCGCGGTGCTGCTTACTCATGGCGCCCGCCTCGAGGGCCCGTCTCGGCCGCCATCGCGTTGACCCGGCTCCGAAGATCCTCCGCGCTTATGCCGTTGGCCGCCAGCGCCGCGGCCGCTTCGTTGCGGGGATCGTCCGGGTCGACGCCAGCGGCAACGAGCCCTGCGCGGATGGCCATCCGGGTGGCTTCGGCAACGGACACGGTGCGGACCCCCGTCCGCTCCCGCACCAAGTCGGCGTAGACGCGCACGGCGTCGACGAGGGTGGGTTCCATTCGGAGTTGCATTTGGTCTCGCATCACTTTCTTGGGCATCGGCCCGGAGCCTACCGAGATCCGTCACCGCTTGCCAGCTGTTCAGGTACATCACCTGCACACACGGTACCACAAAACGCACGCACGTCAACGCGTAGGTATTGTATGTGTACCGATCCGCCTGTACAGTGCTCCTCACTACCGCTAAGAAACACTTAGTGGAACCGAACCCGAGAGAGCCCTACCCATGACCGACTCGCCTACCGCCATCGTCCTCGCCTCCACACCAGGTCAGTCGCCGGGCGCCATCGTGCTGCGCGGGCTGTCCGAGGACGATTACGCGCGGGTGGCCGAGGACGTCGCCGCCTCGCACTCGGGCCGCACCCTTCACGAGTACGCCGGCCACCTGCGCCGCTTCGTCGAGTGGTGCGAGGGGCGCGGGCTCGAGCCCATGCCGGCCGATCCCGAGGCCGTGGCGCTCTACCTGCGCCACCTGGCCGACGAGGGGCGCACCGTGTCGACCCTGGGCGTCATCCTCGCCGCGATCTCCCAAGCCCACCTGGCCGCTGGCCTCCCGTCCCCCCGTGAGCACGCGGCGTTCAAGCTGGCGTGGAAGGGGCTCCGCCGGCGGGTGGGCGCTGCAGGCGGGGCCACGCCGAACCGCAAGGCGCCCGTCATGGCTCTGGACGTGGCCGCCATGGTCGCCACCCAACCCGACACGCTGGCCGGTCTACGCAACCGCGCCTTGCTCGCCCTGGGCTACGCCGGCGCCTTCCGCCGCTCCGAGCTCGTCGCGCTCGAGGTGTCCGACGTCGAGCGGGTCGAGGGGCGCGGGCTCCGGGTCACGGTGCGCCGGTCCAAGACTGACCAGGTGGGCGAGGGTGCCACCAAGGCGATCCCCTTCGGGCAGGGCGAGGCGTGCCCCGTTGTCGCGCTGGCCGCATGGGTGGCCGCCGCTGGCATCGTCGAGGGGCCGCTGTTCCGCAGCATCACCCGCTGGGGTCAGGTCTCTAGCGAGGGGCTCACGGGCCGCACCGTCGCCCAGCTGGTCAAGGATGCCGCCGAGACCATCGGGCGCGACCCCTCGCGTGTGAGCGGGCACAGCCTGCGCGCGGGCTTCGTGACGCACGCCCTCGCCTCGGGAGTCTCCCCCGCCGACGTGGTGCAGACCACGAAGCACCGGGGCTTGGGCATGATCACGGTCTACGACCGGCGCCGTGACGTCTGGACCGGGAGCGGGCTGTGAGCATCACCCTACTCGCCCGCTCGTTCCCCTCCCTCGAGCACGCCACCGGGCTGGACCCGTGGAACCCGGCCGAGCTCCGCCGATGGGCCGCCGAGAGCCCCAGCGTGACGGCCGCCGGCCAGGGCGCGCACCACGTCGAAGCCCAGCACCCCTCGACCAGGCACGCACGGAGGTCGCCGTGTCCAGCTACTACGCTGACCGATCGTCGTACCGCGAGGGCTACAGCGACGCGTGCGACACGCTGTGTGAGCTAATGCAGCACATGGCGCAGACGAAGCGCGACTAAGAACGCAGTCATATCGCGCGCTTACAACTTTGTACGGACATAGTTGTTGACGGTGCATATTCGTACGTACATAGTTAGCTCATGAGGTCGCACGGAGCGGCCCACAGGAGCGACCGACCATGACCAGCACGACGACCAGCATCTACAGCGCCTTCGCCAACCACAACGCCGCGACGATCAGCGACCGGGCCTTTGCGGCTCGCGCCAAGGGCGACGGCATGGGCTGGGGCAGCGAGAGCATGACTCTCGCCGAAGCCGCCGCCGACATGGGTGCGCTGGTGCTGGGCCAGCATGAGCAGGGCCTGCTCTGTGAGCTGAGCGACCGACTCTACGTGCTCTGCGACTCGCATGGACCGTGGGCCGTCGAGGTGGCAACGCTGGAGGACCTGACCCACGCGACGCCCTCGCTCACGCCGGCCGCCCTCGCCAACCTCGCGGAGACGGGCACCGACTACCGCCGCGACCTGGCCGCGCTCCGGAGCGGTGCCACCACGGAGGAGGCGCTCCTAGAGCACTGCCTCGACGGCGCTGACGACGACCGCGTCGAGGGCTGGCGCGAGTACGTGTCTGCCCTGGTCGCTGCGGTGGCCGCATGACTGGTCGCCGCAAGCCCGGCCCGGCCCCTGGCACGGTGGGCGCTGGGCGCACGGCGCGCCTCGAGATCCGCGTGACCCCCGAGGAGCACGCCGCGTACACCGCCTACGCGGCCCGCTGGGGGCGGCCCGTGGCCGAGTGGGCGCGGGAGGTGCTGACGGCACAGCTGCCGCCAGCAGCAGGCCCAGCACGGCCAGCGTCGGAGTGAGCGGCGAGCGGGTCACCGCGCCCGCCACGCTGCCCAGCACTCGAGGGCCAGCTCCACGAGCGCCACCGCGTAGACCAGGGCGACCAGGCCCAGCGCGGCGAGGGCGAGTTCCAGCAGGCTCACGGGGTCAGCCCTCGGGGCGCCAGCCAGCCGGTGAGCCAGCGCTCGGCGTAGTCCCCGGGACAGATGGGCTTGCTCTTCTTCGCCCCGTAGACCTTCGCCCTGCTGTGCGTACTCACGGGGTGCTCGGCGAGGTCCGGGTAGCGCCCGCTCGTGGTCACGTACGTGAGGCAGGCCTCGGCCACGATGCGCTGGTCGGGGGTCAGGTCGCGCCGACTGAGGTTGCCCTGCAGGGCGCAGGCGATCCCGTGGTCGTTGCAGACGCCGCCCGTGTGCCAGCTGCGCCGGTCGTCGGCCACGAGGCGGTAGAGCACCAGGCGCCCCTCGGCGTCGCGCTCCGGAGCCGTGGCCGCCCAAAAGGTGTAGGGCGCTCCGGGGAACATGCGGCGCTGCACCACGAAGCGGACCATGCCCAGAATGCCGGCGATGCCCGGGCCACCCTCGCCGCCGCTCTTGTGGACATAGAGGCGCTGGATCTTGGAGCCCG
>ERZ650304.962-NODE-962-length-12095-cov-5.418688_pt1 | contig 12095 bp, 14 predicted proteins | sample MGYA00376240_ERZ650304 | MGnify/ENA primary metagenome ERZ650304 (study PRJEB26733, sample SAMN07839271) | wastewater metagenome | biome: small river; feature: stream; material: water | place: USA: North Carolina | collected 2016-03-01 ...
CTGGTGTTTGTTGTGCTGGTGGCTTGGATCATCAAGGGGCGTCGATGATGGATCGACGCTACCCTTTCCCCCCGCAATTCATGCTCAACAACTGGGCGCGCTGGCTGCATCATGGCGACGCTGGTGCGCCGCGTAGCGGCGGCTGCATCATCGGTTACTTGATGAGTACCGTGCCCCGCGAAGACGACGATGATCGACCGCCACGGTACATTCCGCCGCCGATCAACTCTGAGGCGGCAAAGGCCGTTGATTCCGTAGTGCGCGGCATGTCACACGCCGATAACCAGGTCGCCAAGTGGGCTTGGGTTCGAACATGGAAGCGTTACGCGGAAGTCCGCAAGGACACTGGTCTGCCAAAGCACTTCTATGAAAAGCGCGTTGCCGCGATCATTGAGGCCGTACAAACGCGGCTGTGTGCGATCTGATGGGGTCCGCTCGCAGCGCAGCATATGCTCCGGTCGTGCAGCTCTTCAATGCAAGGCCGGACAGTTGGGTGCCGATCCGGGTCATTCATTCGTTCGTCGAGCAATCTGGCGTGAAGATCACGCGCCAGGCCTTGAAAACAGCATTGAGCCGATGCGCCTATGTTGACCGGTGGCTTGATGAGGCGCGCGGCGCAGACATCGGCGGCGAGTACCATCGTGCCGAGCTGCACTATCGCGTGCGTCCGGTACCGGTGACGCCGAAACGAGAGAAAAAGCGACGCGCATGAAACCCCAATATTGGGGTTTGTCAAAAAACCTCGCGAAAACCTTATAGTTTGGGCCGGGATAGCTCGCGCGTAAAAAACGCAAGTGGCTCCTAGCGTTCGTGGCGGAAGTTGGCAGACGTGCCGACAGGCAGACGCCTCCGATGGGAGTTTCCTTGTTCGAACCAAGGCGAACGCAATCAATGCCGTGTCCGACCCGCCCCATGCGACACGTCGCTAAGGCCTACAGGCGACCCGAGTGAAACGCTTGGGCGCGGCTCCAATTCTGACGGCTCGCTACGGCGGGCCGTTTTCATTGCTGGTGGCTGGCACCGTCACACAAAGTCAACTTGTGCGACCCGAGCGACGGGTCTGGTTTCTTCCGTGCGCGTTCCACGGCGTTGACGCGAGCGAGAACGGCCGCAACCAGTCGGCACCCTGTAGAGGGAGTCGATAACAGGCGGAGGGCCTGGCCGATGGTTGCAATTAACCGGAAAAAAAGCCGGATAAAACAGCTAAAAATGCTCGTATTGTGCGGAGTTTGTTGTATAATCGCGCAATGACAGCAGATGAACTGAAGAAAGAGCTACAGGCAGCGGGCTGGAGCCAGCGAACATTCGCGGCGCGGCTTGGGTGCGATCAAGACACTGTGAGCCGGTGGTGCACTGGGAAAACGCCAGTACCCGCCAGCGTGAAGGAGTATCTGCGAGTCATCAAACTGGCTCGGGAGATACTGAAATGACCATGACAGGCGCTGAAACCGCTGCCGAAGCCAGGAAGCATTCGCCGCAGTCGCTGATTGCATTCAGCACCGGAAAAGATGCGATCGCGGCGTGGCTGTCGATTCGCGACCATTTCGAATCGGTGCATCCGTACTATCTATATCTGGTGCCCGGCCTTGAGTTTGTCGAAGAGTCGCTGGTGTACTACGAGCAGTTTTTCGGTGTGCGCATCGCGCGCCTACCGCATCCGAGCCTGCACCGCTGGCTGAACTCCTACACCTTCCAGCCGCCCGAGCGCTGCGCCATCATCAATCAGGCGGGGCTGCCGATGCACGACTACGCGGACATTCGGACGGTGATGATCGAGGACCGCGGCCTCAACCCCGCGACACTGGTCGCCGATGGCGTCCGTGCGGCCGATAGTCCGATGCGCCGCATCGCGATCAAGACGCACGGCCCGCTCAGCTTGTCGCAGGGCCGGTACCACCCGGTATGGGACTGGAAAAAGGCCGATCTGATCGCCTGCTTTCGAAAGCATGGCGTTCGCCTGCCGATTGATTACGAGCTGTTTGGCCGGTCGTTCGATGGGCTTGATCTGCGATTCGCGTTGCCGTTAAAGCGGCATCGACCTGCCGACTACCGCAAGTTGCTTGAATGGTTCCCGCTGGTGGAGCTCGAAGTTTTCCGCTGGGAGCGTCGCAATGGGTAAGCCGCAAATTGACCGTGATGCAATCCGCGCAGGAGCAGAGGCTGCCCGCGAGGTCGCCAAGCAACAGGCCGCCGCAGCTCGCCGGGAAGCCGAAGAGGCAAAAGCCGCCCTGAAAAAGCCGGTCGCCAAGTATGTCGAAATGCCGGCGCCCACAGGCGACGCAGAGACTGATTCCGCCGCCGACCTGGACGAGCTGCAAAGCGGCTTCCGAAAGCGTGCGGCCGATGAAAGCGCCCGTTTTGCGCTGGCGACAGACACTGAATACTGGGCCGCGCTGTGCTTCCAGACAAGGGAGCAGCGAGACCACTTCTTCGCAGCCCTCAAGGTGCGTGACATCGGCATCGGAGGACGCTTCTATGACGGGTGCGCCGTGGCCAAGGCCCTTGGCATCACTCTACCGAGTGCCGACGTTCCGTACAAACCGGAACCGAAGCCCGATCCGGCATGGATCGAGTTCTTGAACCGCCCTGTACCGGGCAAATAACCAACCGAGAGAGGTATCGCTATGCTTTGTCCCGTCGCCAGCGTGTTCAACGCTCGCTGATGCGTGACTTCAACCGTCTCAGCAAAAGCTCCGGCTCGTAAGAGCAGGGCGTCCCCTGAGGAATGACATCAACGGCCCTTTGGGGCCGTTTTTCTTTTAAACAGGAATCAGAGCATGAGTGTTCGAGCAAAGTTCAAAGTCATCAGCATCACCACGTCGGAGCATTGGGACAAAGACAAAAGCCCGCTTTCAACCGTCTGCTTGTACCCCGTTACCGCCAACAACCCCGAGAATGAGCAGTTTTACGCGGCGACGCCGAGCGGCAAGATTGAACTGGGCACCCTGAATGCATCCGCTGCTGCTGCGTTCCAACTTGGCGGTGAGTATTACGTCGATTTCACTTCCGTCGTTCCTGTCGCGCAATAGCTGAAAAGACAGCAGACGCTCCAGGTTTCACCGTGACCAAGAAGACCACTGCCGGCACCAAGAAAAAGCGGGCTGTCTCCAATAGCGCGAAAACTAGCAAGATCGCCTTTGAGGCGCAACAGAAGGCAGCGAAAGCGCTCACCCTTCGCATGGAGGGGGCAACGTTCGAGACCATCGCGAAGGAGCTGGGATACGCTGGCAAGCAGGGCGCCCATGATGCCGTGATGCGCTCACTTCGGGCGATCACTCGTGAACCTGCAACAGAGTTGCTTCAACTGGACTTGGAGCGACTGGACGCGATGTGGGCGATCCCTTACCTCAAGGCGCAGAGCGGAGACCTGCAGTCGCTCGACGCCTGTTTGAAGATCATGAAGCGCCGAGCCGAGCTGCTTGGCCTTGATTCACCCGTGAAGGTTGACGCCAAAGTGGATGCCCCGCAGGGCGTTCTCGTGGCTGGCCCGGTGATGTCGCCCGAAGAATGGGCAAAGGCTGCGGCGAAGCAGCAAGCGGACCTGCAAAAAGGTGCTTGAAAAGGTCTGGCAACCGTTGCCGGGCAGCCAGACGCTTTACCTGAACTGTCCGCTCCGCGAGGTTTGTTACGCTGGCACCAGGGGACCAGGCAAAACGGACGCGACCCTGATGTCGTTCGTGCAGCACTGCGGTAAGGGATACGGGTCTCACTGGCGAGGCGTGATCTTCCGCCGCGAGTACAAGCACCTGGACGACATCATCACGAAGTCGAAACGGTGGTTCAACCGCTTTACTGCGTACAGGCCGAAGTTCCTGAGCAGCCAAGGCGCGTTGAAGTGGGTTTGGCCGGACGGCGAAGAACTGCTTTTCCGGACCTTCGCGACCGAAGAGGATTACTGGAACTACCACGGGCACGAGTACCCATTCATCGCGTGGGAAGAGCTGACAGCATGGCCGTCGAGCGCTTGCTACGAAAGCATGATGTCGTGCAATCGCACGTCTCGACCGGGCGGATTGCCGCTGCAGGTCCGTAGCACGACGAATCCCTACGGCGTGGGTCACAACTGGGTGAAGGCGTACTTCATCGACCCGGCGCCATACGGAATCCCGATCCTGAACGCGCAAGGGCAGGCGCGCGTCTGTCTGTTCGGCGCGTTGCGCGAGAACACGTATCTCGACGCCGAGTACGTGAAAAACCTTGAGTCGATCAGCGACCCGAACAAGCGCAAGGCATGGCTCTACGGCAGTTGGGACATCACCAGCGGCGGCATGTTCGACGACCTTTGGGACGCATCGAAACACATCATCCCGCCGTTCGAAGTTCCGAAGAGCTGGCGCATTGACCGCTCGTTTGACTGGGGCAGCAGCCGTCCGTTTTCCGTGGGCTGGTGGGGCGAGTCAGACGGAACGCCGATCACGATCAATGGCAATCAGCGGACCCTGCCACGCGGTACTCTGGTGCGGCTGAACGAGTGGTACGGATCGACGGGCAAGCCAAATGAGGGCTTGCGGATCACTGCCGCAGCCGTGGCGCTCGGTATCCTGGAGCGCGAGAAGAATCTCAAGATCAAGGCCTACGCCGGCCCGGCCGACTCCGCGATCTATGACGTAACGGACGAAGTCTCCATTGCCGAAAACATGGAGCGCGCCGGCGTCTATTGGGAGCGTGCCGACAAACGGGCTGGCTCACGAAAGAACGGCTGGGAACTGATTCGCGTTCGGCTGGAGGCTACGGCCAAAGGCCTCGACAAGCCCGGCTTGCTGGTGACATCGAACTGCCGTGACTTCATCCGCACGGTGCCGTCACTGCCGCGCGACGAGCGCGATCCGGACGACATCGACACCGAAGCCGAGGATCACATCGCCGACGAGACCCGCTATCGCGTTCTGGCTTCGTCGCAGCGTTCAACTTCTAAACCACTGGCTTTCTAATGTCGAACAAAGTTGCTGAACAATCGAGCGCCGTCAAGGCGATGTCAGCCGACATCGAGCTGGCCGCTACTCTCATGGGTGGCACGCGGGCAATCCGCGCTGGTGGCGAACAGTACTTGCCCAAGATGCCGGCAGAGAGCCAGGAGAGCTACAAGCGCCGTCTCAGCAAGGCGGTGCTGTACCCGGCGTACAGTCACACGGTAGAAACGCTGACCGGAAAGCCTTTTAGCAAGCCGATCACCTACGACAAGAGCGTTCCTGGACGGCTCAAAGCATGGTGCGAAAAGGATGTCGATCTGCAGGGTCGCAATCTCGACACGTTTGCGGCCGACGTTTTTCAGGAAGCGCTCGCGCTCGGGTTGAGCGGCATTCTGGTTGATTTTCCAAAGGTCGATGCGGGGGTGGTGCGCACGCAGGCGGACGAGCAGGCCGCAGGTGTTCGCCCGTACATGGTGCAGATTCACCCCACGCAGATTCTCGGGTGGCGCGCGACTCAGAAGGACGGCATCTGGACATTCCACATGCTGCGCTTCATGGAGCACATCACCGAGGACGATGGCGAATTCGGAGAGAAGGTAATCGAACAGGTCCGAGTGCTCACGCCGGGCGCTTGGGCGACATTCCGAAAGGACGACAAGGAAAACTGGGTGCCGTACGAAAACGGCATCACGACCGTGAAGAAAATCCCGTTCGTGCCGGTGTACGGCAAGCGGATCGACTTCATGTTGAGCAAGCCGCCGATGATCGAGCTTGCTTACATGAACGTGGAGCACTACCAGTCTTCTAGCGATCAGCAGACCATCCTGCACGTCGCCCGGGTGCCGATCCTGACTGCCACCGGTGCCGGCGAGGGTTTCACGCTGGAAATCGGGACAGCCAACGCCGTCAACCTCAAGACGGGCGCGGCGCTGGCTTACGTCGAGCACTCAGGCGCCGCTATTGGCGCCGGCAAGGAATCCATCATTGCGCTGGAAGAGCGCATGCGCCAAGCCGGGGCTGAGTTGCTGGTGCTGCCGGGCGGGAACATGACCGCGACGCAGGTCGGTACCGAGAACGCCGTCAATATGTGCGCCCTGCAGCGCATTGTGCAGAGCACCGAAGACGCGCTTGATCTGGCGCTGCAGTTCATGGCTGATTGGGTTGGCGAAGCGGAAGGCGGCGCCGTCACGATCTTCAATGACTTCGCGGCGAACAGTCTCGCGGAAGCGTCAATGCAGGTTCTGGTCTCGATGGCTGGCGCTGGCCGCCTGTCTGACCAGACGCTGTTCAAGGAAGCGCAGCGACGCGGCATCATCACGCCTGACACCGACTGGGAAACAGAAAAGGCGCTTATCGAAGAACAAGGCCCGCCGCCTGGTACGTTGAACGACATCCCGCCGCCCGCTCCACCGGCGCCGCCGAGTAAATGACAGCAAACGAACGCCTGCTTGATGCGGCGATTCACCGGGCGATAGACACGCACCAGTATTCGGAGGGCGTCGTCCGTAGGCTCGTGAGCATGCTCAATGGGGCAGACGCCGACATCTTCGCTGCGTTGACGTCGGCGCTCGAAAGGATGCCGGCCGACTCGTTCACTGTGGCACGGCTTGAGGCATTGCTGCAATCGGTGCGCGCGATGAACGATGCGGTGTACGCGCGAATCGGCGGAGACCTGGCCGCTCAGATGCGAGCCTTCGGCGCTGCTGAGGCTGCGTTTCAGGTCGCACTGTTTGGCTCCGCGATCCCGGCGGAGGTTCTGGCACGGCTCCCGCTGATGATGGTCACAGCGGAACAGGTGTACGCGGCTGTGGTTTCGCGGCCATTTCAGGGGCGGCTGCTGTCCGAGTGGGCGTCAAGCATCGCTGACGACCGCATGCGGCGAATTCGCGAAGCGATCCGCGTCGGTTACGTCAGCAACGAAACCAACGCGCAAATCATGACGCGGATTCGCGGCACGCGGGCGCTGCGCTACTCAGATGGCATCATCGAGATTGACCGCCGGTCGCTGCGCAGCGTGGTGAATACGGCTGTCAGCCATACGGCAGCTACGGCGCGCGGCGAGTTCTACCGCGCCAACATGAAGCTCATCGCGGCAGAGCAGTGGGTGTCTACGCTCGACTCGCGAACGACCCACATCTGCCAGGCGCGCGACGGCAAGCGCTACACCGCAGACGCCCACAAGCCGATTGGTCACGATTTGCCGTGGTTGGGTGGCCCCGGCCGGGCGCATTGGAACGCGGTTCCCGCTGGAACGTTGATTCGCACGATAGATGGCGACATACCGGTTGAGCAAGTGCGGGCCGGTACGATGGTTATGACGCATCTAGGGCGTTTTCGCCCGGTTCTTGATTTGCACTGCAAGCGCTGCGAGAGCGGGGTCATCAGGGCTGCTCACACGAAGTCCGGACGGGTTCTCGCGACAACGTATGATCACCCGATACTGACTTCTACCGGGTGGAAGTTTATGGGGGCACTTGAAGTCGGGGACGATCTGATTGGCGATCAGCATCGCCTTGACGAAGTACGACGGATCGATAGCGCGATCAACTCGAAACCGAAAAACAATCCAACCCTCTGCGACAACCCGCTCATCGCGCTCGCGCGAGCGTTTGAGCTTGTGTCCACCGACATCAATCTCAAAAGCGATCTTGAGGTCGGGGCGCGCGAAATCGAAAATCGCTGCGTGACATTCGTACTGAGGAATCCAGAGCTGATCGAAGGCGACCAGTGTGCGCAGCATCATTTGCTCTCGGTCGCTCATGCGTTGAAGCAGTTGGGGCGCGACAGTCTTGGCGATCTTCTCGCGAATCAACAGTGGAATAGAGCCACCTCGCATGCGCTCGGCAGTTTGAGCGTAGCGGCCACGCTCTATGCTCGTTTGCGCGATTTTGCTTTGGACGCTTGTCGCTTGGCTCGGGTTATGTTCCCTCATGCGCTTCGAATGAAGCTGGTAAGCCTGCGAAGTTTGCTTTGTTTGCCCCCACGCCCAATGTGCGTCACCGGAAGGGAATACGACTTGTCCGGTTTGGATGCCGAGACGGATTTGATCGCCCTTCGATCGAACTGCGATCTTGTGCCGTCTCGCGTAGGAGGACAGCGCGCCGTTGGAAAGACTATGAACGCGCTCGATACTTCGGAGCGATTTGCCGCCGATCATGTGTTCATTCGCGATCAATTCGGCAAGACGGGGATTTGTTTTGGTCATGATCCCATTTTATCACTGGCAATGCAGCGATATGATGGGATGGTTTATGACCTTTCCGTCGAGGAAGATGCGTCGTATTTTGCTGGCGATCTGGTTGTGTCAAATTGCCGTAGCACCAGCGTTCCGGTGACGCGGAGCTGGAAAGACCTTGGGATTGACATGCCGGAGTTCTCGCCGGCAACGCGCGCCAGCATGGACGGCCAGGTGCCGGCCGATCTGACATACGGCGAATGGCTGCAGCGTCAGTCAGCGGCGCGACAGGATGAGATTTTGGGGCCGGTGCGCGGTCGCATGATGCGCTCCGGCGCGCTGCCCTGGGATCAGATGTTTGACCGGCGTGGACGCTGGTTGACGCTGGCGCAGTTACAGGCCAGAGGCGTCACGCCCTGACCGGATTGCGGTATTCTCTGCCGCATGCAGATCGTTCCAAAGGGCTCGCCTCCCGATACCTCGCAATCGCGCCTTGCTAGACGTTTGCTAGCCGTGGCGGCGCCCGATGTACTGCAGTGTCCGCGCTGCGGCTGCCGGGAAATGATCGAGACCGTCACCGGCGCCACGCTGGTGCGTGGAAGATTGAAGGGTGGAGCCCGCGCCGTCGTGTGCGCCGGCTGTCACCGCAATGGCGAGCGAGTCGTCGTCGCCTGACACGTTTTCGAGGCAAGCGACCCGAAGTAATCCGTCGTGATGGACGGTAGAGCGGGCTCAGGCGTTGCGACCTGACCTCACCAGAAATAGAAAGCCACCTTCGGGTGGCTTTTTTTGTTGCCTGTCGCACGGATGTCGCGCGGGTGTTTCGCTGCGGATGCAGCACCGTCACACGCGGGTGGATGCCCGAGAAAGTACCAAATGAAGCTCAAGCTCGACGCAAACGGCAACGTCGTCCTCCAGGACGGCAAACCGGTATACATCAAGGACGACGGCACCGAGATCGCGTTTGACGCGGCCGGCACTGTCGCCACGATCAGCCGGCTGAATGCTGAGGCCAAAGGCCACCGCGAAGCCGCAGAGAAAGCCACGGCGTCACTCAAGGCGTTCGAGGGGATCACTGATCCGGCTGCCGCGCTCAAGGCGCTCGAAACCGTCAAAGGTCTCGATGCCAAGAAACTGATCGACGCCGGCGAGTCGCAGAAGGTCGTGGATGCGGCCGTGCGAGCCGTCGAAGAGAAGTACAAGCCGATGGTCGAGGAAGGCGCACGCTACAAGGAGCAGCTTTTTGCAGAACGAATCGGCGGCGGCTTTGCCCGCAGCAAATTCGTCGCGGACAAGCTCGCGATTCCCGCTGATCTGGTGCAGGCTCGCTTCGGCAAGCACTTCACCATTGACGGCGACAAGATCGTGGCAACGGACGCGGCCGGCAACAAGCTGTACTCAAGCGCTCGCCCCGGCGAACTCGCCGACTTTGACGAAGCGCTTGGCATGCTCGTTGACCAGTACCCCAACAAGGCGCAAATCCTCAAGGGTAGTGGTGCATCGGGTTCTGGCGCGAGCCAAGGCGCAGGAGGTACGGGCGGCAAGAAAACGTACACCCGAGCCCAGTATGACGCACTCGATCCAGTCGGCAAACATGCCGCGGCGAACGAGGCGGCAAAGGGCACGGCAGTCATCACCGACTGACACATTCCAACCCCGCGAAGAGGCCCGCTATGAGCGGGCTTTTTCATTTCTGAGAGAGTTTTCTTATGGCTAACACCCTTACCGGGCTTATCTCCACGATGTACAACGCGCTCGATCTTGTGTCGCGCGAAATGGTCGGCATGATTCCTGCCGTCAGCTCCGACATGACGCATACGCGAGCTGCAGTCGGTCAGACCGTGACCAGCCATGTCGCGCCTGCCGCTACCGCGACCGACATTACGCCGGCCGTGACGCCGCCCAATGACGGAGATCAAACCATCGGCGCCAAGTCGATGACGATCACCAAGGCGCGTCGTGTTCCGGTGCGCTGGAATGGCGAAGAAAAGCGCGGCCTCGACAACAACGGCGCCTCGTACAACATCATCCTTCGCGACCAGTTCGCGCAGGCGATGCGCACGCTGACCAATGAAGTCGAGGGCGACCTCGCTGGCCTGCACATCTACGCTTCGCGTGCTACCGGTACGGCCGGTACCGCACCGTTCGGTACCGCTGGCGACCTGAGCGATACCGCCGGTGCGCTTCGCCTGCTGGAAGACAACGGCGCACAAGGCCTCGACTTCCAGATGGTGCTTGGTGCCGCCGCGATGCAGAACTTGCGCGGCAAGCAGTCTGGTTTGTTCAAGGTCAACGAGGCTGGCCGCGAAGACATGCTGCGCAACGGCATCACAGACCGCCTGCAGAACTTCGCGCTGCGCAACTCGGCTGGCATCAAGCGCCCCGCGAAAGGCACCGGCGCGTCGGCGACGACCAACAACGCGGGCTACGCCGTTGGCGCCACCACGATTACGCTGGCATCGGCCGGTACCGGCACGATCCTCGCGGGTGACGTAATCACCTTCGCTGGCGACGCCAATCAGTACGTGGTTGTCACCGGTGACTCCGACGTGTCCAACGGCGGCACGCTCACGCTGGCGGCGCCCGGCTTGATGCAGGCCATTCCGGCTGCGGCTACCAACATCACGGTGGTCAACCAAGCGTGGCGCAATATGTACTTCGCCCGCTCGGCAATCGCGCTGGCTACGCGTGCTCCGGCCCTGCCCGAGCAAGGCGACTCCGCTGCGGATCGGATGATTATCACCGACCCGATTTCCGGTCTCTCCTTCGAGATCAGCCTCTACCTGCAGTACCGCCAAGTGCAGTACGAGGTTGCGCTGGCTTGGGGTGTCGCCGCGATCAAGACTGAGCACATCGGTCTGCTGCTCGGCTAACCGCCGTACGCCCCGTGGCTTCGGCTGCGGGGCGGTTTTCGCAAACAACAGGAGAACGACATGGATTTGAAAACCATCAAGGTCAAACCTTGGGGCGAGGGTCAGGGCGACTTCGTGGTCATCAACGAATCGGACTTCGATCCGGATCGGCACGAGCTGTTTGATGCGCCCGCGAAAGGCGCCGATACAAACGGCGACGGTGCGCTGACGGCAAACGAGATTCGCGCCGCCCTGGACGCGAAAGGTGTTACCTACAAGAAGAACGCGAGCAAGGCTGACTTGCTGGCAGCGCTGGAAGCGGCTAAGTAATGGCCGACAAGATCGGGTCGATTGGCGACAGGCTCGACATCGACATTCGGGTCGGTGACACGCTCGGGCCGTTTGCATTCCAGATCACGGAAGAAGACGGCGTGACGCCGGTCAATTTGACCGGTTCGACGTTTTCCGGCAAAGCGTCGTTGCTTGATGACGGCACTGGAGCCGACATTGCGCTGACCATCAACCCGGTCAATCTCGCCAATGGTGACATGGAATTTGTGCTCGAAGATACGTCCGCATTCGAGAGCAGCGGCGACTTCCTGAAAACAGCAAAGAAGTACGCCTACCTGATCGACTGGACGAATACCGCAGGGCACACCAAAACCGTTCTCTGCGGCTACATCAACACTGCTTCGGGTGACCTGCCGTGAGCGTAAAGGTCGTCAACAACAAGATCGTCGTCTCGCTGTCTGGTGCATCGAAGAAGATCACGTTGGTCGGCACACAAGGGCCGCCCGGCGCATCATTCCCGGCTGGCGGCACTACGAATCAGGTGTTGGCGAAGCTCAGTAATACGACAGGGCATGTCGGTTGGGTGAGCCAGACCGGTGGCGCGGTCTCCTCAGTCAACACGCGTACCGGTGACGTGGTGCTCGCCAAGGCTGATGTCGGACTGGGTAATGTTGACAATACGTCGGACGTGAATAAGCCCGTCAGCACCGCACAAGCAGCAGCCGACGCCGCCGTCGCCAGCGCTGCTGCTGCGGCGCTTGCCGCTCACACAGGCAACACCAGCAACCCGCATGCCACCACGGCGGCGCAGGTCGGCCTCGGCAACGTCGAGAACAAATCCAGCGCCACCATCCGCAGCGAGATCAC
>ERZ650304.963-NODE-963-length-12093-cov-4.668217_pt1 | contig 12093 bp, 11 predicted proteins | sample MGYA00376240_ERZ650304 | MGnify/ENA primary metagenome ERZ650304 (study PRJEB26733, sample SAMN07839271) | wastewater metagenome | biome: small river; feature: stream; material: water | place: USA: North Carolina | collected 2016-03-01 ...
GCAAGAGTATCGAAAAAGTTTGGAGTCGATACCAGGATCTCTCCTTTGCAACTACTAGTCGTGCCGGTGGACTTGATGTATCTGAAGACGTTCTCGAAAATCTCAGTAAAACCGTCAAAAACATCGACGATGCAATCCGTGAAATTGAATATGCTATAGCAGACACCTCTGCACACCACCTCTCGCGCATTCTCGAGATTATCCTTGGTGCAGGTATCGGTATTGGTGCCTCTGACGTACATATCGAGCCGATGCAAGATGAAGTTGAGCTTCGCTTTCGACTTGATGGCGTCCTTCGCGTTATTACCAAGTTTGATCATCATACCTACAAACAAATCAATACCCGTATCAAACTTCTCTCGGGCCTCAAACTTACCATTGCGAGCAATCCCCAGGACGGGCGTTTTAGTGCATTTATGGGGAAAGACAGGGACCAGATCGAGATTAGCTTCCGAACTTCACTGATGCCTGGCGCCTATGGCGAAAGTATCGTGCTTCGTATCTTGAATCCAAAGTCTATCCGCGTTGAACTCGAAAGCATGGGTATCTCTTCACAAATGTATGAAATCTTTATGAAAGGTATTCATAAACCCAACGGTATGATCCTCCTCACCGGACCGACTGGAAGCGGTAAAACCACGAGTTTGTATGCCTTCTTGCAAAAAATCTATTCTCCTGAGCTCAAGATCATCACGATCGAAGACCCGATTGAATACCACCTCGCTGGTATCTCTCAGACACAAGTCGATCATAAAAAAGGTTACACGTTCCTTGAAGGACTTCGCAGTGCACTTCGTCAGGACCCTGATGTGGTAATGGTGGGAGAAATCCGCGACCCCGAGACTGCAAAGATTGCAGTCGAGTCTGCACTTACCGGTCACTTGGTGTTCTCAACACTCCACACTAACAATGCAGCCGGTGTGATTCCTCGCTTGATCGATCTTGATGTAAATCCGAACATTATGGTGTCTGCACTCACCCTCTCGATTGCACAACGTCTCGTGCGAAAACTTTGTAAAGAATGCAAGCACGAACGACCAGTGACTCCTGAAGAAAAAACATTGATCGAAAAACTCTGGGATGAAGCCATCACGAAAGGTAAAAATATGGAGCAGTTTGGGGTGAAGCGCGATACACCAACTGTCTGGGAGGCAAAAGGTTGTGCTGCATGTGGCAACACCGGCTACAAAGGACGACTTGGTATTTTTGAAGTGATTCAAACCGATGAAGCGATCGAGAAAATCATTCCGACCAGTCCAAGCGAGCGCGACATCAAGACGATCGCTGACAAACAAGGCACACTCGATATGCGCCAGGACGGGCTTGTGAAAATTCTCCAAGGCATCACTGACTTTGCCGAAGTTGAATCAGTCGTTGACTGGGCACAAAATTAACAACAAAACCCTCTCAGGATTGAGAGGGTTTTGTGAAGAATCAAAAAAGCATTAATCTCTAAACAGTCCGTATACGGACAAGGCCGTATACGTAAAGAATAGTTGTAGGATAGCACCAGTCGAAACCAGAACGTCCTTCGCGTAAGCTTAGAACCGGTGGCTGACTGCTTAGAGATTGATGCCTTCTTAACGAAGAGTGATAGAATGTCGGTGTAGCGATTTCTAGAGACAATATAGCATATCCTAAAATAATGTCAAGTACTCCCACCCCACCACCAAAAGACGAGCAATTTAGCGACACTATCCTACGTCCTTCATCATTTGATGAGTATGTTGGCCAAGACCACATCAAAAAAAATCTCTGGGTACTCATTGGTGCTGCACAAGCACGGGGACAGACACCAGAACATGTTCTTTTTTATGGTCCACCAGGACTCGGCAAGACCACACTCGCTCATGTCATCGCCAAAGAAGTCGGTGCAAACCTTCGCATCACGTCCGGTCCCTCAATTGAGCGAGTTGGCGACCTTGCAGCAATCCTCACCAACCTGCAGCCGGGTGATATGTTGTTTATCGACGAGATTCATCGTCTCAACAAATCCATCGAGGAGATTCTCTACCCTGTTATGGAGACGGGTAAACTCGACATTATGATCGGCAAAGGTCCTTCAGCACGCACTGTCCAACTTGATCTTCCCCCATTCACCCTTGTGGGTGCAACTACTCGCTATGGCATGCTCTCAGCTCCCCTTCGTTCACGTTTCTCTGGTGGTGCATTTCGTTTAGAGTTTTATCAACCCGAAGAAATTGCCACCATCCTTGATCGTTCTGCAAAGATTCTTAATATTGAACTTCCTGCCGAGATGCTCGCATCTATTGCTGGGCGCAGTCGACAGACGCCACGCATCGCCAACTACCTCCTTCGTCGAGTACGGGACTATGCACAGATGCACAAGCTCGATATCGACCATGCGACAGTTTCCAAAGCATTTTCCATGCTCGGCCTCGATGACAACGGCCTCTCATCGAACGATATCGCTATCATGAAAGCACTCCGTGATAAATTTAGCGGTGGTCCTGCTGGTATTAAAAACCTTGCAGCGGCGACTGGTGAAGATGAAGGAACGATTGAAGATGTAGTTGAGCCATACCTCATTCAACTCGGACTGATTGAGCGCACCCCTCGTGGTCGAGTACTCACTGACAAAGGTCGTGACTATCTCTCGTAATATGTCGACACTCCTTGCGATTGATCCTGGGTATGACCGGTGCGGCGTGGCACTCATCGATACAACAACGATACCTAGTCTAATAAAGTCATGGTGCATCATCACCAATAAAAAAGACCCTCACAGTGTGCGCATTGCACAGATTTTTACAGAGCTTCAATTATCAATAGCTGAGTACCAACCTGAAGCAATCGCATTAGAAACATTATTCTTTTCAGTAAACAAGAAAAGTGTCATGGCAGTTGCTGAAGCACGTGGGGTGATTAGCCTGATTGCAGGACTTCATACCATCCCCCTCATTGAGCTCTCACCGCAAGAAGTAAAGCTTGGTATGACAGGTACCGGCAATGCCGACAAAAAAATGGTTGAAAAAATGGTCGAGCTTACACTCAAGATTGATACAAAGAGCAAACTTGATGATGAAATCGACGCAATTGCGCTCGGTATGGCAGCAGCTGGGACACTCCGTCTTAAAAAAATGTCCTAATACTCTTGCAAAGGAAAAGAGTATTTGATACAACTTATTGCATTAGAAAATTAGTAATAATAGTAACACCACCCCCATGGATGATGAGACACCGGAAATCGTAGCAGAAGAAGAATTAGTAGAAGCAGGACTACACGCCGTCGAAGAGGGTGAAGAAGAAGTCTCCGAAATCGACCCTATCATTGATACCGATGACCTTCTCGGTGAGAAAAAAAAGATTAGTGATGATACTGAGGAAGAAGAAGATCCTGAGTTAAGTGATGAAAAAGAAGTCGAAGATTATATGTTCGACGCACTCTACGGAGATCGATAATGAAAAAACCCGCGACCGTGCGGGTTTTTTTCTTGAGATTTTTTTGAAAGTACTTTTCTATACTAGAAGAAAATTGTTCACCATAAACCACCTCATATGAAAAAGTATCTATTCTTTGTATGTAGTATTGCTTTCTTCTCATGCAGAAAAACACTTGTAGTAAAAGAATCATTTGATGAAAACGGTACTGGTTGGCCGTATTACATCGTACGACATCCGATTGAGACACTCACTAACTCACTTGTCGGTGAATTCACGTTTGATGCAAAAATGTACGCAGCAATTGGTCAGTCTATCGATGGAAATCATGGGGTTGATACCGTATATTTTGTAACTGCTCCTGTCCCACTTTCTCCTGCTCAAGCAGATGAACACTTTGATAAACGAGGATTCAAACTTGCTGGTGTCGGATATCTCCTTGGGGCAGCTCGCGAATATGCTGACTTGTTTAAACGACAGTATCGATTTCTCGCAGCAGGTAGTACGGGAAACCTCTCTACTTTTTATGGTGGTACTTCAACAGTAATCAAAAATGTTATGCTCTACACTGCAATCAATGGCCCTCCAACATTGTGGTGTCTGACGAGTAATGCTGCACCTAATACGCAAACTGAGTACGCATGTTTTAGAAAACGATAACCGCCCTCGGGCGGTTTTTTGTTTTACTTTTTTTCTTCAAAATCTAGACTCGCAGAATTAATACAGTATCGCTTCCCTGTTGTTTCTCTCGGACCATCATTAAATACATGCCCAAGATGTGCACCACAATTGGCACAGACTGCCTCGATACGACTCATACCATGCGTCGTATCCTCAATATACTTGATTGCATCGGCTTTGACTGGCTGGTCATAGGATGGCCATCCGGTACCTGAGTCGAACTTGGTCTTTGCATCAAAAAGCGCTGCGCCACAGACCTTACACCGATACATACCATCAGCATGGTTATCCCAATACTTGTTGCGAAATGGTGCTTCAGTACCCTTCTCTTGGGTTACGTAGCGTTCTTCATCACTGAGTGTTTTTAGCTTTTCTTCCTTGTTCATAGTATGGAGTATACGCTTGAAATAATTAAAAGTATTCCTCTAAAACCACAAAAATATTCTGCTGAATATTTTCTCCGTCCGTCGCCAGTCGCTCCTACCGAGGGTTTTTTCGCAATACCTTTAATTATTTCGTCGCAAGTTTCTCTCGCTTCTCAGTACATTTTTCACAGCCACATCCTTTTGGCTTGATATGTTCGTTCCAATATTCCTTGCCATAGTCATAGAAAAGCTCTTCTCCTTCTTTGATATTGCGCTTCGCGTAGATAAAGACGCGCCCTTTGATGATGTCGACTTCACAGTTTGGACGACATGAGTGGTTTACATAGCGGGCAGTATTTTTGCGGGTCGTACCATCGATATGACGAGTTTTGGTGGTCTGAAAGAGGTATCGCCCACCACGTCGATTTGCTTCATCCTCATCAATCACATCCCCGATGTACTCAATAATACAGTCACCCTTTTTCATTGGTACCTTTGCAAAAAGTCCAAGACCGTTTACCCCTCGTTTAACAGCAAGCTCTTTTGGATATGTATAAATAGGTGTTGATTTTGATACTGCCATAGTCGAGAGAGTATATCATGCTTGCCATTTAGCATAGATACCTGTTGAAAGAATACGACCGCTGTTATTTTGCGCAATCCCAACATCACCATAAGAAATTGATCCATGGGGTAATGCCTCAGCGAGTATTTCACCAAATGTCCGTGCTGAGTACCCCGCAGCGTAGCCATTCAGTATCACAAGCTTTGCGTGTGGTGCTACAAGCTTTGGAAGTAAACTAACAAGCTCTGCGAGTGATTCTTCAATCTTCCATACTTCTCCTTTTGGACCACGACCAAACGCTGGTGGATCCATCACAATGATATCGAATGTCTCCCCTCGTGTCACCAAACGCTTTGCGTATTTAAGCGCATCTTCACAAACCAGACGAATACTATCTGCGGGGAGTTGTGAAAGCATCATATTCTCTTTCACTGTACTAATCGTTTGTTTTGAGGCATCAATATGCGTCACCTTTGCACCCGCTTGTGCAGCAACAATACTTGCAGCACCTGTATAACCAAACAAATTGAGCATTGTTAAACCCTGATTTTTATGCACAAGACTTGCTACTTCTTCCCATTGCGCTGCATGTTCAGGGAAAATACCGATATGCTTGAAATTGCCAAGTGCGATATGGAGCTTCATTTCAGTATATGAGAGTTCCCATGATTCAGGAGCTCCCTTGGTTATACTCCACTTCTCTTTCTTATCGGTCCATGAAAATTGTGCCTGTGCATTATTCCAAAGATCAGGAGTTGATTTTGACCAAATTGCTTGTGGGTCAGGGCGATCAAGTATCATTGTTCCAAACCGTTCAAGTTTGCGATTATTTCCTGTATCGAGGAGTTCATAATCACCCCATGCTTTTGTAACAATATCGATTCGTTTCATATACTGAGACTACTTCTTTTTTGAAAAAATCGTGTGAAATGCACCTGAAAGTGTCGGATGAGTAAATGTGAACCCTTTATCAATCAATCGACGAGGTTGTACTTGCTGACTTTTAGTAAGTTCATCGAATAACTCTCCAAATAACCGCTTTGCAATAAATGGTGGCACAACACCAAGAACCTTTCGATGTACTGATTTGCCAAGCATTTGCATAAACATATGATGATGAATACGATCAGGCGCACAAGCGTTCACAACACCTTGCAGTGTCGTTGTTTCAAGTGCAAAAAGATATACTGCAACAATATCATCTTCATGAATCCATGACATCCAAAAATCTTTTTTTGATAGCCGGAGGAGAAAGCCAAACTTTACTGTTTTCATCAATGAAGCAAGCATCCCACCTTGACCAATCACTGGTGCAGTACGGATAAGGACAGTGCGAACACCCGCAGATTCTGCCTTGATCGCTTCTTGTTCCCACAATGCAACAACATCTGAAAGAAAACCAGTACCCTTACTTCCCTGTTCATCAACAACTAATTCTCCTGTATCGCCATAGTATCCAATCGCTGATGCATTGATAAATGTAGTTGGGCGACTTTGTGCAGCAACCAATGCCTCAACAAGTGTTTGAGTTGATCGAATACGACTCTCTTTGATGATGTTTTTATAGCTTGATGTCCATTTTTGCGAAATCGGTGCACCTATTAGATTGATAACAGCATCAGTCTTCTCAAGTACATTATATGGAAGGGCTTGCATTGAAAGATCACATTGAATAAAAAACAAGTTCTTGTCAGTAAAGCGGGGTGAACGAATATCAATAACAATAACCGTATACCCTTTGGCAATAAGCACCTTGGTGAGACTGGTTCCAATAAATCCTGATCCGCCAGCTAGTACAATAGTCATAAATGTCATTCTACCACGGAGGTTTCCTTATATACTGCCATGCAACAAAAAACCATTCTCGTCATCTTTTACAAATTACCTAGATAGAGGTAGGATGCCGTCATATGGAAACGGTCGAAAAAATCCTTCTAAGTATTGGTAACTTTATCTTTTTTATCTTTTTAACCCTTCTTTTCTTACCTTCTTTTTTGATCGTAACCTATCTTGAAGGGGTATGGAAAAAGAAGCTTGGAGAGGTATTTGGACTCTAAGAAATCTTAATGAAGCGACTTTTACCTATCTTATAGGTTGAAAAATGAGGAATTTGTCGTGACTGTAGATCTGTCATTTTCTCTTTGGTCTCAAAATTCATAACCGCACCAGCTGCAATAAGTCTTCGCAATTCACTTTTTGACCCAACGAACCCTTCTTCAAGGAGAATAGTTTCAAATGTTCGCCCATTTGCAGTAATAGTCTGTATATCCTGATCAACTTCTTTTTGTTGGAATGTTGCAATAAATGATGCTTCAGCCCGAGATGCTAATACCTCACCATGAATCGATCGAGTAACTTCGTACGCGAGTCGCATTTTAATATCACGAGGATTGATACCTTTTTTTAATTCATCACTAATTGTTTCAATTTGTGACATTGTGTAGTCAGTACAAAGTTCAAATCCAGGAATGATCAATCCATCAGTCCAACTCATGATCTTGCCATAGATATCCTGTGGTGTATCAATCATACTGATCATATTTCCTGTAGTCTTACCCATTTTTGCACCTGTTGAGTCTTCAAGGAGTTTTGTTGTAATAACGAATTTATCCTTATTTTTCAATTGTTTTAGAAGTGTTCGTCCGGTTAACATATTGAAAAGTTGGTCGTTACCACCGACTTCACCATCAACATCCATCATGACTGAGTCATACCCTTGCATGAGTGGGTACATAAATTCATGAATATAAATTGGCTTATCTTCAGCGATACGGCGTGCAAACATATCGCGCTTGAGCATCTGATCCACTGTCATATGTGATGCAAGATTAAGCACCTCAGCAAACTTCATTTTGCCAAGCCATTTATTATTGAATTTAACCACCGCAGCATTCGTTCCTGAAAAGCGAATAAACTTACTTGCTTGTTTTTTGTAGAGTTTTAAATTTGTTTTAATCTCTTTCTCAGTAAGAGGCTTACGAGCAGAAAGTTTATCTGGATCACCAATACGTGCAGTGAAATCTCCAATCAAGAAAATAATCTTGTGTCCAAGGTCTTGAAAATGTCTGAGCTTGCGAAGTTGGATTGCATGACCAATATGGAGGGTTGGAGCAGTTGGGTCAAAACCTGCATAAATACTCAACTTCTTTCCTGAGAGCAACAATGACTCCAAAAAACCCTTACTTGGCAAAATATCTGCGACTCCTTTTGAAAGGAGTAGTTCGATGCGCTCATGTTTTTCCATATTGGCTGATTGTAGCATTTTTTCCATTATTTTCTTATGATGTACCTATGCCTAAAACTCACTGGTTCTCATTGAAAAAAATAGCTCTTATTGGTGTCGCAGTCGTTCTCTTTTTCATCGGCGCAGGGCTCATCTGGGCAAGTACCATCAAACTCCCCGATATCTCAACCTTTGAAGCGCGCAAGATCGCCAATTCATCTAAAATTACTGATCGAACCGGTGAAGTGGTTCTCTATGATATTCATCAATCAGTACGTCGTACTGAAATTCCACTCGATCAAATGGGAGATAATATCAAAAATGCAGTCATTGCAGTTGAAGATGCACACTTCTATGAACACAAAGGTATCCGTCCAACCTCAATCATTCGAGTAATCTTTGTAAATCTCTTTAAGGGAAGCTTTGAACAAGGAGGATCCACTATCACGCAGCAAATTATTAAAAATACACTTTTGAATACTGATAAAACTATCATCCGAAAAGCAAAGGAGTGGATCCTTGCAGTGAAACTTGAGCGCTATTTTACTAAGGATCAAATCCTGCAAATCTATCTCAATGACGCACCATTTGGAAGCACCATCTATGGTGTTGAAGAAGCATCAAAAGCGTTCTTTAATAAAAGTGCAAAAGATCTCACTATTGCTGAATCAGCATATCTTGCAGCAATGCTTCCAGCACCGAGCTACTACTCCCCTCTCGGTTCACACAAAGACAAACTTGATGCACGCAAGAATCTTGTGCTCAAGAAAATGAATCAGTACGAGTATATTACCGACGAAGAACTCACCTCAGCAACAAAAACAGTAGTTGTTTTTAATCCTGCAGCATCAAATAGTATCAAGGCACCACATTTTGTATTTTATATTTTAGATTATCTCCAGAAGAAATATGGTGAGGATGTAATGGAAACAGGTGGCTATACTATTAAAACAACACTTGATTATGAGCTCCAACAAAAAGGAGAAGAAATTGTTAAAACAAAAGCACTAGAAAACGAAAAGAAATTTCGTGCATCAAACTCAAGTTTAGTAGCAATAGATCCAACAACAGGACAAATACTCACCATGGTTGGGTCACGCGACTATTTTGATAAAACAATTGATGGTGCCTACAATATTGCAACTGCACAACGTCAACCAGGCTCATCATTTAAACCTTTTATTTATGCCACTGCATTTGGTAAGGGGTATACACCTGAAACAGTTCTCTTTGATGTACCAACTGAGTTCTCTACCACATGTAGTAATAATCCTGATACTTGTTATCACCCAGGCAACTTTGATGATAAATTTAAAGGGCCAATAAGTCTTCGAAGTGCACTTGCTGAATCACGAAACGTACCAGCAGTGAAACTTCTCTATCTTGTAGGTATTGACGATGCTGTTGATACAGCTCATAAACTTGGTATTACAACACTTACTGATCCAAAAGAATTTGGCCTCTCACTTGTGCTCGGAGGTGGTGAAGTTACTCTTCTTGATATGACTGGTGCATATGGTGGATTTGCAAATAGTGGGATCAAAAATCCTACAACAGGCATTCTTGAAATACGAGATATGAAAGGAACTATTATTGAACAATATGAACAAAATCCTTTTGAAGCAATACAAAAGAATGAAGCATTAACCCTTAATGATGTTCTAAGTGATGCAAATGCTCGTATCCCAACATTTGGAAGTCAAATTACTATACCTGGCGTTGCAGTAAAAACTGGTACTACTAACGATGATCGTGACGCATGGATTGTTGGCTACACTCCTACCCTTTCAGTTGGTGTATGGAGTGGTAATAATAATAATGCAAAGACTACTAGTGGTGGCGCAGCAATTTCAGGTCCTATTTGGAAAGCTTTTATGGAAGAAGCGCTCAAGAAAATTCCTGCAACACCGTTTGAGAAACCAATTCCAAATCCTGAATATGACAAACTTAAGCCAGTACTTCGTGGACAATGGATGGGTAATCGAAGTGTCTGGATCGACAAAGTTACCGGACTTCTCGCAACCAAAGACACACCTCCTGAAGCTCGTATAGAAAAAGTTATTACTGATGTCCAAGATATTCTCTATTGGATAAATAAAAAAGATCCAACTGGACCGGTACCATCAAACCCTGCGAGTGATCCACAATTTTATTTATGGAATACTCCTGTGCAGAAATGGTGGGAAGCAAATAAAGGTAAATACGGTATTACCACTGAAAATGATCTCCCAACCTCTTATGAAACAATTCATTCATCAAATACAAGTACATTATCAATTAAGGGATTAAAAGATGACATGAAAACAACTGATACAGCAACAGTAATGGTTTCAATAAGTGGACAGTACCCTCTCACTTCAGTCGACCTCTTTATGAATGAGAACTATCTCACTACCCTCTCTGCTCCGTTTCGATTTGTATTCACTCCAAAAGAATATGGATATCTACCAGGTAATTACACCTTTAAAGCCATAGGAACAAACTCTGTATACTCAAAAACAACAGCAACAAGCTCTATTACACTTACCCAATAGAGTGTATTGAGGAATCGAATGCCTGAACTTTCTTCAATAAAACATCTTGATTAAGTTTAAGCGCCATCTTTACTGTCGAAGGAATACGAAGTGAGAGCTTCCCCTTAGTAATACTAATTTGTGTTGGAGTGATAGTGATATGGAGTACTTCACTACAAATAGCTGCAAGTGTTTCAGTGTACGTAGTTTGCTTGTCGATGTTTTTCTTGAGATCGGCAAGAATAGACTGAAAGAGTGACATATTAACGGTTTGTTGGCATGATCAAATATAGGAAGGAGGTATCCTGTACACTTCGTACTACAATAGGCTTATTTGGCGCTGTAAATGATATTGAGACACTATCGCCAGAGAGTGCTTGAAAGACATCGAGAAAGTACTTTAGATTGAAACTAACCTCAATCCCCTCACCTTCAACAACGGCATCAATTGATGAAACCGATGAACCGACATCATTATTCTTTGAATCAATTGTAATTCTCTTATTAACAGGAGAAACAGAAAAAAGTACTTGGAAAAATTTGTCAGCAAAAATAGTTGAGAGGCGAAGTGTTGAAATAAGCTCTTGTTTCATAAGTACCACCTTAGTTGTTTCAGTTTTTGGAATAATAAGTTGATACTGTGGAAAGGCCCCATCAATCAGTCGAGTAGTAAAGTAAATACCATTTCCCGAAAGTGATAACTGGTTTCGAGTAAATGTTAATTGAAGATTCTCTGGTGCATTATCAAGTACTTTTAATATATCAGCAATATTTTTATATGGAATCAATATTTTTGGAATATCAGGAATATTCTTAACCTTTAATTTCTTTTCAGCGAGACGGAATGAGTCGGTTGCGACAAAACAGAGGTTAGTATCTTCACTATAAATAAAAATACTTGCAATCTCAGGCTTAATCTCAGTGATAGCAGCAGAAAAGTACACCGAACGAATACCTTCTTGAAATACCGTACTTTTAATTTCAAAACTTTCACCTTCAACAGTAGGAAGTGTTGGGAAGTCATCATGGTTAAGACATTTAAGTACAGTCTTTGATTGTAGGGTCGCAATAGTGAGATTATCTGCTTCAAGTGTAAGTGAGAGCTCTAGATTATCCTTTAAATTTCCACAAACATTTGATAGTAAGTCCCCTTTTACAAGTACAATACCTTCTTCTTCAATCGTTGCAGGGATATCTATCTCAATTCCAACATTGAGATTAGTAGCTCTGATCTTGAGAGATTTTCCTGAAGCATTAATAAGGAGTCCATGAAGTGATGGGAGAGTGAGATTCTTGCCAGTCATACGCTCTGCAAGGGATACTGCTTGTTTTATTTTTTCTATG
>ERZ650304.964-NODE-964-length-12091-cov-5.021270_pt1 | contig 12091 bp, 17 predicted proteins | sample MGYA00376240_ERZ650304 | MGnify/ENA primary metagenome ERZ650304 (study PRJEB26733, sample SAMN07839271) | wastewater metagenome | biome: small river; feature: stream; material: water | place: USA: North Carolina | collected 2016-03-01 ...
GGGAAGAAACCGCCGTTGACCCTGCACCCAACACCAACCTTCCGAACCCGCGCGTGGTGGCCGCGCCGACCAGTTTGGCTGTTTTTCCGACGGAAATCCCGACAGCTTCAGGCGATTTGACTTATCAGTTTTTAATCACATGGGTTCCGCCGGTTGATATTTTTATCGTCAACGGTGGATATTTCGACATTCAGTTCAAAGAATCGTCGGCGGTGGATTGGGAACGTTCCTTTAGGGCTGAAGACGAAGACACGTCGATCACTGTGAAACAGGTGAAGCCGGGGACGAACTATGATTTGCGCGTTCGATCAGTCAACCAAATCGGCGTTCGATCGGAATGGCAATCGCTGTTTGGCTTCACTGTTTCCAGCCCGTCCGGTGCAACGATCACCTTGGATTATGGCTTGATAACCGGCCCGACTGTCGATATTATCGACTATGGTTTAATCACAGACGTTGTGGACGCCACGAACGATTTCGGGAGCATAACTTAACATGTCAACACAGGTCAAACGTCGCCGCGGCACCGCCGCTGAAAACGCCGCTTTTACGGGTGCGCAAGGTGAAATGACCTATATGACCGACACCAAGCGGTTGGCTGTACATGATGCAGTAACCGCCGGCGGTGCAATCTTTTTAAATGCTGACGATATTGCAAAGAACGTTGGTCAATCGGGAACGGTTGGCGGGTCGGCAAACGCAATCACATTGACAAATGCCGTTCCGGTCAAATCATACGCCAACGGACTGGAAATTTTAATCAAACCGACCGCAAACAATACGGGCGCGACGACGGTTGATGTTGACGGGCTTGGAACAGTTAACCTTGAAAAAATGGTTGCCGGGGTTTCGACCGCATTGGCCGCGAACGACCTTCGAAACGGTGTTTTTTCCAAAGCCATTCATGACGGGACGCGCTTTCAGCTTCAGACCGGCGGCGGCGCTTCGATCAGCAATCGTCAAATTTTTACCGGGTCAGGAACTTGGACAAAACCTTCAAACTATGATGCCACCGCGATGGCTCTTATTGAAGTATGGGGCGCGGGCGGCGGTGGCACCGGCGGCGCTTCAGGTTCGTCAGGCGGATCGTCGTCGTTCGGTTCCGTTTGTGTGGCTTATGCCGGCGGTGGTGCGGGCGGCGGTGGTGCAATCGGCGGTGCCGGCGGCGGTGTGAACGCAACACCGGGAAGCGGTGTGCGCAACGATATGGGTGTCGAAGGTCAAGGTGCAGGAAACGCAACCTTCGCTATTCCTTGCGGTGGATATTTCACAGGTGGCGGTGGCGGGAACGGCACAAATACTGTTGGTGCCGCGTCTGTTTATGGCGGCGGTGGCGGCGGTGGCGCGACTTCGGCAGGTGGTGCAAGTTCTTTTGGTGGCGCGGGCGGCGCGGGCGGTTCAGGTGCGGGAACGGCACCGGGTGGCGGTGGTGGTGGTTCCAACGCCGGCGGTGGTGGCGGTTCATGCAAACGCGTTCTTGTGCCGCTTTCAAGCCTTGGTTCAACTGTAACCGTGACGATCGGCGCGGGCGGCGCGGGCGGCGCGGGCGGTGGAAGTGGCGCGCGCGGTGAATGTCGTGTAACTGTTTTAGGATAGGAAAATTTATGTATATCGCTTTAATCGACGAACAAACAAATATCGTTGAAAACATTGTTGAACCGCCCAACGGTTCAAATGTCTGGTTCGTCCCTGAAGGGAAAATCGGCGTATTGACGGAAGTTGGCGCGATCGGCGACACATGGGACGGTCAGGGCTTTGTCAAGCCGGCTGAACCCGAAACGCCCGCCGAATAACAATCAGCCTTTTGCAATTTTAGGGTGACGACGTTCGCTTTTTAGCGCGCGAATCAATTCGTGTTCGTGGTTGTTCAGCAAATTATGAACGCCGTTGTTTGCGTTTTTATAATTGCAAAGCGCAACTTCTAACCGCGACCGACAGTTGTCGGGAATGAAATAATCGGTGACTTTGTGAAACCAACGCTTATTTAATTGAAATTGCGACATTGATGACCCCTTCTAACCGGGTTAGCGTTTTAGTCGTTTCTTCTAAGGTTTGCCGGTAAAGATTCCGTTCTTCGCGCGCGTCGATGAGTAGTGCGCGAATGAAATAAATCAGGATCAAGTTCACCAAAACCAACACGGTGACGACCGGCGCAACGTTTAAAAGCGATTCTATTCCTTTGGTGGCGACCGGGACAATATCGTTCATGGTCTGTTTCCACCATAGTTTGTTTGAATCCTGTAAAAGTAACACAACGGGTTGACCGAAAACAATGGAAAATTTATGCCGTTGCGATAAACTGAATTGAAATTTTATTCGGGGGAACCATGGTCAGCGCGCTAAAAAAACAAATCATTGACGAAATTATCGCGCGCGAAGGCGGTTATGTGAACGACCCGTCCGATTCAGGTGGTGAAACCATGTTCGGCATCACCGCCGCTGTTGCCCGCGCGAACGGTTACAAAGGCCGCATGAAAGACATGCACCGCGAAGTTGCGTTCTATATTTACGCCGCGGAATATTGGGACAAGCTGAACCTTGACCAAATTGAAGTTCGATCGGCGACAATCGCCGAAGAACTGGCCGACACCGCGGTCAACCTTGGCACCGGCCAAGCGGCTGAATTCTTCCAACGCGCGCTGAATGCGTTGAACAACGGCGGCACAATCTATGTTGACATAAAAGTCGATCGGTCGGTTGGGCCGGGAACCATTGGCGCGTTCGACGCTTTTATGAAAAACCGCGGATCACAAGCGGCGACAATCATGTTGCGCGCGCTGAATAGTCTTCAGGGTGCTTTTTATATCGGTTTGGCCGAACGCCGCCAAAAGGACGAAAAGTTTCTTGCTGGTTGGCTGTTGAATAGGGTAAAATGAAATTTCTATAGGGAACCACAGGGGAAATTTTATGAAAACGATTTTGAACTATTTGGGGCAACAATCGACTTGGAAGGGTCTTGTCGGCGTTGCAACCGCTGCGGGGATCGCACTTTCGCCGGATCAGGCCGCGGCCATCACCGCGACCGGGCTTGCGTTGGTCGGTTTGATCAACGTGTTCCGCGACGAAAGCAAATAATCAACCAACCGAAAGGAACTATCATGCTTCCATTTGTAATCTTTGCAATGCTTTGGGCCGGCGGCGCTGGCATTGCGCTTGATCAAACTTCGCCGACCGTTCACGAATTCGGAAAGAAACTGATCGGCGAATCAAGCACCACCGACTATCCGACCGGCGGCAAAAAATAATGCTGACCGCGGGAATAATTTCAGTCCTCCTAGCTGTCACGCTCCTAGTGGTTTTCCGCATGGGGCGTGACAGTGAGGTTAAAACCGAACTGAAAAGTGACGTCGCAACAGGTGAAAAAACCAATGAAATTCTTCAGAAACAACGTGACGATCGCATTGTTAGTATTGACGACGCTGACCGCTTGTTCGACACCCTCAAAAAAGATTGAAACTGTGATCCTTCCTGCGGTCGTCGTCCCAACCGCCGAAGAACGTCAGGTTTTGCGCGAAAAAATTCCAGCCTTTTACGTTCGCTTTGCCGAACAACAGCGTCAGCTTATTATCGCGCGCGACGCTCAATAATTGCGCCGGCGACGCAAAGCGCAACCATCACATAAAACATGACACTGATCAGGTTGAAACCGGCGGGGCCGGCGGCGGGATTCAAAATCAATTCTAGGGCGGGGTGCATGGTGGTTCCTTTCGGGTTGGTGGGATTGCCGGCCCCGAAGGGCCGGCGGGGTTTTATTTGACGACCCGCGAAGGCCATTGGTTGAACAACAGACCATAAACGGAACAGTTCACGATCTGTTGTGTTTTCCATTTTTCAACACGACCGTCGGCAAAAGTGACGGTCAAAATCGAATAACCCCAAACGTGATTGCCTTCCAGTGACGCCGCGGTGTGATCGCCGGCTTTGCTGACCAGCTTGGCGACAAACGCGTCATAGTGAAGGACGGAAGCGATTTTTGCAGCTTCGACAAAGCGTTCAACGCGATCAGCGTCAATTTCAACGATTTCAGGAACGCCGGCTTTGCGTTCGTGATAGCTGATTTTTGTCACGACTTTGGTGATTGATTCAAACAGCGACCGGCGGTTTTTCATGGTGCGATATTGTTCGCGGCCCATGGTCAACGAATTCGGTTCAGGCGCAACAGCCGTCAAGTTGAAGCCGTGTTTTTCAAGGATCGCCGTCAGCTTGACGATATATTCGCGGGCGTCTTGTTCAGCGCGAATGATCGCGTCAAGTTTCAGCGGTTCAACGGCTTTGGCGATCGGCGTGTTGTTGATCATGTCCAAACGTTGTTGCGCCATATTCTTTTTCGCTTCGCTGCGTTCAAGAATTTCGCGGGCTTTTTGGGCTTTTTTGGTTTCTGGTTTAGCGGTCATTTGGGCGGTTCCTTTCCGGTTGTTGATGACCAGACATTAAGGGAACGCTTTTCTGTTGTCAAACAATAATTAGTTTCTTCGCTTCGTTTATATAATAATCATAATTTAACCTTGAAAAATCAAAGTCTTTGACGTCGTTGCACACGACAACCCTGAAGCCGGCCTGAATGCTGGTTTCGCGGTTTTGGTGGGTGCTTTTGTTTTGGGTGCAAACCCGACCGTCCCATTTGCCGCCGGTTTCCGCCATTATTCGCTGATATTCATATTCAGACACTTTTGGCGCGCGTTTAAACGTTCCGACCGGCCCCGAAGGGGGTGACACCTTGATCATTGGTTCCCCGTCTGTGGCGACGAAATATCGGGTGTTGCGTTGAATCTTTTTGCCCCCGCACAATAACGTGTCGGAACGCCCGACTTTTATTCGACACATGAAATCGAACGGGTTGGTGGTCAGGCGAATGAAAAGTTCGGGATCGACGCCGTGAACCATGGCGGCGACCGCCGCCCGAACGCTGACGCAATTCCCCAAATCTTTGTGCCACGCCGGGGGTTGGGCGTTCGAAATGCTTTCCGCGTAGTTTAATGGATCGGGCGTCCAATACGCACCTTTCATTTTCAGGTTGCCGGCGGTGTCTTCGGCCACATAATTGTTCACGTCCCGAATCCACATGCGCGAATAGTTAGCGTCTTCAAGGGTCAGCGCCGTCAGTTGTTCCCATTCTTTGCACACCGCGGCGGCGCGGGGTTCGTGGTCTTTGTGAATGAAATATGTGATTCCGTCGGTGTTAATCTGAATCAGTTTCAACGTCGGGACGGCAAGCAATCGTTCGGCCAACATGCAAAGCATTAGCTGACCGTTGATCGTGATTGTCAGTGTGAATTTGGGATCGTAAAAAACCGAATAGGGGTTGTTGCTGTTGCCATATACGCCGTTTCCTGCCAGCTTCAGGGCGTTCGCTTCGACACATTTTTTGCCTTTTTCTTTTTGCCATTTTTTACGTTCCGCCGGCAACTGCGAATAAACTTCGGTGAACCGCTGACCAAGGTGTTCAGGCGCAAGACAATTGACGATCGCAATCGAAGGATAAAGGCTGGCGACGTCAATGTCGCGGATCAACCAATCGCCGGTCGCTTCGATTTTCTTTGTTGAAACTGAACCGTGAATTCCGCCGGTTCCGAAAGAAAATTCAAGGTCGCCGACCGTGGCGATCAGGTTCGTGAACACGCCCTTGGTCTGAACCCCCGCCGGTCGATCGCCGTTTTCCAACAATTTTAATTCGTCGGCCTGAAGAATCTGTTCGTTCAAATATGCGTGAACCCGCTGAAATTCAGGGTGTTGAAATCGGACGTAAGGGAAAATCACGTCGCGCAACGCTATTCGGTGGCGCGGGGTTTGTCGGGTCGTTTTGCGTCCGGTGCTGAAGTCATAGCAAAGTTCTTTGCCGATTTTGTCTTCCATCATGCGCGCGCCGATTTTAGTGTCTGGCCAGTTCATGACGTCAACGCCGAACTGTGAAATTAGCGAAAGGCGGAATTCAATCGCGCCCATATTACACACCACGAATTCAGCGGTTTCGTCAACGTCGTGGCCGTTGTAAGGGATCAACAGTTTGTCGATTTGTTCAGGCGTCAGAATCGAACCGACTTCGACCGGCATGTCAACGACCGACGCGGCGCGCATGTTGATTTGAAGGGCTTTCAAGTTGGTCGATTTGGCCGGGTTGTCGAAATGGTTGATTTTGAAAACGTCAATTTGTGGTGCGAAGCGATCGCGTTCCCAAATGATATGACTCCACCGATCATTTCCATTTATGATCGACATTGCTTTTTCATAGATTTGTTCGACGGTGGCCGTCGGGTTGGTGAAAATGTAATGAATGACGGGATAATCGAAATTGATATTGTTGAAGCCAATCATGAACGTTTGGGTTTGCGCCAAATAGTTAAACCATTGCATTAGTTGTTGACGGTCGTCGCGGAAATGGCTTATTTCCCAAACTGACCGAACCGAACCGTCCAGTGTTCGCATGTAAAGTGTGAAACAGTTCGGGAAGGTTTCAATATCATAAACAACGGGTTGGCAAGCAAAAAGCCCGATAAACTGCAAAAGTTTGTTCATGATATTTCCCAAAAATGGCGGTCACACTTGATTGGAAGGTGTGACCGCCTAAGTTAGCAAGCAAAATTAAATACTTTGTTTCAGCGTGTCCATGACAATGGCCGCAAGTTTTGCCGCCGCATTTTGAAGCCTTTTTCTGGCGTCATTCATTTTTGCAAATTTTTGTGCGTCGGCCAGCGGCGGGGCAAATTCAAGTTTGATTTTGTTCCCCTTGTCGGTTTCGCTGATAATGAAAATTACTCGTTGTTGGGTCATGGTTTGAACTTTCTTCAAAATGGAATGCAATCAAAAGCCGCCGGGTCGATGCGGCACACTTCCCAACGAAGTGTGCCGCATTTTCGACACGGTGGACGGCTATCGCCCCGGCATCACCCCCGGTTGACCAGCGTTTTGAACAAAGTCAGTTGCCGGCGGCGGTAAATATCCACCCGGTGCCGGCTGTGGCGCATAGTTGGCCGCGGGTTGCGGCGCATAGTTAGCCGGCGCTGCCATAGGTGCGGGTGCTGGCGCGTAGTTTGGCATATGCTGCACTGGCTGTTGCGGTTGGTATGCCGGCGCGGATTGCGGCGGAATGTGACCGACGTTCGGAAGCGGTGCGGCAATGGGCGCATTTGGCGTCATACCGGGATGCATAGCCGGAACCGCACCGGCATATGCGTTTGGGGCTGGCTGTTGCGGCATTCCGACATTGTGAACAGGTGCGACAGGTGTTGCGCTGACACCGGGCGGCAACTGATAGGTGCGACCACCGAATGTTGCGTTCGGATCACCGCCACCGCGACGCTGGATTTCCTGATCATAACCAACCAATTCGATTTCGCCGGGGTTCAGATAAACACCGCCGGGGTGTGAATTGATGATCAGTTTGGCAACAACCCAATCGCCGCATTTCACTTCGTTTTCGGTCAACTGGCGATATTTGCCGTTTTCGAATTTATAAATGGACGGGCAAAATGCTTGTGTCGAAATCGACAAAACAATGTGCCCCGCGTAACCTTCGCGTTCAGAATACGGTTTATTGTTTTCGTCAAGGTCGGTTTCACGTTTCATTTTCCATGCAAAATCGCGCGGAAAATTGCCTTGCGGATATTGCGAATATCCCGCTTGCGCAATCGCAGCTTCAACCGCGGGAAACGACGCGATTGGAATGGCCAGACCAAACGACCAGACGTCTTGTTCCTTGCCCGTTTTATCCAAAATCGGCTTGCGGGTTTTAGGGTCAGTTTTGACCTGTTTTTGCATGGGGTGGCCCCAAACAATGCGGCCCGGAGGTGTTAAAATTTCAATAGACATAATCAATTTCCTTTCAGTGGGTTAAATGCTTTCTTTGCTTTTGTGTCAGCGTCCACGCGAACAAGTTTGACACCTTTGTTGTGACGCTCACACAGCGCCGCGACAACTTCTTTCGACACGCCTTGTTTTTCGGCTTGCGCCGGCGTGATCAGTTGCTTTTTCGACAAGTCTTTTCCCGTCAGAATTTGAACAAATTCGGGTGTCAGACTTCCTTTCCAATTCCGATTTGTCAGTTCGGCTTCGGTCGAATAATTTGGGACGATTTGCCCTTGTTTCACCCGGTAAAGCGCAAGTTCACTGTACGCTTTTTCCAAATCTTTCAACACCGCCGAAGCGCGTTTCAGGTGGTCAAGCTGGAACGACAGATTGTCGTTATCAATTTGATCGCTGAACGCTTTTCCACTCGCTTCAATGGCGTTGAATTGTGCGGCGCGCGCCGCGGGACAAGTGGCCAAAGCGGGGCAATAGTGGCATTGGATTTCGCCGGTGTGAAGAAGGTTGTCGGGCGATTGTAAAGTTGCCGCCATGTGATTGTAAAGTTCGGCAAATTTACTGATCGAAATCGGCCATGTTCTAACCGGCCCGCTGTGGTGGTGCGGGCGTGGTTGGAACACAGTCAGGTCAATCGTCTGAACAGGCTTGTCAGGGTTGTTCGCAATGAACCCGGCGACGTGTGAAATTAACGTCCAATTCATTTCGGGTTCAACGATCCGCCAACCATATTTTAGTTCGCCGATCGTCAGGTGTTGGCGCATAGGAACATAGGTCACGGAATCCGCGCGGCCTCCTACATGCCAACCGTTCCCGCTGTGAGAAGTGTCAACTTCAACTGTCGAATATGACTTAATAAATGACAGATAATCGTCAACGTGTTCGACCATTTCCGAAGTGATATAAATCCCTTCGGGGCTTTTTTGGCCGACAATCGTTTCAGCGGTGAACTTGCCGTTATGGATTTGCGCGGCTAACCAGTGAACCGCGTTCCCTTCGTCTTTGGTTGCGTCGGCCACGTCAACGGGCGGCACTGTCGCCCCCATTAAACGTGAACCGTTGCAGTTTATCAGACGCGGCAAATCTGTTGCGATGACTGACAGCATGACTAAGCCGCTTTCCCGTCAACTTCCAAACATTGCCAGCTATATTCGACCATGCGCGGGTCATGCTGGACGTCGGTCAAGGTGGCAACATTGGTGCCGAAACCTTGGTTCACGCGCTGAACGATCGTGTTTGGATAGTCAGGCGTGATCAGTTTGTTGGCAAAAAGGTTGCTGATTTTCAGCATAAGGCCGGCGAAATCACGCGCGATCGGCGGCAAAGGCTGTGTCATCACCGGTGCGGGAAATGCGACCGGTGCCGCGACGGGGGCGGTGACAGGTGCAACCGAGGTTGCGGGAACAGTGGCCGGGGCGGAGGCACTCACGTTTGCCGCCGGCTGGTTTTGCAAAAAAGCGGGAATGTCTTTCAGGTCACTTTGTGCAACCGGTGCTGTGACACCAAGGCCGGCGTTGCGCGCCAAAAGTTCGGCTTCCACTTGTTTCACCAAATTTTCGTCAACGTTTTTGCGAAGTTTCCATTTGCCGTCAGCGTTCTTTTTCTTTGAACCGGAATGAATGCGTTCGTCCCAAACAATCCCGCCCGAATCGACTTCAGCGGTTTTGCCGGATTGCAAAAGCTGACCGGTCGGAGCGTTCATGATGGATTCAACGTCAGCGGTTGAAACCCGCGACGCTTCCAGTGTTTGTTTTACCAATGCTTCGGCAACAGCGGGTGTTGTCGGTGCCGGTTGGAACGGAACAATGTTGTTGGTGGCAATATCGGTTTCAGCGAAACGATTCGCCAATTCCGTGACCTGTGCCGCCGACAGGTCATGAAGTGTCAAACTATATTTCATGGGGTGTTTCCTTTTCATTGGGTTAAAATAATTTGCGACATCCGTCACAGTGAATTTTTTATCAAACCCGTTGACATGGCGCAAGCGTTTTTTTACAATCCTGTTAAATTAACCGAAAGAACAATGATTTCAAAATGATAGTTTTGCGCCATGACCAAGCGGCCCTAAAATCGGCCATAAACAACGATTGGAACCACGGCGCGCAAAATGTGCTCGGTGTTCTTTCGACCGGCGGCGGAAAGTCAATTATTGCTTCCGACATTGTATTGGACGGCTTTCATTGCAACAAACAACAGGCTGTGATCGCACACCGAAACGAATTGGTCGGGCAAATGTCGATTCACATTGCCAACCGCGGCATTCAACACCGGATCGTCGGGTCGGCAAAAACCGTCACGCGGATCACCCGCGCGCACCGGAAACATTTCGGTCGATCATTCGTGAACCCGTCGGCGCGAACCGCAGTGATCGGCGTTGACACGTTGGTTGCGCGAACTGACGAATTGAAGGAATGGGCGCGTCAAACTGACCAATGGATCATTGACGAAGCGCACCACGTTTTGCGGGCGAATAAATGGGGCAAGGCCGTTGAAATGTTTCCGAACGCCCGCGGGCTTGGTATCACAGCGACACCGCTTCGCGCCGACGGTTGCGGGCTTGGCCGGGAATATGAAGGTGTTTTTGACACCATGTGCGTCGGCTTGGAAATGCGACCGTTGATCGAATTAGGCGCGTTGGCTGATTATGAAATCGTTTGCCCGACTTCCGACATTGACGTTGAATCAACCGAAGTCGGCAATTCAGGCGATTGGTCGAACGTAAAATTGCGCGCCGCCGCCAAAAAGTCGCATATTACAGGCGATGCGGTGAACGCATATTGTCAATATGCGTGGGGCAAACAAGCAATCTGTTTTGCAACCGACGTTGAAACCGCCGGCGAAATCGCGGCGAAATTTAATGCCATGGGAATTCGCGCCGCGTCGCTGTCGGCGCAAACCGACGAAACCGTTCGGGAAAAATACGTTGACGAATTCAAAGACGGAACCTTGAAGGTTTTGGTGAACGTCGATCTGTTCGACGAAGGATTTGACGTCCCCGCTTGCGAAGTGGTGATCATGGCCAGACCAACAATGTCGCTTGGCAAATATCGCCAAATGGTCGGGCGCGCGCTTCGCGCTATGGTTGGAAAACGCTTCGGATTGATCATTGACCTTGTGTCGAATGTTACCCGCCACGGCTTGCCTGATCGCGTGATCCCATGGACGCTTGCCCGTCGGGATAAACGCGGCAAACAGGAAATCGACCCTGAAGAAATTCCGCTGACGGTGTGCAAGCATTGCACCAAACCCTATGAACGATTTTTGACCGCTTGCCCGCATTGCGGCCTTGAACCGCCGCTTCCCGAACCGGGCGCGCGAACGATTGCTAAAGTTGACGGCGATTTGGTGTTGTTGGACAAGGTGACGCTTGATCGTATGCGCGCGGCAACAGTGCTTGAAGCGCCGGGTGATATTTATAGGCGGGTCGCGCATAACAACGGAAGTTTTGCCGGTCGTGGCGTGACAAACCGTCAGCTTGAAAAAATAGCGGCACACAAAGACCTTCAAGACGCGATCGCGCAATGGGCGGGGATTCAGCGGTTCAAAGGTTTGGCCGATCGGGAAATCCACAAAAAGTTTTATCTGGCCGCGGGCGTTGACGTTTTGACGGCGCTGAACGGATCACAGACCCGACAGGATTTCGAAGCATTAACCGCGAAAGTCAAAGGGTGGTATTTATGAGGGAATCAGCCGCGGCCAGCCACATTCGACTAGACGCTGCATATTTGGGCGTTGACCTGTGGCGAAATAACAACGGGGCGTTTCAAGACGAAACAGGGCGGTGGGTTCGCTACGGTCTTTGCAACGAATCGGCGCAACAGGCCAAACATGTGAAGTCGTCCGACCTGATCGGAATCACACCGGTCATGATCACGCCCGACATGGTTGGTCAGGTCATTGGTGTGTTCACCGCAATCGAAACCAAGCCGACCGGGTGGCGTTTGGTGCCGTCGGACGATCGCGGGTTGGCACAAAAGAAATTTCATGATATTGTAAAAAAAGCCGGTGGCTTTGCCGGATTCGCTTCAACCGTCGCCGACTTCAGGAAAATAATAAAATGTCAGTTGTAAAACAATCACATGGCGACAAGACGCGCGAAAAAATATTGAAAGCCGGTTTAAAAATTTGGCCGAACGTTACGTTGTCAAATATTGGCCGCGAAACAGGGCTGACCCATGCGGCGATTTCCTATCATTTCCCGTTGGAAGAATTGCGCGATCGCGTGGCACAATATGCGGTGATAATGGGTGAAAGCCGGGTGATTGTTCAACTGATCGCACAAAATCACCCTGCG
>ERZ650304.965-NODE-965-length-12090-cov-4.866888_pt1 | contig 12090 bp, 12 predicted proteins | sample MGYA00376240_ERZ650304 | MGnify/ENA primary metagenome ERZ650304 (study PRJEB26733, sample SAMN07839271) | wastewater metagenome | biome: small river; feature: stream; material: water | place: USA: North Carolina | collected 2016-03-01 ...
GTACTCGTCGAGACGGTAGAGGTATTGACGTTTCATTGTATTTCTATTGTAATAAACACGGGCTGTGGACAACGAAAATGCCTACTCCAAGAAATACGTCCGTTTAATCTGGCGTATCCAAACAAGTATGGGCACATTTCGAATACATCGGGCGCCAGCGTAGGTTTGGTCTTACCAAAACAGCGATAACAGAACGTGGGTCTTAGTTGCATGAAACACATCTAAATGCGAAAGCCCTACCACACATAACACGGTTGAAGTGCATTCCCCAGAGAAACGGTTCAAGTGAGTCGTAGTACGGCGACTTCATGTCGGCGAAACATCGATAACAAAACATTCGGCATTGCATACCTACTTATACCTCAAATCTAAAAGAAACGCGGCAATCGCACTGCCGCGACGTCATAGCTCCTCTAACTCTCGTCGTAGGTCCCACTTCAACCACCTACGGGAACGGCGTCGAGCTATATGTTTCGTTAGTCGCTTACTTCCGGCGGACCAACCTCGCAACCTGCGTATAACTTGACGCGGTATGCGTTTATGTGCTGGATACCTGTCCGGTTGTTTATGGGTGGACCATGCGCGGTTTATTCCTGCGTTCAGTGTGTCACTCCTTCAGCCGGAACACGAACGTCACCTCCAGCTTCAGCACCGCGCGGCCCAGACCGACGCCACCGTCCTCCTCCGTCGGATCGTAGGACATCAGTTTGCCCACCGCCGCCTCACGCTCCTGGACGCCCCAGTTCACGATGCTGTAGTCCGTGGCCTTCTTGCCCAGGGCCGAGCACTGGTCGGTGAACCGGTCCATGGCCTTCTGCACCGCGTCCTGAAAGCACAGCGCATGGACCGGTCGCGAGTCATCCAAAACGAAGACGGGCGAAGGCGCGGTGACGCCCTCGATCTGGGTCAACGCCCGATGCAGCGCGATGCCTTCGACGATGTTCTTGCACAGGAATGTGCAGTTGTAGTCCGCTATGTAGCCATCAGGCTCATAGGTCTGCCGGTTCTGGTGGACGCCGAGCTTCGAGACGACCTGGATCCCCTTTGTGTCGATGGCGGCACGCTCGGCCCACTCTGCCAAGAACTCGCGGATGCGCTTCGCCACCTCGACGATCTGGTCCATGGCGATGGACCCGACCTTGTCGCGACGCGAGGCTTGGACCGTGAAGTTGGCTCCAGTGTACTGCGTCGCAGCGACACCTGGAACTTGGATGCGGATGTCGTCGGTCGGGGTTTTCACTTCTGCTCCTTGACGGGTTCGATGTCCTGGACCTCGTACGCGGTGCCGATCCACGCAGGCTTCAGCCACCACTGTCGGTAGACGATCTGCACGGGGACGCCGTTGTTCTGCGCAGCGTCGAGCTTGTGAATCAACGCCGCGTTGGCTGGCGAATCCTCGACGCTGAAGTCCCAGGTCGCCGCGCCCATCGCGGTCGTGGCGTTGCCGACGTGCATCGTGCCCTCGTAAGAATCGAATGCGAGACCCTTCTTCGAGAACTTGACGATGATGCCGGTGCGACGCCCGGTACTGTAGTCGCGCTTGCAGCCGATGCAGTTGGGCGCAAGAGCGACCATTAGTAAGACGAGCAGGCCGAGAATGGCCTCGAAAAGTGACGCGCCCTTCTGGAACTTTCGCATGAATGTACCTCCAATTCCTTATACCACGTAAAAGCTAAAGAAAACGGCAATCGCACTGCCGTTCAATACTACTCCTTGACCAGTTCCACCTTCAACTGTAGTTTGTCAAGAATCCGCATAAGCGTACGGAGAGTGATCGTACGTGTCGCAGAGACACCGTCCGTTCCGCACAACTGATGCGCTTGAGACGGCGGAATCTCTAACCAATCCGCCAGTTGCGCGACAGTTCAATACGTGTCTCGTCGTTTGCGGAGCAAAAGCGCACGGATGTCCATGCGCAATTTCTCCTCCGCCCGTACCGCTTTCGCACTGGTGGGGAGATAGGTAGGTATGTTACGCCGCCTCTTCCGACATATCTCCCATCAAAAGCTTGCCCGACGCCCGCTCCAGCTCCATGCGACGGTCCTTGTTCACGCCCTCACCGGCCTTGGCAAACCAAGAGATCGCGTTGGCCATGCGATACCGGTTATTGCCTTTGGGCAGTTCGGTGATTTCGCCGTTGTCGTTGTAGAGCTTGCGCACCTCGTCGACCTCGGTCTTGTTCAAACCGAGCTTCTCCTTCATCGCCGCGTAGGCTTTGGCCGGATTGAATTCCTCCTTGATTGCGGTATCAAGCAGGGCGCACGCCTTTTCCACGCGATCGTTGCCCAGCGACATCTTTACGATGTCTCGGACCGCCAGGCTCTGTGCCTTGCTATCCGCGATCAGCGTGTCATTCGCGAACTCAATGTCGTCGCTCAGCCGCTTGCCGAGGTGGATCTGCCGCATCTCCTCCTGGAGCGTGCCGGTGTTGGTGCACCAGACGCGCAGAATGAAGAAGCGAAGACTCAACGCCCCCTTGCCAAAGTCAGAGTGCGAGAGCTGAATGCCGAAGGCAACGGCCTCCTCACTCTTGTCACCGCCGACGACATAGACCTTCGGAATGATCGCCTTGAGGGCGAACCGCAGGTCGCCGAAGATGCCTTCGCAGGGCTGCGCACCGACGTTCTGGCAAGCGCCGATGAACGCATCAAGAATCGGGCGAGAGTCCAGCCGCTTGTAGTTCGCGGAAAGGACGCCGCGAATCTGCGAATCAACGGAGCGGAAGAGGTACTTCTCTGGGCTCTCCCGAGTGAAGATCTCATTGAAGTTCAGCGCGATGAGTTCGCCGCCATAGGGCTTCGTGAGCAGCGTCGAAATGAAGCGCTGAGGGATATCCGCCCGCGTCGCCAACTGGCTTAACGCGTGAGGGGCGTAGAGGCCCTCCTTGAACACGTTCGTCGAGACGCCGATGTCGTGCTTGTACGTCACGATCTCCTTGCCCTTGCCATCCACTCCCTTGATCTCGTCCGTCTTGTAGACGACCTTGAAGCGGGTGGTGGGGACGACGCGATCCGTCGGAACCTCGTTCTGGACGCGTTCGACCAGCTCCTGTGCGGAGAGAACGGAGGAAGCGATGCGCTTCTCGAGGTGCTCGGTGGCGGCTTTCACCGCGTCTTGGTAATTGCGATTGTCGTGGTGAAACATGGAAGTCCTACCAGAGAGAAAAGGGTTTGAGTTTCTTCGGAGACTTCGGAGCTGTAAAGCAAGCCCGGCACTCTTCGCACGCATTTTTGTGCGAGACGCCTTCGTAGACCGTAGCGGGGCAGGTTCTTGGGTCCGTATTTGTACCGGACCACTTAGCCCGGTAACCCCGTACGTGGATCGCAAAAATAGTTTTTATCCAGTCTGGGACTTTGTCATCCTCCTCTTGCTGCACATAGGCACCAAACGCATAAGGCTTACGCGCTGAAACAAAAGCTCTAAACTGTTCCGCAACAACGGGCGACGTTGTGCGGTCCATGCTCATCATCAAAAAGACGTTACTCGCCGGAGTAATCTGTTCGGCTAGCTCTAATTTGCGCGTCGGCACCCACAGAGTGAGATTCGGATGCCGCTGCGCCATTGCATTGATAAATCGAACAGACCCCGGCGTGAGGTCACCAACACCGAAGAACCGCAGATACGTGTAGCGAGGGTATATCGCGTAGTAGACGCGATTCACCTCTTCCTGTAGTTCTTCGTCTGACGCGCTTTCAAGGGCCTCAAAGCGCTTCAGGTTCTGGTACTGTCGCTGCAGTGCTGGACCGAAAGAAATGGGTCCGGCAAGACCGTAGCAGTAACTCGCACAACTCTTCGTCGGGCGGCACGTCCCTACGATCGGGACGTTGATCGACGCACCCGTCTTCTCATTCGCAGAGATCCAGAGCGTCTTTGGGACTTCGGGCGATAAAACCTTGAGTCGCAGCCGATCCGGAATCAAGTACGCACCTGCGACGCTTCTTCGTCCGTCAGGTCCACGCAAGCGATGTGGCTCTTGCCTTCAGCCATGAGCTTGACGATGCGCTTCCATCCGTCGATGACAAGGCGACCCATTTTGCCTTGCTGCTCAAACGGAATGGCGATGACCGGAATGCCCGTATCGAAGTCGTTGAGGCGACTCTTTACGTCGACAACATCGACGTTCGTATACTTCAACAACTCATCGAGATTGGTCTGCGACGTGCCGTCAAATGACAAGCCGTAGATGTTCAGGACGCTGATTTTCCGTGGCCGCTGAGTCAGCATCTTCTTGGCCGAATCGATCCAGAACCGTTGAGAGAACAGCGACCGCCATTCCGCCTGTTCACGCAGCTCCCAAGAGACTTCGCTGGAGTGTGTGTAGCGAATCACGCCATCCGTCTTCATCGTCTCAAGCGCTACTTCTTCACGGTAGCGATGAAAGAACGTGTCCCAACCGCCGAATTTGTCGATCGAGGACTGCAGCCGGTCAAGATACTCTATGTACGTCCGATCACCTTGAATGCGCGTCTGAAGCTTTGCCTTGACGCGCTCAATCTCTCCACCCCAATTCTCCGTGTTGAGTGGGAGGGATTCAAGTCTATATGACGTGTCGTGCGTCATTTTGAGTAGCGCCGCGTCTTCTTCCGACAAGATACCCAGCTTCGCCAGACCCCACGGCACTTCCCGACGCTGCACCGCAGCGAGTCGAGCCTGCAGCTTGTGCAGCTCTCGAGCAGCCATCACGTCGGTATTAGCGACGTATAGCGCGTCGTAGACTTTCCAACCATCCACACTGGGCTGCGTGATTGGAAGCCCCGTGACGCGAATCTCGGTTCCGCCGTGCGGCAGAAACCAAAGAAAGTAGTCTCGGAAGTTCTCGATGATGAATTTCTGGTGTTCTACCGAGATGTTGTTGAACATAACCCCGGGAAGATCGAACCGGGTGTACAGGAATCGCGGTTTCCTGGCACGCACCTCTTGGTACGCTTTGTCCGTCAAGACGTGAGGAACGACGTCGGTTCCGCTCGCGATGTAGTTTTGCGCAGTTAACTCTTTAATCGCGGATCGTCGAGAACGCAGATCCGATACAATCTGCCTCATCTCGATTCGAACCGGCGAATCCGCCTTACCTAAAATCAAGTGCCATACGTACTTACTCGCCAACTGCTTCTTCACTTCACCGAGATCAATCACTTCTTCCTCCTGGAACTAGGGAACGGAATCACATTCGTACGCTCGAGTCCGAATTCTTTAATAATCGAATTCAGTGCCTCTAGTTGTACATTATCGGGATCATTTAATCGAAATTTGCATTCGATCGCGTGCACGACAGGATCAGACCCAATTCGGCATTTCTTACGAAAATCCCAATGCTTGTTGATGGAGTAGACGGGGCGCAAGTGCTTCATTAACTCGTTAAGTGTCACTCATGACCCTTTCTCGCGTGACTAAAAGAAAAGGAGGCGGCGCCGAGACGCCACCTCCCTCACGGTCATCGAACTACTTCTTCTGTCGCGCCTCCTCTTCCCGCTCCTCCCAGAGCTTCACCGTCCACTCTTCGAGCCCGAGATTCGCATCCTCCTGCCGCTGGTCCATGCTCACGTTGTCGTACTCCGTCATGATGAACTGCTGCACGGGCGTCATCATGGAGTGAGCCGGATCGACCGACGGGAAGTCGTCGTGCTTGTGCGGGTGGTGGGGGCAGGGCATCGGGACCGGCTGGTGCGGGCACTCGCCGGGGCCGTGATCCGGCGGAACGTAGATCTGAACTCCGCCACCCGGAGGGGCCGGAGGAACGCCAACCGTACCCGGCGGAATCGCCATGAAGGTATCGACGGGCGGCGTGACGATATCGACCTTTCCGCGCTTCTTCTTGAGAATCGGCGGCGTACCGGAGACAAGCGGTTGAGCCGACGGAGGCGTCAGTACAGGCGGCGGGTTGCGTCCGGGCCAGAACAGCTTGCTCTCGTGGCCCTTGACGAAGATCACCTCACCCTGGTCGCCGAGCTTCGTGTGTCCCCCAACGGGGACCGTCTGCTCGTTCACGCGCAGCGGATCGCCAAACCCGCGTAGCTCGTGCTTGGCGGCGCGTCGATCGCAGACATGGCAGACCGGCGTCAGCCCACCGCCCTGTCCGTTCTGCGGGTCTGCCACCTTGAACTTGTTGATCGAGCAGAGCACGATGTAGACGCTCTGACAACGCGCCGGGTTCGGGTCGTCAATCATTACGGCCACCGCGCCGCACTTCTCGCACTTGTACCCGGCGCTGCCGTCACCGCTCTCGCAGAGCATGTTGACGGGGCAGGTGGCGCAAGTGACTCGACGCTCCTTGAGCTGGGGGCGCGTCATGCGCACCAGGTCCTTGAAGCGGATGGCGATGGGATCGGGCTGTAGCTTTTCTTCTTCAGTCTTCTCGGACATGAATCACTCGCAATGCGACGGTGTAGGTGCCGTCTGGATGGTTTGTCTTAAGCGTGACAACGCCGCGTCTCAACAAGACCACGTCGCAGTCACTGTACCCTTGCATGCATTTCTCGGGAGTTGATCTTTTATCGCTAAAACAAAGTAGCTGCACCTCACAGCCTCGACAAACGTCGAGCGGGTCAGTGACCAAATCCGATCTCAGAACGCTGACCGAGGTACCATTCAACGCCGCGTGCGCGAGCTTTGTGCTCGTCGTATACGCGGCGATATGCTCTTCGAGGACGTACTTCGCATCCTCGTCCAGGGGGACATTGATCTGCTCTAGCCACTCAAGGTGCCGCTGAAATACGTACGCAACAATGGCCAACTTCTCCAGCGGTAATTTTGTCAGCTTCGAGAGCAGCGCAAATAAATTGAAGTCTCCCGGCACGTCGCTTTTCTGCGCGAGGAGTGCCTTGTCGAGATCATCAATGATGTTCATCGCTACTTCCTTTTACCGAATTTAACGCTGAAATTTTAGAGGAGTGTGTAGTATCCACACCGGCACTCGACCGAGCGTTCCAACCACCCACTCCAGTACGCAACTACTTTCCAAGTGCCACAGCCGCTGCAATTAGCACATTTCCCAAATAAATATCGCTCCATTACATCCCCTTACCACGTCGTCACTTTGCAGTACTTACATCGGTGACGCCACCAGAACGTACCAAAGTTACCGCAACAGTATACGTACAAACCTCTCCAAAAGGGCGCGTAGTTAACTTGCCTGTAGCCCCAGAGATATTGATCCATCATTCACCACGATATCTCACAAGTTGGGCAATGACGTCGCCACCAGAACCATTCGGTGCCGCATAGTTCGCAACTGTGCCGCAAATCACTGTAACAGTAGTGATCGTTACTTCGGTAAGATCCCCATAAATATATGTGGAGGGTTACCACCTCTCACCGCACATTCTGCACCGTCGCACGATCCAAAGGCTGTGCGTACGACAAGAGCGGCACTGAATCTCCATGGGATCTATGTACGGAACGTTTCCGAACCAACGGACGTGACCCCATAGATAGACGTATTCGACGCGGCTTAACGGAGTGGCGTTTGACCGATACGACACCGTTACCACCTCATCTCGCAGAAGCAACACTTGCGCCACCACCAGTCTTGCAACCCTTCATTGCCGCAATGACGACAGAACGTACAGACGGAATCAAATCGCCCCGTCCACATCAATTCGCCCCATAGAAACAACTCTCGTGGAATCACCAGCACCTCTTGCAGTAATAACACGAATGCAAGTGCCAACTCCACTCTTGACGACAGTCTGTACACCACACTCGAAGTCCGTAAATCCACCCACTCGAGTGCCTTTCACCCCACAGGAATTCATCGTAGTATTGACTTGACCGATCCAGTTTAGCCTTGTAGTATTTCCACATGAAAGTTCTAGTCGATCCTCCCATCATCGAAGTCATCGCAGAAATGCAACTCAACGCCTCTGGCATCATGCGTATGGCAGATTGGGTCCGCGAAGTACGTCCCGACTGCGTGCCTGCCGACGGACTAAACGCTCCACTAGACCTTGTACCACATAATGGCTTCGATGGCGAGAGGCCGATCACGGATAACGAGTTATTGGCCGAGCTGGCGGGGCGGAAATGCTACGACAGTTTTGGGGAGAAGGGGGCGAAGCGGACCAATCGCGAGTACCTGGATTCGATGTGGCAAGGGCGTGTTCCGCATCGCTCCACGGGTTATCACGCCAAGATGACGTTCTTTATCGCGAACGTCTCTCGACGCGTTTCGCACGAACTGATCCGTAACTACGTCGGATCGGATCGTACTGAAGAGGGGTCACCGAGTCAAGAGAGCACTCGGTTTACGCATCACCCTGGAATCTATATCGCGCATCCTCGAATCGTTGATCAACCCGCCAAGCTCGAGCGATTCACGCGCCACGCGGAGCATAACTACGCCTGGTACCAGAAGACGATTAAGGATGAGATGGAGGAGCACCAAAACGAGTTCGGTACTCCTCCGAAAGGGCTAGCGCGAAAGCGAATCTACGAGTCCGCAGCGAACGACCTACTGCACTCGTGCTCCACGTCGTTCATTTGGACGACGAATCCAATGGCGATGATTAAGTTCTTTCACGAGCGAGATGACGAGGGCGCGGATCTCGAGATTATGCGTTTTGCAAGAACCTGGAAGGCTATCGCTTTCGCCCGGTGGCCGAACCTATTCTCGCATGCTTTCCCTGAATTACAACAGGCACAGCGCTAGGCCGAGCGGCGATCCATCCCTGCTGATCCTCCCCGTACTGATCGTACAGCGCGTCCATTTCCTCCGCAGTATACGTATCGAGATTCATCGCATAAATACCATACGTATTGTACGCGGTGGTGGCATACTCCGTAACGCGCCGAATACGCCTCCCCCAAAGCCACGCCTCACTAAACGCCGCAAGTAGGCACGCACTGCACAGATCGTTAGGCGCCGTACGGTGGTGCCAATGTCCGTGCGGGCACGTCAGGCAGTTGCGGCACCACACCTCCTCCTTGATCAGTCGGAAGTTGTCCTCGTCCTCATCGGAGAGGCAATTCGCACAAACAAGCCTATTCCAAGTAGTTCTTGGCATCGACGTACCCCAGTAGCGTCAAGTATAGGTCTTCGATGGACTTGCCACTCTTTTCCGCCTCACGACGGATAATTTCGCGCACGATTTCTGGCATCGGCTTTGAGAGAAACGCACGCGATACAAGGAGGTGGTTATTGGAATCCACCACGACCAAAGCGTCGCCATGGAACGAAACGACCGCCATCTCGTCCAGCGACGTAATAATGGCGATTTTGTGCATAACGCGTTTTTCGTCGGCGTTCAGCGCGTCATATTCCCAGCGCTGGGCGACGTCCTTGCGCCTGGCTTCTTTCAACTCAGTTATATTCGTTCCGATGAGCTTCGCTAAGGAAGTATTAACGGAGACCGGCGTCAATCCAAGATTCTTAGCGTCTTCAGAGTCTTGAATGTTTGTCACGGCAACCGCCGTATCGCCGTACTCCTTAATCAACTCGGCTTGAAGCCGCTTCGCAAGCCCGGAGTCCGCGTAGTTGCTGAGTCCGTGCAGCTCGTGACTGGAATCCGACTTGCGAAGCTGACGGTACAAGACGTCTCCGTGCCGTTGCACGAGCGACTGCCACACTTCATTTAGCTTGTAGCGCAAGCTCCACGAATCCACAACGCGCCGGTCTCGATCCAGATCCATGTCGTTAAAGTCGTAGCCTGCAGCCAGATCTTTGATCTTTGCGACGAAGATGCCCTTTACGAACAGGCACCCTTCGTATGACGGAGCAAGAAGCACGGTACCGATCGAAGAAGTCAGCGTCTCAAAGTCGATCGGCTTATCAAGAAAGAGGAATCGTGCACGGAGTGCCGCCCAGACCCCCTCGCCAATGTCGTGAATAACAACAGTGAAATCAGTACGCGTAACGCGTAATTTTCTCTGGTGTACTACAAGTACCCGCTCTCCGCCGTACTCTTCAGACGCTTCAATCTCCGGAGTCCACTTGTTCTCGCCGTTATAAATCTCGACGGCATGCCTAGCGCGAACCAACGCAAGCATGCCGGTCTTGAGCCCATCGCCGTGGCGACCCCGCGCACTCCGGCCCTTCACTGAATAACCAAGAAGCAACGCTGCCGAAGGAATCACGACGTTCTTGTTGGTGATGATCAAGCAGTTGTTCTTGAGTTCGTACGTGGCTTTATGCCCGTCTTCGTGCGCGTCTTGTGCGTTCTGCACGAACTCGCGAACACCTTCCCAGACGCCCCAATCGGAGGCGTAGTTGTGCCGAATGCCTGTGTTCAAGGCCATAGAAGAGTCCTTAGTTTTGGAGAGAAGTGAAGACTAGAAGAAGTTGCGGCAGATCCAGCAATAACCTGTGTCGCGTGGAAGCCATGTGCCACAGAAAGGGCAGAGTTCCACGAACTCGCCATCTACGAAGCGACCCCAGAGGTATAACTCTACCATCGACTGCTGACTCGAAGAAACTCGCTCCGTGCACGGATCTTCAACTGATCCAACGTCCCATCGTTCAAGATAATCGCCTGGACTTCCGCATCCGGAATCGCCGTTTCGCCTTGCTCCGACTGATGCGCCACGTCCGTTCCGAAACCCGGTCGCTTAATACGCCAGATCTCGCCGCCGTGCTTCCAGACCATGTCCGCCTCTTCCCGGAACCGAACATCGGTGATCACGGCAACAGCGTCTGTGTCTTGCACTGAAGCTGCGACAATGGCACGTTCAACGAAGTTGACCCAGGTCAGCGGACTGACGGTGCGGAAGCCTTCGGTGCCGATGTACTGAAGGATGTTGCGGTAGGTCCAGAACGATTGCTGCACGAAATCTACCGCGTTGCAATTCAAGCACCGATTTTTGAGGATGTTATAGGACTGGCATTCCTTGCAACGCACGTAAGGGATCGTCGTAAACGTATCCTTCAAGTCCTGGTCGTAGAAATTCTCCAGCGGAATCCCGAAGACGTCCGAGCAGACCTTCTTGAGCTTATCAGCGAACGCGTAACGCGTGCCGTTGTAGTTATCAACGATGTACTGTCCGACGGTATCTTTCCCGGACTTGTACGCTCCGACCAATCCGATAATGCGCATTACTTCGTCTCCAGAAGAGGCTGCGAGGGAACGGGACCTTGTGCCTTTTCTCCTACGTAGTGACCGTTCTGCGAGTAGGGTTTTGCGGTCCCTTCCATCGTATGGAAGCGAATCTGGCAAATGCGCATACCCGGATAGACGATGACGCGATGCTTGGCGATGGCCTCCAACGTGTACTGCCCGTCGAAGCCGGGATCACCGTACCCCGCCGTGACGTGCACGGTCAAAAAGAGGCGACCGATCGAAGACTTTCCATCGAGTACTGGGACGTGTCGCATCGTCTTGACGCGTTCGCGCGTGTGAAGCAGATAACCGATGCCCGGCTGCAGCACGAAACCACTGTCCGGCATCGTGAGCAGCGTCGTTGCGTTCGGTTTTCGCGGATCGAGCAACCCAGTCAGCTTTTTTGAGATATTCGTGCCGTCTTTGATCGACCCCGGCTTGATTGTCACCGTACTGTCGTAGACGCGCACCTGGTTGCCGAGCGTCAAATCGTACGACGCGCCGTTAAGATGTGCAGGCGTGTAGGGTTCAATCTCAATCAATCCGAGCTGAACGGACTCCGAGATCTCCGAGCTAGCTAAAATCATGGAATCTCCAGAATACGAATGGCCTGATCGTAGATGTCCGGTTCGCGTGTCGGCGCATCGTAGATTTCAATGAGTCCTTGCTTCACCGCCAAGTCGAGGCAGGTGCGCCGGCGTCGGTGTGGCGGCGCTGCCCTACCCTTCGTCGGGATGGTACTTCTTGTCTCCGCGGCGCTCGCGCGTCCGCAGCCAGGCCTCCTGGCACTCCTGGCGCGACCTTCCCTGGTTCCGCGGGTCGGCGTAGAAGTCGTGCGTGAACTGGTTGTACTGGAACTGCGGCGCGATCTCCGGCCTCAGGGTCCCCGTCCGGCGCGCCTCCTTCTGGCGCTCCCACTCCTCCGCGACCTCACCGAGCGTGACACCGGGGTGCTCCTGGATGAAGCGCTGCAGTGTCACCGTGAAGCGGAAGTCCGGCCCCAGGTGAGAGACGAAGAAGGCCCGCACCTCCTGCGTGCAGCGGAAGCCCGCCGGGGCCTGCG
>ERZ650304.966-NODE-966-length-12081-cov-5.155912_pt1 | contig 12081 bp, 11 predicted proteins | sample MGYA00376240_ERZ650304 | MGnify/ENA primary metagenome ERZ650304 (study PRJEB26733, sample SAMN07839271) | wastewater metagenome | biome: small river; feature: stream; material: water | place: USA: North Carolina | collected 2016-03-01 ...
GACCTTCACGTCGCCGGCGGCGGTCGTCGTCGGAGCACCCGCCGCGGTCGACCCCCCAGTGCTGTTGCCGGCGATCCCGATCGGATGGTCGGGGGCCTTCTCGAACGACCCCGTGTCGGAGAGCTTCCCGCCGGTCGAGCCGGCGGGAGCGGCCTGGTCTGCGAAGAGCCACGAGACCGGATCGCCGTCCTTGGCACCGAGGGCATCGAGCACCTTCTGGCTCGTCCAGAGCGATGCCCCCGGCTTGTAGTCGGCGAGGCGCACGACGATCGAGGCATTGGTCTTGGCGTTGATGACGAGGACCTTCTTGTTGGTCCACCACTGCCGCGCTCGCTCCTTCCTGCTCGGGCTGGTGACCTCGTACCACGGCAAGTCGAGGGCGCAGTAGAACTGATCGAACGGAGCTGAGCGGTTCTCCCTCGTGAGCACCGTCTTCCCGAAGGCGCTCGTGGTGGCCGGGTCGAGCGAGACGCTGTTGTTGTCCGTCAGCTTGTAGCCCCGGATCGTCCCAGCCGTGCCCTTGAACGCTCCGTAGCCCTCTCCGACATCCGGGGTTCCGTCGGGCTTCTTCAGACCGGTGGTGCCGCGCTCGGAGAGTGTCGTGCCGGCCACCGTGGAGCCGGAGCCGAGGAGCGTGTCGGGCACGGCGAAGGCTGGCCCGAGCTTCAGGGCGAGGGCGTCGATCTTCGTGACCCACTCCTCGGGGAGTCGGCCGATGTGGACCTTGTCGCCGGGCCAGTTGGCGATCTCGGTCAGCACGGCGACGGCCTTCTGGGAGAGGCCCGAGTCGGTCTGACCCGTGGACTGCGCCGTGAGGGCGTTGAGGAAGTTCACGGTCTCCTGGTAGCCCGGATCCCAGTAGGTGTACTGGAGGCGCTTGGCGGTGCAGGAGGCGGTCAGCGTGATGCTGCCGGGGAACGCCGAGAAGAAGGGCACCTGATTGAGGTAGCCCGAGAAGACCTGGAGCCACCTCAGCTTCTTCAGCCGCACGATGATGCGGTCGTTCGGCGTGAAGATCCGGTCGTACTTCCGCTTGGGGTTGAGGAGCACGAAGCTCAGCGAGTGGGGCTGGTTCTGCCGGAGGCCGAGGTTGCCGCGCTGGATGTCGTCGCTCACATCGATGATTCCGTGGGCGGCGGTCTTGATCCTGATCTGGACCGCCGGCGAATAGAGGAGGGTCGACATCAGTTGCCCTCGATGACGGGCACGACCCCTTGGGGGTTCGGCGGTCCGGCGACGGGTGGCTGGATGTTCCCCGTGTAGCCGATCGTGCCCTGGACGCCAGGCTGTCCGGCGTTGGGCACGGTGCCGGGCTGGTACAGGTACCACGGGGTCTGGTTCGGCGAGGCGTCGTCGAGCGGAGTGCCGGCGGGGAAGAAGTAGCGGCCGATCGTGTCGACGCCCTCGGGGAAGGAGAAGGTCGAGATGAGTCCGCTCGCGTGGTCCAGCGAGTCCCTCGCCCCCTCGAAGCCCAGGTTGAGCTGGTAGGTGACCGCCTCCATCTTGTCGCCGAAGTCGATGCCGTCCTTGACGATGGCGATCTTGTCGAACTCCGAGCCGGGGATCTGAACCCGCATCGGTCCGAGCCGGTCGGTGCCGTCGGCCATCTTCATGGCGTAGTTGGCCAACCAGAGCGCCATCGACTGGTAGTCGGCGTGGGTCGGGAACAGGAGCACGAGACCGAAGGATCCCGAGGTGCGCTTCACCGGGTAGAAGGCCTGCTGGTTGCGGCTCTGCCCCTGGCTTGCCACGACGTTGATGCCGTGCTGCACGCGCACCGCGTAGCACGACCGGGTGCCGTAGCCGGCGACGGAGAGGGTGCAGTTGCCCTGACCCCTCACGGCAGCTCTCCCACCGGTGCCCAGTGCGGGGTCGACAGCTCTTCGAGGTCGCTCGGCGACACGTCCATGCAGATGCCGCCGGTGGTGAAGCCGAAGCCGGTGCCCTCGAAGACGTGGACGATCGGCTGGTCATCCGACGGGGCGACGGGGAGCGACGGAACGGTGTCGCTGGACCATGCCTCTCGGGTGCGCCTGCTCATCCGTTGACTGCCTTCCTGGCTCGGGGGATCGCTGCTCGGACCCCGTTCTTCGTGCCCCACGCAGTCTGACCGATGGCGTCGGCGATGGCCTCGGCGGAGGTGCCGGCGTCGAGCGCTGCGAGGATCACGCCGTAGCGCCCATTGTTGATCGTCTTGACCGTGGCCTCCAGGCCCTGGGCGTAGTCCGTGTAGACCTTGATGTTGCCCTGCGACCCGGTGTTGCCGGCTCCGGGCATGGGCTGGGTGGTGTTCAGCGGGTTGAACTTCGCGCTGTTGTGGAAGTGCCCTCCCTCCATGTACTCCCAGGCGACGATGCCTACTTTGTTCTCGGCGGTCATCGGCTTGCCGAGGGCCTTCAGGAAGTCGTTGGCCCAGGTGACCTCGGTGAACGACGAGCGGTTCTCGATCGGACCGGTGGCGGTAGGGGTTGCCCCCGTCGAGCCGTCGGCGTTGAGGTTGCCCACGGGGACCGAGGTGGCGATACCGAAGGCCTGCCCGAGGTAGGTCTTCACGTCGGTCGCCCCCGTCTCGCCGAGCGCAGCGCCGACCTCGGTGAAGTCGGCCGGCCCGTTGTAGCGAGTCTGCTTCCAGCCGATGCCGTCGGAGAGGCGGTCGATGAAGGTGTCGGTGGCGACCTTCTTCAGGTTGAGGTTGTCCGAGGCGATGAAGAGGACGATGGTCCACCGGGGCGAGATGTTGTCGATGCGCTCATCGACGCTGCTGTCGCCGCCCGGCTCGCTGTAGCGCTTCAGGTACACCTGGAAGTCCCACCCTCGGCTCGGCCAGGAGAAGCGGTAGGGGTTCGGCGAGACCTTGGGGAACCTGTCCATCTGGTTGTCGCCGAGCTTCTTCATCCGGGCGAGGAACTCGCGCTGCTCGGCCTGTCCGCCCACGCCGAAGGTGCCCGACACCGTGAGGTCGCCGAGCTGCGTGCCGAAGACCTGGACGACCTTGCCGCCGATCGTCTTGGACGAGCTGGTCTTGACGGTGAAGGGCCACGAGATCGAAGTGGGGTCGATCCGGAACGGCACCCCGTTGAGGACGGCCTCTCCCATCGTCAGTCACCGCCATCGGGGGCCTGGCTCGACGGACGGCCGGAGTCAGGGGCAGTGCCGTTGTAGCGGCTCTCGTCGGTGTAGGCGTTGCCCGAGGTCTGCACATCGAAGTACCGCGAGACCTTGGAGCTGAGCACGATCTCGACCCGGCCGGTGGTCCCGGTCTGGTACTCGTCCTTGCCAGCCCAGTCCCCCTCGAAGTCCTTGCCGCCCTGGCCCTTCTTCTTGTCCGAGGTCGTCGCCGCATCGGTGTTCTCGGTACCGAGGCCGAGCGCCTCCTCCAGCGTCGCTCCGGGGCCGGCACCGTTGACCGTCCCCCGCACGATCTCCACGTCGCCCTGGAAGGCCTGGTCTCCGTAGTCGCGGATGAGGTCGTCGGTGGTGACGACCTTGCTCTTGCCGTCCTTGGTCTTCACCTTGAAGCGGCGAGCGCCCTCGAAGTCCTTGATGAGCGCTTCGAGCACGGGGTTCGTCGTGGTGTCGCCGTCGATGAGCTGGTTGAGGTAGAGGTTGCGCGCCCGGTCGTCCTTGTCGGCGAAGAAGCCGGTGTCGCCCTTTCCGCCGATCTGGGCACCACCCAGCTCCTTCCGGAGCTTGGCGATGTCGCTGTTCCGACCGCCGCCCTGGGTCGCCCCGAGATCATCGTTGCCGATCGTGAGCCTCTTGCGCTCGCCGAGAGCGGCCTCCGCGTCGTCGACCTTCTTCTCGAAGTCGAACTGGCTGTCGTCGGTCGTCTGGGCCAGGAACGAGACGGCATTGCGAGGAGTGAGGCCCGTGACGCCGAACTGTCCCATCACCTGCTGGACCATCTGGGGAGTGATGTTGTACTGGGTCTGGAGGTCCGCCCCGATCTTCATCCAGTCGTCGTCGGTCATCCCCCGCCCGGAGTTCTGGACCTCAGCGACGCGAGAGCGGATCATCTCGATCGCCCCGTCTCCGCCGTAGGTCTTCAAGATGCCGAGCGAGGCGTTGCGCATGCCGCCGGTGAGCTGCTGGCCGGCGAAGGAGGTGTCGGTCGAGAACTTGGCCTGGAAGTCGGCGGCGTTCATCCCCGACATCGCCGCCATGCGGTACATGTTCATGTCGGAGGTCATGCCCGAGAAGTCGACGCCCTTGAACTGCCGGCCGAGACCGACCTGGGCCTCGGTCAGCACGCCGGCGAGCGAGGCGGCGGTCCCACCCCCAGCGACGGGGGTGAGGCCCTCCATGTTCTGACCGAAGAGCTTCTGGGCCTCGCCGACGTTCATGCCAGCTCGACGTGCGGTCTCGCTGACGCCTTCGATCGCATCCTTCAGGCCGTTGAGGCCCTCGTTGCCCTGCTTCGCTGCGGTCTCGACGAGAGCCAGCGAGTCGGCCACGTCCATGCCGTACTTCTTGTACATGTCGACGCCGAAGGTCTGCGCACGCGCTCGGGAGACACGGTCGGTGCCGTAGATGCCCGCAGCGCCGGCGTACAGCTCGGAGGCGGTGCCGGCTCCCATCTGGCCCTTCAGGCCCCACTCGAAGACCTGGGATCCAGCGCGCTCACGGAACCCCTCGGTGTTCTCGCCGCCGAGGACCTGCTGCCAGCTCCGGTTCAGCTCGCGCTGCTCGACCGCCTTGTTGGCCAGCTCGTTGCCGATGGCCACCGCAGCGCCAGCCACGCCGAGCGCCTTGGCTCCGGTGGCGGGCAGGGACCCCTGGAGGGCAGCCATGCCGCCCTTGCCCTCGCCGAGCGCCCCGACGAAGTTCTTGACCATTCCGCTGGTCTTGCCCCATCGACTGAAGGAGGCCAGCTCCTCGGCGCTCGCCGCCGGGCCGCTCGGCACGCCATCGATGACGTGGCGCATGATGCCGGCCTCGTCGGCTGCGAGGTCGGGGCCGGGGTTCCAGCCGCTGATCTTGCTGCCGACCGTCCGTGCCACATCCTGCCTCAGGGTCTTCAGGCTGTAGCCGCCGCCGTTGAAGTCTCGGGTGAACGGAGCGCGCTCGTCCTTGGCGTGGGGGTCCATGGGGACCTGCACGCCGGATCGGTCGAGCATCTCTTCGGTGGTTTCGGTGCGCCCCGAGGTGGCCGGTGAGGCGGCGTAGGGGTCCTGGGTGACGTGGGGCGGGTTGGGTCCGCCTGGGCCTCCTGGAGGGGGTGGAGGGGCACCGGGTCCAGCGCCGGCGGCACGAGGAGGGCCGGGCGTCGGAGGGGTGTAGCCGGTCAGTGCGGGACCCGGCATGGCAACGGGGTCCTGCGCTCCGGTGCCGAGTCCGATGGCTCCAGAGCGCGCCCATGCAGCCCATGCGGGGAGTCCCTGGCCGACGGACGATGCCATCGGGTCCATGGCCACGCCGGCGTTGCGCCGGTTGCCCGAGGAGCGCCGGCTGCCGTCGAGGTCGTCTGCCAGACCCCCGAGGTAGCGGCCGATGCGGTCGGCGTTGAGGGCGAACTCGCGGGCGATGCGGTCCATCTCTCGGGTGAGACCCCCGCGGATGCGCACGTCCATCGAGGCCAGCCCGGCGTCGGGTCCGATGCCGACCGCCCCTCGGTCGTCGTAGGGCTGGAGGCCGAAGTCGCGGAAGTTGGGGCCTCCACCCCGGTTGCCCTTCAGGTCGATGTAGGGGCCGGCCGGCGGCAGCGAGAGGTCAGTCATCAGACCCACCCATCGCCTTCGCCCTGCGGCTGCAACACGGCTTCAGCGAGGTCGGCCTGGTTCGCCATGGCGGCGAGCACCTGCTCCAGCTCGGCCGGATCGACGGCACCGGTGAACTCCCACTTGCCGGAGGTGTCATCGAGCGACTCGATGGCTGCCTCCTCGGTGTCGATGGTCGTGCGGGCGAACTCCGGGTACAGCTCGCCGGTGTCGGCCCCTCGGGAGACCAGGGCGGCGCGCACGTCGTTGAAGAGGCTGACCTTGTGGTCCACGCCCCGCTCGGAGTCCTCGTGCATCATCAGCAGCTCCAGAGCGAACACCTGGACGCGGGACATCGAGCGACCCCGCAGCAGGCCCCTTCGCTCAGCTAGACGGATTCGACCCAAGAGCCACGGGTCGATCTCCAGGAGGGAGCCGTCTAGCTGCGTGCTTCCCCCATGGCATCGAGGATCCTGCGGACCTCTGCCTCCAGCTCCCGGTAGCGGTCGTAGAGCCGCTCGACGACGGCCGGGTTGAGCTTCCTCGCCCAGTTGAACTGGTTGAGGATCTTCGTGTCCTTCTCGTCGGACGTGAGCGGGATCACGGGGATCTTGCCGTCGATCGTGACGATCGCCGCCCCGACGGTCCCGGTGCTGAACGCCGTCAGCGAGGCCTCGGTGTCGCGCCAGGGGGCCGTCACCACGCCCACTTCGAGGATGTCGTCGGAGTCCAGCGTCCGGATCACGATCTCGTGCCCGCCGATGTGGACCGTGTCCTTCAACTGCCCCAGGAAGAGCAGCCCTTCGCAGGAGCGCTTGTGCTCCGGCGGGAACGACAGATCCGCCTCCGGTTCGGGAGGCGGCTGATCGATCACCTGCGGCGGCACGAAGGGCGGCGGGAACGGCGGGGCCACCATGTGCGGCTCCGGCTGCGGGGTGCTCGGTGGAGGGCCTGGCGTGGATGGCGGCTGCTCCTCGTGGAGGACGGCGTCGCCGGACTCGACGAACGCCTCGGACTCTTCAGGGCCATCCAACGGCATGGCGGTGTTCCTCTCGGTTCAGGGTCAGCGCCCGGCCGAGACGGAGACGGGCGTGGTGTGCGTGTACATCACCACGATGACACGCGGGAAGGTCAGCGCACCCAGCGAGACCGACTCGTTGTCGGCGATCTGGGTGATGACGCAGCCGTGGTAGGTCTTGCCGCGCCAGGTGCTCGACCCAGGGGGCTTGATGAGCATCTGGCAGGTGACCTCGGCCGGGTTCGAGGCGATCGCCTGGTACACGTCGATGATGTCGTAGGTCCGGGCCATGCCGGCGAGCTGCCACCAGACCGGCTCGTTCCACAGCTCCCGGATGGTCAGCCGCAGCGTGCCGGCCCCCACGGCGCGAGCCGTGGCGATCTCGACGGGGTGCTTGGCGTGCAGCGGGTGGACCGGGGTGGCGGCTGCCACGGGGTCCTGGCCCGAGTCGTCGAAGCCGTCGAGGAAGGCGATGGGCTGGCCCATGTAGTTGAACGTCGTGAACCCACTGCCCACGATCCTGGTCTTGGTATCTGGCACAGCAAGCTCCTCAGGCGGCGAGGTCGAGTTCGGTGATGTCGTTCGTCTCGATGTTGATCGAGTAGCTCACGACGATGTAGTTGACCGGGTACGGCGGCAGGTACTCGAACTTGACCTCCAGCACGGTGGGATCCACCGAGGACTGCCGGACCTTCAAGTTCTGGTAGCTGACGATGAGGCCCGAGCTGAGGGCCGTCTCCAGGCAGCCGGCGATGACGCCCTTCAGCCGCACGGGCATCTCGGTGTCGATCGGGCTGCCGATCAGACCCGAGGCCTCCAGGGTGTCCTGGATGATCTGGAGCATGCGGTCCTTGGACCGGGTGAGCGACAGCTCTCGGGTGTAGAGCGAGGACGGATCCGAGCTGATGCCGTGGCGGATGATGAGAGCGCCGTTGCGGTCTGCCTCGACGACCATGAGGCCACCCGAGGACCACGAGTCCCGGACCGCCTTGGTCATGCCCTGCCGCAGGTCGCTCGGGAAGCCGGCGAAGCCAGCCACGAGCTTGCGGGTGAGGCTGTTCTGCGGGGCGAGCGATGCCTGCCGGCCACCGATGGCAGCGGCGGCGTAGAGGCCACCGACCTCGACCACCTGACCGTTGGTCACGAAGTTCCAACGGTTCGGCCACACGACCCCGACGCGGCTGCTGGCGATGCCCGCAGCGATCGAGACCGGGTCCTTGGTCACGCTGCTCTCGTAGCCGATGAGGCCGGTGCGGTACTGCCGGTCGGCCGTGGCGGAGAGGAGCGAGTTCTTCAGGTCGGTACCGACGTTGATGAGGTCGCCGGGGGCCAGGTCGGTGCCCGTGAGACCCACGGGCAGCGGCACGATGATGTTGGCGGCGTAGACGCCCTCCAGCTTGGCGTAGGCGCTGCTGAGCTGGGAGCGGCTCACGGCCGACGGGGAGCCTGCCGAGGCGACGCAGATGATGTCGGAGGCCCCGTTGTCGAAGGCGAGCTGGGCGGCGAGACTCAGCGGCGAGGAGATCGTCCCCTCCAGCGTGAAGGGATCGCCGTAGGCAGCCTTCACGTCGTCGAAGTCCCGGAAGCGCTTGGCCGTGCCGAAGTTGGCGTCGACGTAGCGGTAGCTCACGACGACCTGCTCACCATCCTCGATCTCGGACGGATCGGCCCGTGCGATCGTGGTCACCTGCGCCGGAGCGGTGCCGGTCTGATCGAGGACGTAGTCGCCCTCGGGGACGACGGTGCCGTCGGCATGACGGACCTCGACGTGGGCGTCGTCGATGCCAAGCTGGGTGAGCGCCGAGGCGTCCTCACCGGTCAGCGTGACGGCCTGGAGTCCGGTCTGGTACCCGATCGAGGGTCCGACCAGGGCCAGCACTGCCGGAGCGCTCTGCGCGGTGCTGACGAGAGGCGTCTGCTCCTCGTTGATGTAGACGCCGGGCGGCTGGTAGGTGGTGAAGTCGGTCACCTGTCGCCCTCCTTCGTGTGGTCGGTCGGTTCGAGCATGTCGTTCATCCCTTCGTAGGCCTCAGGCGCAGTTGGACAGGATCGTCACATCCAGCCGGTGCCGGAAGTCGGATCGCCTTCTTCTTCGGTGTAGGGGAGGGTCCGGATCTCGCTCAGCAGCAGGAGGCCGGCGTTCTCCGGATCCACGACGAACTCGCCCTGGCAACGGATCGCGATCGTGGCCTCGTAGATGGTCTCGTCGGTGTCCCAGGGGGTGCCCTGGACGGCGGCGAACCCGCGCTGGCCGATCTTGCCCCAGCCCAGCGTCATGCCGATGCGCTCGCCGTCCTCGATGATCTCCCGGAAGCGTCGCGTGTGGGGGTGCTGGTAGGTGAAGGCGAAGACCCGGACCATCTCGTCGAAGAGCCGGTCGCGCTCCAGCGAGGAGAGGGCGACGCAGGTGTAGGTGGCGTAGCCGCCGAATCGCCAACGGGTGGTGGCCCGCTGCTTCCCGTCCACGTCCTCGACCATCTCGACGTGCCCGATGCCGGCCTGCTCCAGCTCGCCCTCCGGCTCGAAGTCCGTCCAGATCGACGGGTAGTCCTGGCGCTGGGCCGGGTACTCGGTCGACACGAGCAGCTTGGGGAACACGGGATGGGCATCGTCGAACACGACGGCCATCGCCTTGTTGAGCGTGGTCTTGGTCTCCTTCAGGTACATCAGCCATGGCTCCTGATCGGCATGATCTCGCCGGCCTCGAAGCCGTGCTCCTCGACGGCCCGGCGCAGTGATCGCTGGAGGTACTCACGGGGAGGCAGGCCGGGGTGCCGCCAGCGGACACCGACGTTCCTCTCGGCGATCCGACCACCGACCTTGCCCGGAGCGGTGAAGGGGCGAGCGGCCTCCCTGGTCTTGATCCTGCCCGGAGCGCCAGGGTACGAGCGCGGCACGCTGACCTCTCGCATGACGCCACCGACGCGCCGGCGCACGATCTTGCGCTCGCCCTTCTTCGCCGCCTTGCGGAAGATGAGCACCTGCACCTTGCCCGAGCCGGTCGTTCGGGTCTTGGCCTTGGGGTTGGCCGCTCGCGTCTTGCCGTCGGGGTCGTCGACCCACATGGGGACGACCTTGCCGGCGAGCTTGGTCATCGTGAACGGGCGGATGCCCTGGTTCTGGAACCAGACGTAGTCGTCGGTCCAGGCGATGCCGAAGTAGCCGTCCCAGAAGACGGGGTAGAGCTGCGAGGCGGTGCGCCCGGTGAGCTTCGGGGAGTAGAGCTTGGCGGCGAGCACGGCCGCTGTGGCCATCCACTTCGTGTCGTCGATGGTCGCCCCCTTGACCTCCATCACGAGCTGGTTGGGGAGGTAGCTGTGCTGCATCGACGGCTTGGGGCCGTCGCCGGAGATGGCAGAGCGTCCGGGATCGTAGATCGGGGTGGTCACAGGATCGGCCCCCGGATGTCGTCCCACTGGGTGTAGTCGAGCGGTCCGTGCGGAGCTGGGATCGAGAGCAGGGTGTCCAGCTCCTCGGCCGTGGGCGGGATGATGTAGGCCACGGCGGAGGGGTCCTCCAGCGAGCACTGGCCGTAGTTGTACCCGATGATGGTGTCGGTGGGCGTGCCGAAGCCGGTGCTCAGGTTCGTGCCCGAGAGCGTGCGCACCTGCCAACGGGCCTTGTCGCCACGGAAGATGTAGTCGCCGTTGTGGAGACGGAAGTCGCTCGTCGACTGCACGGCGGCGGAGTTCGAGGTGACGAAGCCCCGGTTCGAGGTGCGGTCTTGGACCTCGGCGTCGTCCCACAGCGATGGGCGGACGACTCGGGCCTTCCAGCCGCCCTCGAAGGTCGTACCGAAGCAGACGGGGCACTTGTGCTCGGTGGGCTGCTTGTACGCCTCGGCGAGGTCCGGGTCGATCCAGCAGCGCGAGCATCGCTCGACGAGGCCCAGGGCGAAGTCGCCGGGGTTCCACATGAGCACGAAGACCGCCGGCTCGCCGTAGCGCCACAGGGCGTCGTCGTGGCGCATGCGCTCCTGCTGGATGGACGCCGGCTGGGGGTCGGGGACGGCGTAGGTGCCTGGGTCGGGCACGCGCACGGGTGGGCTGACGGGGATGGGCATGGCTAGGGCCTGTTCATCCAGAGGTAGCCGCCGTTGATCGCCTGCGTCGTGTAGCCGCCGTCGTAGTTCACGTTGGGCACCAAGAGGTAGTTGCTGGCCACATCGCTGTGGTGCAGCGCCACAATGATCTCGCCGGCGATCGGGGCACCTACAGAGATGCACGGCCCTGTCTCGGTCATCACCCAGCGCCCGGAGTTCGGCCCTCCGATCAGAAGGGCGTGCATCCCACCGCGACCCGTCCGGCTGACCATGCCGGCGACCGACCCATCGGGATCGGCCAGCCCGAACTCGGTGAAGTCTCCGGTGTCAACTGGAGTGTCGTTGGGGATGATGCGAACCCCGAGGACCGACTTGGGGAGCACGAGCCTCGTGCGCAGGAGGGGGGAGAGGAGCGCCGAGAGGGGGCTGCCCTGCCCTTGGGTCCCCTGGCCGACGATGAGGATCTCGTACTCGTAGACCCGGTCCCCGTAGCCGGAGGAGAAGTTGAAGCTCCCAGAGGCGTAGTTCGGGAGGGTCAGCTCCATGTTGTTGCCGGATCGCTGGGTCACGTTGATGGGCACGCGAGCGAACTTCAAGGCACCGGGGTTGACGATGGTCAGGGAGTGGCTGGAAGGCTCGTCCGTCGCGTTCTGGATCTCGACCAGCATCGTCACGCAGGGGATCTCCGCGGTGCTGGCTAGGTCGTCGTTGAAGTTGATGTCGGCGTTCTGCTGGGTGGGGATCACCGGAGAGAAGCCCGCCTCCCCCAGCCCTGAGACGATCTCATCGAGATCGGCTACGTCCTGGGCGACAGCGCTGACCGCTTGGGCCAGCGTGTCGAGTTCCAGCTTGCGGACGACTCCGGTGCTCGTCGTAGGGACGTTGGCAACACGGAGTCGAGGGATCTGGATGTGGGTGGTGCCATCACCGAAGGCGGGCGCAATGGCGATCGAGTCGGCGACATCTCCCGACTCTCCGTGGATCCGCCATTCCAGCTTCTCCGGATCGAGGCGCATCGTCTGCTGGCCGAAGAGGATGCCAGCATCCACGTTGAAGGAGCCGGCATGGGCGTCATCCAGTCCGACCGCGGAGTTCGGGGTCAAGGTCAGGCGGGGGACCAGGGTGGTGGTCCCCTCGTAGAGGCTGAGCGAGGCCATAGCGAAGCCCGCCCCTTGGACGGGGTCCGTGGTGCCTCGATCGACCTGATTCACTTCCAGCCCCACGAGAACCAGATCCTCTACATCTGGAAGTGTGAACTCGCCCCCCACCGGATCGATGTCGAAGAACCCGGTCTGTCCTTCGAGCACCTCGACCTCGAAGACGAT
>ERZ650304.967-NODE-967-length-12070-cov-13.174032_pt1 | contig 12070 bp, 15 predicted proteins | sample MGYA00376240_ERZ650304 | MGnify/ENA primary metagenome ERZ650304 (study PRJEB26733, sample SAMN07839271) | wastewater metagenome | biome: small river; feature: stream; material: water | place: USA: North Carolina | collected 2016-03-01 ...
CGATCTTCGCCCATTTTTCTCCCAGTGCCCTCTGTATGGCCCATACTCGCCGCCTGTGGGGCTTTCAGTGGGTTTAGCGAGGCGTTGGACACTTGCGGGGCTGTTCGTCCGTTAGGGGGCGAATTAGAGCGTTTTGGATTATTCAGGTTGGACAATTTTGTTTGGTATCCTCCAAACATGAGCCACCAGATTGAAAACATCGCTGACGGGTTTGACGCGTCGGTCAATGCCGTTGGGCTAGATGCTTCGGGAATTGAGGCGGTATGGGTTGTGCTTGGCCGTCGTCTATCTCGGCTTGCAGATGACGCGTGGGCGATGGGTGATTATCAAGAATTCTTATCGGCAGTGACGCGCCTCACACCAGTGTTACGTAACCTGCGTCTCGAACCCGTCCCAGAACCCGAAGCGGATATCTTCGACGGACTTTTGACCGGGCCTGCATGATGTGGGAAGAAGTGCCGGCACCGCGGTTTGCAACAAAACGCAACCCACTGCGCAAGACGTATGGCCCTGAAATTGGCAAGGTCGCTGAACTTCTCGGACTCACACGCCTAGAGCATCAGCAGTACATATGGGACGTGTTGGGGGAGGTTCAAAGCGAAGAAGCTGGTGATCCTAACCCGGGGTGGTGGGCGTATAGAACGGCAACGATCACGATGCCTAGACGCTCTGGGAAGACAACACTGTTACAGCCGATGACGATGCATCGAGCGGAAATTACGCAGAATGGTCGCCTTGTGATGACCGCTCAGACACGTATCGCTGCGGTCAAGCGTTGGGGTGATTTGGCTGATGTGATCATGTCGTCATATGTGGGTTCGCGCGTGAAGCGGAAGTCTTCTGTGGGTGGTGAGCGTTTGACGTGGATTCGTTCGGGCTCGACGTTTGAGCCACAGCCACCGAATGCTACGGCAGGTCACGGTGATGAGCCTGACTTGGCTCTCGCGACTGAAATCTGGTCATGGTCGGCGTTGCAAGGCGCGGAAATCGAACAGGCAATCTTCCCCACATTCCTCACAAATAACGGGCAGTTTATTCGCGAATCGACGGCAGGCACGAACGACTCGGCGTATTACAACAACGTTCGGGCCCAAGGTCGCGCTGCTGTGCTTGCAGACTCGCAATTAGGTGAGGCTTATTTCGAGTGGTCTGTGCCCGAGACGCATAAGGGCAAGCCTGTCGAATCGCTCACGGATAAGACGCTAATCGACCTCGTTATCGCACACCATCCGCGCTCCGATATTGATATGCGCACGTTTCTCGAAGAAGAACTCACGCGTGCGCAAGGCCCCGGTGGTTCGGGTCGTGCTGACTGGCTGCGAGCGTATGGAAACCACACTCAACCGATGGTGAACATTGACCCGATCGTTCCCCTCGAATCGCTCCTACATGCCGAGACTGACGAACTGATTCCTGAAGGTGTACCTGTCTCTATCGGCGTTGACGTTGATCCGCTTGGACGTGAAGCGTCTGTGTCTGTCGCGTACCGTACGGATTCGGGAACGTGCTTGTCTGAGGTCGTACGCACGGGGCCGGGAACACTCTGGCTGCCGGGGTTCGTGGCAGGCATGATCGAACGCGGAACCGCTGAGTTTTTGCCGGTGCAGGTGAACGATACGGGCGTGACTCGCGACGTTGCCGATGCGCTCGATGCTGCTGGCTTCCAAGTGACTCGTGTGGGCACAAAAGACTTTGCTGCTGCCTGGAATCGTTGGCAAACCCAGATCATGCATAAGGACGAAGAGGGCACGCCTACGCCACTTGTCCGCCATATCGAATCGCGCCCACTGTTGGAGGCTGTGGAGAAGGGCGGGTGGCGTGTGGTCGCTCAGACTCGTGTGCCTGCTGCTGTGGACGATGCGCCTATTTCGTCGCTCGTCTCGCTATTCCTCGCAGTATGGGGTGCTGACCACGTTCCGGAAAAGGAAGAAGAATTGGGAGCGTTCCAAATTTTCTAGTGATCTGGGTTACCATGTGTCGAAAGAACGAAAGGTTAGCATTAGCCTATGACGATTATTTGGCCTCCTCCCGTCATTCCGAACATTCTTCAAACTGGAGTTCGTGGGGCGCAGGGTGTGGAGTCTCTGCCTGCCGTTGCTCGCGCTCTGGGCGTGATTACTGGTTCTATCGCGCAGATGTCGGTCACGTCGTCGGAGCGATCGCGCATCGTAGATAAGCCTGACCCGTTGCTTTCGCGCACTAACTTTGTGTCGTCGTCTATCCGCGATTTCCTGCTGCATGGCAATACGGCGTGTCTGATTCTTGACCGAGATGAGGCGAGTAACCCGGCAGCCGTACGATACATTCCTGCGCATCGTTGGGGTCTGCCGGACGATACAGGCACGACGGGCTACACGCTTGACGGTAGACCAGTAAGCGCATCGGACGTTATCCACGTGCAAAGAGGTGTAGACCCTGCCAACACGCGTCGCGGTATGGGTGTCGTTGAGCAGCACTTGCGTGACTTTCAGCGCATCGACCTGCAATCTGAGTACGAAAAGGAATCGCTTTCGAAGGCTGGCGTTCCGTCTGTTGCTGTGATCGCCCCCCAGAAGGACTTGACGCAGGACGACGCGGATAGGGCTGCGTCGGCTTGGGCGGAAAAGTTCGACGGCCCCACGCGCAAACCTGCGATTCTGCCCAACGGCACGACTGTTCAAACGCTCGCGTGGAATCCGACAGACCAGCAACTCACCGAGTCGAAGAAGCTTGCGCTTACCGACGTGGCAAATATCTTCAACATGGACGGGTATTGGCTTGGTGCTCCTAGTTCGTCGCATACATACAAGTCACCGGGGACTATGTATACGGCGTTCCTGCGGATGACGTTGAACCCGGTGATCGCCCCGTTTGAAGAAACGTGGAGTGCGTTGGCGGACGGCTGGAAGTTTAGGCGGCTTGACCTGTTGGTGGATGATTTCACAACGGAAGTGACTACGGGCGTTGCTGGCGTGACTGCTGGTTTGTTCACGGTCGAAGAATGGCGCGAAAGGGTAGGAATGTGAATATCGAGACACGCCTATTTGGTGGGTTTGAAACACGCACGGAGGAAGTGAACGGCTACACATTCCTGCATGGTCGAGCCGTCCCGTACAACGTCCCGGAATACATCGGTACGTTTAATGAGGTGCATTTACCTGGGTCGTTCGCGAAGACGATTAGAGAGGCTGCTGCTGCCCTCCCGTTGCTGCTGTTCCACGATTCGAAGCAATTCCCTGTTGGTCGTATCGACAAATGGGAGGATACTGAGACAGGTCTTGATGGCGTGTGGAAGTTGGACTCTGGCGAGAACGCTCAACGTGCTGCGAAACTTGCTGCCGACGGAATGCTTACTGGTATGTCTATCGGTTTCAAGCCGATCAAGAACAGGTCTATCAAACGTGTTGAGAAGTTTGACCCGCGTCTTGGGGCTGAATATGTGGACACGATTTTCCGCAGTGAGTCGAAATTAGTAGAAGTCTCACTCACGCCCACACCGGCGTTTGATGACGCTCGCGTGACCCTCGTTCGCTCGTTCGAGAACACGCGCGCGACACGCAAACTTGAAGCGTGGTCGGAGATTGTAGAAAATCTACGCCAGACACGCTAACCTAATTGCAACTACTCGTTAGCCGATGGTTTAGCCGATTCGTTCACTGAGCCTTTCACTCACGAAAAATCATTCATTTTCGTATTTGAAAGGACAGTAAAATGTCGAACCCCGTATTGGATCGGTTGGTCGCAGAACGCGCCGCCCAGATTGAACTTATGGACGGAATTCTCGCGCAGGTTGAGAATGAGTCACGCGATCTTGTTGATGCTGAGACGCGGAATCTTGAAGCAATCCGCGAACGCATTGACCAGATTGACAAGCAGACTGAGGGGCTTGTTGATTTCGAACAGAAGCGTGCTGCTGCAGTCGCCGCATCATCCATGCCTGCCGGTCACGCATCGGCGCGTGTAGAGAACCGAAGCCACGAATACCGCACGGCCGGCGAGGTTATGGCCGACGGTTTCCGCGCCGCCCTGAACAACGATGAACAGGCGATGTCGCGCATTGAGTCGGCTGGCTTGAAGATTGAGAACGGCGTTCTTCAGCGTGCTATTCCGCACACCACCACCGGCGATGCTTCTGGCATTCTGCCTACCCCCATCGTTGAGGGCGTGATGCGCAAAATCGACGCTAACCGCCCGTTCTTGAACACTGTTGGCGTACGGAACCTCGCAGGCATTCCGGGCACGTCGTTCTCGATTCCTTACGTTTCGGAGAACTTGCAGGTTGGTTTGCAGTCGGCCGAAAAGGCTGAAGTCGAAGATGGCCGCCTGACGATTTCTTCGGTACAACTGACGAAGGCTACCTATGGTGGTTGGACGAACGTTTCCAAGCAGGTCATGGACTGGACGAGCCCTGACATCTGGAACGAACTCCTTGCCAACTTTGAGGCCGTTTACGCGAAGCAGACTGAACTGGCTGCCGTTACTGCCCTCAACGCGCAGGCAACTGTGGGGAACCTTGACGTGGCTACGCCTGCTGCTCCGACGTTCGCGGAAATCATCACCGGCGTTGCAGATCGTGCTCTCACTATCCGCAGCGCTTCGGGTCAGAACGCGACTGACGTGTGGGTTGATGCTGTTGTGTGGAAGGTTCTCGAGGCGCAGTCGGTTCTTTACCGCGCGACGACTGGTGGCGATGGTGGCGGAGTTGCTGATCTTGGCAACCTGTCGATGACTATGGGAGGCCGCCGTTACACCTACGTTCCTGACCTCGATGCAACAACCACGGCGATGATCGTGGGCGCATCAAACCGCTTCGCAGCCTATGAGGATCGCTTCGGATTCTTGCAGGCTGTCGAGCCAAAGGTGTTCGGTACGCAATTGGCATACGGTGGCTACTTCGCTTCGAAGTTGCTCACCGCGTCGGCAGCCATCAAGGTCGAACTGACATGAGTTGGATCACGTCCGGGCAGGCCCTTACCTTAACGGGTAGGGGTCTGTCGGACGTGGACTCTGACAGGTTCGACGCGATCCTGTCGGCAGCAGTTGCGCAAGTAGAGGCGATTCGCACGGACTTGTTCAACGATGACCGGACGGTCTTCACCCCCACAAATGACGTGCTTCTCGGCACAGCAATGCTTACGGGCCGTTGGTATGACCGAGGCGTGACCCCATTGGGTGTTGCTGAATATGGCGATATGGGCGGAACGCAATTACGGTTTGACCCTGATATTCAGAAACTGATTGGTATCGGTTGGGGCGGTCGCTTCGTGTTCGGAGCGTCGTCATGAGTGGCGTGATCGCAAGGGCGGAAGAAATCGCTAACCAGATCGCTGTCGATGGCGTGATGGCGACCTGTGATATCACTAGGATCGGGTCGTCGGTGCCGGGTGTTTTGGTGGTTCCTGCCCCGGCGCTGACACCCTCTGGTTTATGTGATTCTGCTGATGCGTCGTGGACGATCGTCGTGCTCGCGAAACAGCCAGCAAATCTCGTCAACACGGGCAAGCTTCTCGAACTAGTGCAACACGTTTGGGACACGTTGGATTACACGATTCGATTTGAGCCTGACGCATATCAGTTGGGCGACTTGTCGCTTCCTGCGTATGTGGGTCGGTATGAGGAGCAAATCGACCTATGAGCACTTACGAAGGTTTCGTTATCGTCCCGAATGTGAAGGGTCACGCGTCTGGCTTTGGGCGCGTGTCGTTTCGCGAGGGGTCGGTAACTATCCCACGGCGTACCCCGACGCTTCTCAATGGTCATGGTGGCCCGGCGTTGGGCAGGATCACAGCGATTCGCCATGAAGATGGTGGCGTGTGGATTGAGGTCGACGTGCCAGGCGTGGACGAAGACAAGTTGGGCGTATCGCCTGAATTGTCGAATGTGACTGTGTGTGGCCGTGAGATTATTGCTGGACATTTAGATCGCGTGGCAATTGTCGAATCGCCACGGTTCGGCACATTTTTATCAAGGCAAGAAAACCTATTTGAAGGAGAATTATAAAATGCCTGCAAAGACTTACACTGTGGGGCCGGGAAAACTGGTGTTTGGCTCGATAGGTTCAACGAAAGAAGTATCTTGCCAAGTCTCGTCTTGCGTTGTCTCGTGGGACGTTGAACAGGGCGATGCGACGAATCTTCTTTGTGGTGAAACTGAGTTTGGCGCGTCTGACTACTCGGCGACGTTGAAGGCGACTCTGTTCCAAGACCTAGCCGAAGCGAACTCGTTTGTTTCGTGGACGTGGACGAACAAGGGAACTGTGCAGCCCGTGGAGTTCGTGCCGTCGACCGCCGCTGATAAGGCGATTACTGGCAGCGTCGTCATCAACCCAATGGACGTGGGCGGGGACGCAAAGACGAAGCCGACTTCTGACATTGAGTACGCGTTCCAAGGTGAGCCTGTTTTAGGTGACGCAACGCCATGAGTAACGCTGCGGTCACGGTTACTGGGGCGCGTGAACTCCGCAAAAGCATGAAGAAAGCGGAGTTGAGCCTCAAAGACATGACCGCAATTCATAAGCACATTGCGACGGTTGTTGCAACGGAGGCGAAGAGGCGTGCCCCGGTACGCACTGGGGCTTTGCGCAAGTCGGTTCGCCCTGCTGCTACTCAGACAGCAGCAATCGTCAGGGTCGGCAACAATAAACGCGTGCCGTACGCGATGCCGATTCACTGGGGTTGGCCGTCGCGTAACGTGAAGAAAAACCCGTTCGTGTCTCACGCTGCGCAAGCAACGGAGCCGATTTGGGCGAAGTATTATCTACAGGAAGTAGATAAGATTCTATCGAAGATTGAGGGAACCACATTATGATGAAGCGTCTGAAATTGGCTGTGCAACTGCTGGACGAAACCGAGTTTGAGGTCATCGTTGGCAATCCGTCGATGGTGGCATACGAGCGGACTGCTGCTAAACGCGGATGGCCAACTAGTCCCGGTGATTCGCCTGTGATGTGGCAGACATTCCTCGCGTGGCATTCGGCAAAAGCGCAAGGGTTGTACATGAAAGAGTTCACGGATTTCTGCGATACAGACGCTGTTCTTATCGAAATCGTGGAAGAGGACAAGGACGAGGTAAACCCTACGCAAGGGAGTCCGCGCATTGGTTAGCGTTGGCTCTCGCGTACCAGTTCAAGGGGACATCGCCTGATTACTGGATGGAAGCGGACAGTGAACTGATCGCAACAGCGTTAGCGTTCTTAGAGGAAGTGAGTGAGGCGTATGGCAAGTAACACGGCGATTCTGTCTATCAAGATTCTCGCGGACGCTAAGAAGGCTGTTCAGGGTCTGACTGATGTGGAGAAGCGCACACAGCGTATTCAAAATTCGGTAAAGAAGGCTGCTGTCCCTGCTGCTGCGTTTTTGGGTGGTCTTGCTGCTGGTTCTGTTGCTGCTGCGAAGGCCGCATCTGAAGATGAGCGTGCGCAGAAGATTCTTGCGAAGACGCTGGAAAATGCGACTGGTGCGACGCGTGGGCAGATTGCTGCGACAGAAGACTGGATCGACAAGCAGGCGCGTGCTACAGGTATCGCGGATGATGAACTGCGTCCGGCATTGGGCCGTCTCGTCGCGGCGACTGAGGACGTTGGCAAGGCGCAGGAGTTGCTGGCGCTAGGTATGGACGTGGCGACAGCATCGGGCAAGCCTTTATCGGCTGTTACTGATGCGCTTGCGAAGGCTGCTGGTGGTCAATTTGGTGCGTTGAAACGTCTTGTTCCGGGGCTGTCTGATGCTGCGATCAAATCGGGCGATTTGAGTAAGGTCACCCAAGAACTGTCTGAGAAGATGGGCGGATCGGCAGCAGCAGCAGCCGAAACGTCAGCAGGCAAAATCGAGCGCTTGAAGGTTGCTGCAGAAGAGTTCAAAGAGTCTTTGGGTGCTCAACTGTTGCCCGCTTTGGAGAAGCTTGTCAATATGCTTTCGGAGATTGTGGCGTGGGCAGAAAATCACCCAACGGCATTCAAGGCTATCGCGATTGCGTTGGGTGTCGTCGCTGCCGTCTTGGTCGTGCTGAACATCGCATTGTGGGCGACGACGACGGGGCTGTGGGCGATGGCTGCTGCATTGTGGGCGAACCCGATTACGTGGATTGTCGCTGCAGTCATCGCGTTGATCGCCGTAATGGTGGTTCTGTATAAGAAGAACGAGACTTTCCGTAACGTTTTAAAGGGCCTGTGGGAAGTCGCCAAGATGACTTGGAACGGCATTCGGGACGGCATCAAGGCGGTCTGGGATTGGATCGTCAAACTCATCAATAAGATCAAGGACATTAACTGGCCGTCGCCCCCTCAGTGGATGAAGGACGCAGGTTCTTGGGTTGGTGGGCTATTTGGAGGTGAGGGCTCTATCGCCGTGACTGGTGCTGGTGCTCTGTATGGTGGCCCTGCTCCGTCTGTACGTCCTTCGAGTGGCAGTGGTGTAACGATCATCATTCAAGGCGCGGTCGACCCGGTTTCGACGGCGAAGCAGATTGAACGCATTCTTGCGCGAGGCTCTCATGCGGTGGGAGTGCCGGTCTAATGGGAGCGTCGTGGAGCGTCAAGGTCGCGTTGGTTGATGACGCGGCGGTGGCGCAGACACACCTTTCAGATGAGACGTGGCTGCCGGGCACATCTGATTGGCGCATCTTGGACGGCTTCGAGTATTCATGGAGTCATAAGGATGGGCAGATTCCGGGCAGTCTTGACCCGGCCCGCGTATCAATGACATTCGCTGCCCCGTCGTACGCTGATCTGCCTCCCATCAACATTGGTACACGTTGGAAGATCACCCTGAAGGTGGGGGGGTCAGCGACGGCAAATAATGTCGTACACCGAGAGTTCAACATCACCGACGTATCGCTTTCGTTTGACCCGGATCGCCCCTATCCTGCTGAGGCGAAGATTGTTTTCACTGATCTTCTCGCGAAATTACGCGCAACAAATTCAGGCGCGCTCCGACTGCTGAATGCCCATCGCGCTAAGGCTGCTTGGTATTACTTGCTGAATGTTGCCGAGTCCGTCGCGTTGCACGCAATTGCTTCGAGCGTGTACACGCTTGTACCTGCCATGTCTACCGGCGAGACGTGGGCTGGGCGACCTCGCGCACTAGACGGGTTTCGTGACGCTTCCACGACGGGAGGGTTAGCGTCGGCGCTCGCATCGTCTCCGATGCGTGACCGTCATTGGAGCGCGTTCCCTTCGTCGTATCATGTGACTGAGCAACCCTATCCGTTCGCGTGGGGCGAGGTCTGGTACGCGACGATCGCTGCCGACATCGCCCGGACACTAGGCGTAGACACCCCCGCATCGGGAGAGCCGGAGTATCTGCAACTTCTCCCCCATGATCGCAAAGTTCTCGGACGAGTTGAGGCGCTCTACACCCTTTCGCTGTCTGCTGGTTCGTATCGGCTCACTCGACGCACCCCTGAATACGCGTCGCATTCTGAGATTCTGCTACTCGATGCGTGCAAGGTACAAGTGCCAGCGTCGGCGGTATTTTCGCGCGCGCACACGGTAACGGCTCTCGAAATTGAGGGCGGTGTGCTTGATGATGACACAACCCCTAATAGTCCGTGGCGTGATCGCCTGGGCGTGACTAGTATCGCGTCTCCGTACGCGTCCGTCTACGGCATCAACTCGGCAGCGGTGGAAACCGATATAGCAACGGCGCGTGATGATCGTGGCGGACGAGACGAGAGTACGGGGCGCATTTCAAATGCGACCGCAGCAGCTGCGAGCATGATGCAGCCGTCACATTCTCACGCGCCGGACATGATGGTGTTTGATGATTTCACGGTGAGGGGTAATCAATTTGATTCGCAGGTCGAAGCGTGCCGCGTGTTCAAGCGCCTAACTCCTTCTCAATATGTTGATGGGAGTGAACCGGGTGGCGCCGTGTGCCCTGTCGTAATCTTCGATATTGACCCTGACCTTGGTATCCCGTCCGATGAGGTGCGAGGGTTCGCGACGGCTGGACAGATCAACATTTCTAAAGGCGAGATTACATACCAGTTGTCTCTTACTCCGGGGTCTGCGCAGATTGCGGATCAGTCGTGGGATTTGCCGGTGCGCACCATGTCAGGCATCGTGACGTACAACACGCTTGCAGGCGGAATGACTTATGCAAATACTGCCGTTTCGATAGACTGCTTCCAACTTCTTCTAACGAAAGTCTGAGCATGGATTATTCACCGAGCGGATTGAAGCGACCGGCGGAATCTGACCCCGTTGCAGGTACGGCGACGACGTTGAGGCAGCAAGCGAACAGCGTGCAAGGACAGTACGCTGCGGTCACGACGGTGGCGGGGACGACGGTGACGCAGGCGGTTACGTTTCCTGTGGCGTTTGCGTCGGCTCCCGCTGCCGTCGTGGTTACTCCGCTGGCCGCATCGCCAAATTTGCTTTCGACAGCAGTTCAAAACGTCACATCGACGGGTTGTGAGATTCGCTTATATCGCTCGACGGGCTCGGGGGTGTTGAACGTGTATGTGATGAGTATCGGGAAAGGTTTGGAGGTAGGCGGATGAGTGGCGAAGATATTGCGACCGTCCTAGAGGCTGCGGACACGTTTCAAGCGTTCGTTCTTCTCGCGTTTTTCGGTGTGTTTTTGATCGTATGGAAGTACGGCAGGGAACTATTGGCGCTGGTACGTGAGACAAGGGAACATGCGAGTCAGATTAGTTCCGACATCGTAACGAATCATGGTTCAGCGAATCTCGGCAATGCGGTAGACAGACTTTATGAATGTCTTGTTGATTTGCAGACGACACGCGAACTTGATGCGCAGAAAGCGGATCAGCGTCAAGCTTCTGTAGAAAAGCAGTTGGGCGAAGTGCATGGCGCGTTTCTTGAATATGTTTCGTCGATGCGCCCCCTTGTTGAGTTTGGGCGCGAACGTATGGCTGTCGCACTAGAAGCGCAAATTGAGGGCGGTGAAGACAATGTTCCCGGTTGATGTTGGTGGCGTGCAGGTTTATGCAGGCGATACGGTAACGCTGATTTCGGCTAGGGTGCTGGAAGACGATGGTGTTACACCCGCGGATTTGTCTGACTGGTCGAATTGGCGTGCTGGTTGGCGTGTAAATGTTGAGTCTGAGGACGCGTTGGCGTTGGCTGTTTCGGTGGCGGGGGAGCAGGTCTCTGTCACTGCGTCGCCTGTAGTGTCGCGCGAGATTGCTGGTCGTCGTGGCGTGTTCGACGTGGAAGCGACGGACGCTAATGGCGTTGTGCGTACGTGGTTTCGTGGCGTGACGCTTTCGAGATTGGATGTAGTCAGATGAAGATCGTATTTGAACACCCGGTGGTGAATGTTGTTGAACTCGCAACCGGCCCGAAAGGTGACACGGGCCCAGCCTCCACTATCCCCGGCCCACCGAACACACTCACTGCTGGCACGGTTACACAGATTCCTGCGGGTGGTCAGCCGACGGTTTCGATTACGGGGACTGCTCCTAACCAGACACTAAATCTTGGGTTGGTGGACGGTGCAAACGGCATCGGCGTACCAACTACCGGCAACAATCCCGGCGACCTCCTGCGCTGGAACGGCACGGTCTGGATTCAGACGACGACAAAGTTCCACGAGGGAACCGGCAACCCGAACGGTGTCGTTTCGGCTCCCGTCGGCTCGCAGTTTGTGAACACCGAGTCGGGCGGATACAACGGGGCGCGACGTTGGACGAAAGCCACCGGAACCGGCAACACCGGCTGGGTCGTCGTGGACGGCGATACGGGGCTTATGGACGCTCGCCATCTACTAGTCAATTCGTGGCAAGCCTCCGCGTTTGAAGTTCAGCGAACGGCGATGGATATTCGTGTAAGGGTGGACTGGGTTCGCAGTGGAACGCACGTCGATATGCTCACGCTGCCGTCGGGTTACCGTCCGACCGGAGCGTCGTCTATCTACGCACGAACAGGGACGACGTGGAATACGTTCCTGTTTCAGATAACGGGACTGGTATCGAAGTCGGCGGTGGACGCAACCCCTACTGGCGGTGCTGCTCCGTGGGCGATCATACCGACAAACCCCTCAATCTGGCCTTCAACCCCTCTCTAAGGACACCAAATGAACCTCACTGAACTCACCGACGAAGAACTCGAAGCCCACGCCGAAACTGT
>ERZ650304.969-NODE-969-length-12068-cov-5.708150_pt1 | contig 12068 bp, 11 predicted proteins | sample MGYA00376240_ERZ650304 | MGnify/ENA primary metagenome ERZ650304 (study PRJEB26733, sample SAMN07839271) | wastewater metagenome | biome: small river; feature: stream; material: water | place: USA: North Carolina | collected 2016-03-01 ...
TACAAGTTGGTCAGTCAGTTACACCAGCTAACAACATCACACTATCCACTTCCGCAGGTGGGGACTTGGTGGTTAACAAAGGAGCAAGCGGTGCGCTAGTAGAGATTACTCGCATTAAGAATAACGGTGAGATGGTTTATACGCCTAGCGGTGCTGGTGCTGTTGCTACTACGGTGCAGGGTAAGTTGCGTGAGAGTGTGAGCGTCAAAGATTTTGGCGCTGTTGGAGATGGTGTGACGGATGATACAGCGGCTGTCATTGCCGCTGACGATAACGGCTATGCAAAAGTCACAGGGTCAAGCGTTATTGCATTAGGAGCGACAACGGCAACCACTTTACAAAATGGATTAATTGGTGAAACAACAACAGCAGCAATGCATGACAGTCGCTTAGACAAGCCAACAGTATTGATTTATTCAACCACCATTCGCCCCTCTCGCGCAAAGGTGAAGAGTCTCAAGATTACAGGCAACACTTCAGACACAGTAAATGACTATGCTGACCTATCAACTGTTTCTGAATTTAGCCATTACATTGAAAATCATCTAGAGAACGTAGGTTCAGGTCTTAATGTAAGCTACGGGCCAACATCACTTGGCGGGTACAGTGGTAGCATTTCCGCTGATCCCGGTTGGGAGGATCAGCCATTACGCTGCTCTGTTGGTGCAACCGTTGCGTTCAACAACGTCAAGACAACATCTTGGGTTGGGTATGAAATATTTTGTGCAAACCATTCAAGGGTAGTGGGCAACGGGGTTTGGAACTCTGTAGCGTCATCACAGCACGGGTATAGATTCACTGGCTATCCCGGTGGCCCCAATCAGTTTAACGCAGCAGCAGCGAATACTTCAAGACTTGTGCAGAATGGTGTTTCTATTCAAACATCTACTCGCTTTAATAGCTTGTCAGGCTTCACAACAGAAACACCAACAAACGCGGGTCTAAGTCTAATAGTAAATAACACAATACCGAGTCGTCACCATACAAACAACTTCTTGCAAGGTGTGTCTTATCAAGGCACTCATGGCGTTTATGCAGCAAAGCCTCAATATAACCACATTCAACACATTGTAGATAGCGCCACTACGTTTGGCGTTCACTTCGATGCTGCGGGAACATATGGTGCAAACAAAGGCAACCTTCTCGATGCTGTTGTTACAAATTCGAGTGAGGGTGCAAGCATCAACTCAAGCCAAAACATCATCCGATTGGTAGCAAGCAATTTGACGGGGCGCGGCTTAGTGGTTGCAGGAAGCGGCAACATAATTGACTTGGTTGTCGATCGCTCCGGTTCATTCGCCTTGCAAATGTCCGGCAACCAGAACCAGTTGCGCATATCAACAACACAAACAGCGGCGACTATTGATCTGTCAATTAGCGGGTCAACAAATATTGTCCAGTGTATGTTGGGTGGATCAATCTCTGTGACTGGGAGTGATAACAAGTTTTTAGGCTTTGCAAACCTGACTGGCTCTACCAGCATAGCAAACTCAGGCTCTCGCAATGATTTTTCTGGTATATCAAATGCAAGCGGCATTGTTTATACGGCAGGTTCAGGCGCTGTTACGGATGCAAGCGGCGACATTACGGTAACAACACCAACACGCCCGACAATCACAGGCGTGACATATGTTGCACTCGGGCAAATATTTGGCACTACATTGGCGGGGCATACCGCAAACTACGTAAGTATGGTTGGCTCTACTGGTATTAAATTTCGCATATACAACGCATCCGGCACAGCGATTGGTGCTGGCGTGAGTGTGATATTGATTGCTCAATATAGCCCAGCACTGAACCCACAGCCTTAACCATGACCACACTAATCCAACTCCTTAAATCCCGCACTATTGTTTTTGCAATCCTGCTGGCTATCCTGCCACTGTTCGCACATTACATCGGTGCGTTTAACCATAGAACGAGCCGTAGGGTGATAATACAAGATTAAAGAAACTAAACACATCAAGTAACTGTAGTCGCACCTATCCATATAACTATAATCTATTATACAACTTATCTATACTAGGTAATTGACGAAGTCAACATTCGAAGAATGCCTATTCATAACTAACTGTACAACGAAAATAGAATACTGTGATATGACTGGCTGTTCGACTCTCTTTAATGGTTTAGTTTCTAACTCTAAATACTTACTCTACCCTACGGCGATGATTGGTAATTAAACTCAATCAAGCTCTTGAAGTGTTCCGTATTCTATTATCTAGACCGTACTGACTTCGCATCTCTATTCAACTTATCGACCGGGCATTTTATCTAGAACGTAGGTTTTGAATCTACAACTAGGACAGGCCCCAGACGGTTAGTGCTCTTCCGTCGAACTGTCTCTTGTATCACCCTTTTCAGGAGGTCGTTTACTGTACCAAGTGAGAGACTTAGTACACCTGTGGCTCGTTTAATTGTTTCAGGTTGTTGCGATAATTTTTCAATGGATTGTGGCTAACAATCGTTTTTAGACTCGAGAACTTCTATCGCTATAAACTCGACCACTTTCTTCTGTGCGCGACCATGGTGGGTCCTAAAAGTATTCAATAAGCACAACCAATTAAATACAGTGATAAAGCAATGATAGTACGAATCATACAGAAGTCAACAGCGTAGCGATTCAGTTTCTTGCTTTGGTATAACTATTTACTGTTCGAGTTGTTGGAAACTCATGGTTTCTATAGTTATTTTTGTAATGTAGTAGTGAATCTATACAACTTTTTGTAATAAAAGGTTGAAAAACAATGAAAAACTCGTGTTTGTGTTGGCTTTAGATATAAAGAAGTGTTCTTATATTACGATTCTATATAAAGAATGTGGTAGAGTTTGACTGAACGAGCTAAATAAGTTAAAATTGGTGATAAAGGAAATAAATTATGATGGGTCATGAAGAATTGATGGAAGCATGGAGAGTAGATTCGATGTTGGATCGCTCTGAGCTTATGAACACAATGTATTCTCTACCAAGTTTACATTCTAAGTATCTTACGATTCTACAAGAGTACAAGGTCACTATCAGAAAACTCGCTATGAAGTATTCTACTCTGAAAGCAACTAAGACTCGGTACTACAATGGTGAGATGGGTAAGGATGAGCTAGATGAACTGGGCTGGAAACAATACTTGCTCAAGAAGCCGTTGAAGTCTGAGATGGATACGATTCTCTCGGGTGATGCTGACCTCCAGAAGATTGAAGAAAAGACACTCTACTTAGAGACTCTTATTCAGTCGGCTGAGTTGATTATGAAGGATATTACGAATCGCTACTATCTCTTTAAATCTATGGTGGATTATGAAAAATTCCAAGCTGGTGTTTAAGCTATGAACGATGATAAAGTAATCCAAGTCTATAAGCTCAACGAAGCTATGTTGAAGCTCGTTGGGTCGCCAGACTTTGCGCTAGAGATTTCAGAAGCATTCTCATTCCAAGTACCTGGGGCAAAATACACCCCTATGTTCCGTGCGGGTAAGTGGGATGGATTCATACGCCTGTTTAATATCGGTTCTAAGACGCTTCCGTGTGGTTTGTATAGCAGACTATTGGAAATTGCAAACGAACGCGGATACGCCGTTCTGCCGCGTTTAAACCCTGATAATCCGGGTTATGGTTTACCCGGAAACTCTGAGAGTGAATTACAGTATTCAGAAATTAAAGAATACATGGATTCGTTGAACTTGCATGGAGGGGGTTCTAAGCTAGACATACGAGACTATCAGTATAACGCGGTTTACTTGGCCCTTTCTACCAAACAAGGTATTTTGAAGTCAGCAACGGGTTCGGGTAAGAGTATGATTGTGTATTCTATTGCGCGTTATATTACAGAAGAACTCGATGGTCGAATGCTAATCATCGTTCCTACTATCGGCCTAACGACGCAGTTCTTGGGTGACTTTAAAGATTACTCATCCAACAACGGTTATAATGTTGACGGTAATGTTCATCTTATCTCGGGTGGGTCTGATAAGACTGTTCGTAAGAAAATTGTAATCTCGACGTTTCAATCGTTGAAGAATGAAACACCAGATTTCTTCAACAGTTTTACTTGTATCCTTACGGATGAAGGGCATAAGATTACGTCTGCATCGTTCAAGGCTATATATGGCAAAGCGACCGAGGTAAAATATAGACTCGCTTGTACGGGTACTTTACATGACTTGAAGTGTAATATTCTTGAGATGATTGCGCTCACTGGCCCTGTGCATGATATTGCGTCGGCCAAAGACTTGATTTCTGCGGGGCAACTCGTACCCCTTAAAATTAAGGGTATTCAGTTGAACTACCCCGAGGATATCTGTAAAGCATTTAAAAAAGTAGAATATGCAGATGAGATTGGGTGGATAACGAACAATCCAAAACGGAACAACTTCATCGCCAAGTTGGCGGTTAAAAGTAAAGGTACTACGTTAGTGCTTTTTAGGTTTATTGAACAAGGGCAAAAATTATATGATAAAATTAAAGAACTTTCTCCTCCAGACCATCCTGTCTATCTCGTTGATGGTTCGGTCTCCAAAGAAGCCCGTGAGTCAATCAGACTTGCAGCCAACGCCGAGGTCGCCACTCTAGTTTTTTCTTTCGGAACATCAGCCGCAGGTATCAACTTACCTGCGATTGAGAATATAATAGATGCACATCCGACTAAATCTAAGCTCACGTTCTTACAAGCTATTGGTCGAGGTCTGAGGCTCAAAGAGGGCAAGACTCATTGCAACTTGTTTACGATTGGCGATAATATGACATACAAGAAGAAACCGAACACTACGTTTACACACTTTGGTGAGCGTTTGCGCTTGCTTACAGAAGAAGGCTACCAGTTTGATATTGTTCATGTAGACTTCAAGTGAGCATTTTGTACATTGAATTGAAGTACGCTAGGATGGTGGGTCCTAGGTTACTTCTTTGGCGAGTTAAGAAAGACTCTCCATTCCACGGCAATGCACGTTGCCCAGTTTGCGGTGACTCGGCGCAGTCCAAGACCAAGACTCGGTTTCATATTACCGAGCATGATGGAATGGTCTTTTGTTCTTGCTTTAATTGCGACTATAAAAACTCGCTGACTAACTTTTTAAAAGCACATCACCCAGATTTACACTCTGAATTGGTATTCGAGAAGTACAGAGTGACGGGTGATTCTGCGCCGCTTATTATTGGGTCAGGAGAGCCACTCAAGAGCGTTGTCAAACCGACCGAGAGCGCACTCAAACGACTAGCACTACCTAGGGTGAGCGACTTACCTGAAACGCACTTCTGCACCGAATACGTGAAAGCTAGACAGTTACCGACATACGAGTTTTACTATGCAGAAAAGTTCTTAGAATTTAGCAAACAATATAACCCCGACGTAGGTGACACTACGGATGGGCCAAGGCTCGTGATCCCGTTCTTTGATAAGGATGGTAATATCTACGCATTTCAGGGGCGAGACTTGACGGGGAAGAGTTCCCTAAAGTATATTACAATAACGGTTGATAAGCGGGTTCCGAAGATATTTGGGTTAAATCGACTAGACAAAAATAGTGAGTTGTTAATTGTGGAAGGGCCTATAGATTCTTTGTTTTTGCCTAACTGTATAGCGTCGGTAAATGCTTCGTTGATCTCTACGGCGAAGAAGGTTTCACCCCTAATAAATAAAAGCCAAGTGACACTAATCTACGACAATGAGAGTAGGAACAAAATAATTGTTGGTCACTACAAAGAAGCAGTGTCTTTAGGGTATAAAATAGTAATTTGGCCACCTTTGGTTGGGGCTTACAAAGACATTAACGATATGGTTAAAGCAAACATTGATGTTTTGCGCGTGATTAAAAACAACACATTTTCTGGGCTCATGGCTCAGATTGAACTTAATAAATGGAAGAAAGTATAAACTGATGATTAAAACAATTATTAAACGCGACGGTACAGAACAAGCATTTGACCCGGAGAAGGTTAATGGGTGGGGTATCTGGGGTTCTAAAACTCTAGGTTCTACGCTAGACTGGGGTTCTGTCGTAATTGATACGGTTAATAAATGCCCAGAGAAGTGTACTTCGCTAGAGTTGCAAGAGAACTTGATTAAAGAGTGTCTGCAGCAACAAACTTGGGAGCACGCTCGTATGGCGGGTCGTTTGTACTCGGCGCTCTTGGATCGCATTATCTACCCTAACGGTAAACCAACAGTTCGTCAACTCCATGCTCAGTTGTTTGTAGATGGGTTGATGGCTTTCTTGAACTACTCTGAGGAAGAATATGCCGAAGTTGAGTCTATTATTGATCACAAACAAGACCTTAAGTACGCTCACGTTCAGTTGAATCAGACTCGGTTCAAGTACGCTCTACGCAATAAAATTACGGGTAAAGAGTACGAGACTCAGCAGTTTGTTTATATGCGCATGGCTATGGCGCTTGCCGAGGATGAACCAAAAGAAGACCGAATGAAACATATCCGGGCTTGGTATAATCATTTTTCTCACAACCGATTGAACCCACCAACTCCTAACTTTGTTAACCTTGGTACTAACTTGAACGGTTATGCGTCTTGCTGCCTGTACTCTGCTGGGGATACATGGGAATCCTTAGCTGCTGGCGACCATATAGCATATGCGATGACGTGTATGAGCGCGGGTATCGGAACTCATATTAAAACTCGCTCAGTTGGCGACCCTGTTCGTGGCGGTTTGATTATCCATCAAGGTAAACTCCCTTACTACCGTTCTATGGTAGGCGCAGTTTCTGCTAACTTACAGAATGGTCGAGGTGGTGCTTCTACAGTCTATTACAGCGCGTTTGACCCAGAGGTTGAAGTAATCCAGAAGTTGCGAAACCCGATGACACCTGCTGCTAAACGAATTGCTGGATGTCACTATAACTTTGGTTCAAACAAATTGTTTGCTCGTAAAGTCGCTCGTGATGAATACTTTGCTCCGTTCTCTTACTACGGTAACGAAGAAATGTTTGAAGCAATGTATGATAAAGACCAGTCTAAGTTTGAATCAATGTATGCAGAGTACGAGAAAACTGCTACTGTGAAGTTAAAGGCTCGTGAAATTCTAATCAGCGCACAGACTGAGGCATATGAGACTGGTGTTCACTATATGCACTTCATGGATACGATGAACCAGCATACTCCGTTCTTGGAGAAGATTTACCAGTCGAATTTGTGTGTCGAGGTATTCTTGCCAACAGAAACTTATAAGTCTGTGCAGGAACTTTATAAGCCAGTATGGGAAGAGGGTGATGGTGAGATTGGCTTGTGTTCGCTTGCTGGTGTGTTGCCATCTAATTGTGAAACAGATGAAGTATGGGCCGACGTTGCGTACTATGCTCTAAAGATGATTGATGTATGTATCCATAAAGCTGAATACAAGTTTCCATCTTTGGGTAATACCGCTAAGGCTCGAATGTCGGCTGGCGTTGGTCTGATGGGTGTTGCTCATTATCTTGCTAAGAATGGTAAGAAGTTTGATGACCAAGAGGGTCGTGACTTTGTGCACGAGATGGCTGAAACTCATATGTGGCACCTTATCAACGCTTCGCTTCGCTTGGGTAAAGAACTTGGCAATGCGCCTTGGATGCACAAGACTAAATGGCCTCAAGGTTGGTTGCCAATTGACACTTATGAGAAGCGAGTGGATAGCGTAGTTACTACTGGATTGAAGCGGGATTGGGAAACTCTGCGTAAAGATATTATTGAAAATGGGGGTATCCGTAATTCAGTTGTATCATGTTTTATGCCCGGGGAGTCGTCGAGTCAATCCGCCGGAACTACAAACGGAATCTATCCAATTCGTAAACTTAGTTTGATTAAGACTAATGACACTCAAGTAAATCATTGGGTCGCGCCTGATGCAACTAAGTTGAAGAATAAATATCAATCCGCTTGGGATATTAAGACTGCTGATATGATCAAGTATTACGCTATTATTCAAAAGTTTACTGACCAAGGTATTTCTGCTGACTTGTATATCAACGTTCAGGGTAATAACAAGGTTTCGTCAACAGATATGGTTCAGGATTATTTGGATATGGTTAAGTATGGACTAAAATCCAGATACTACGTTGTGTCAAATACAAGCAAAGGTGTAGACTTAACAACAACTGAGAGCGCGTTTACCGCGCCCGTAGAAGAACTTGGAGAATGTGAATCATGCTCGCTGTAAATATTTTTAATTCTGAAAAGACTCTGGCCGAGTACAAAGAAAAACAACCACTTTTCTTTGGCCCTAAACCGGGTCTTTTTGATACCGTCAACAAACACTATCCTGATCTCTGGGATATCTATAAAGAGATGAAATCTCTGGATTGGGATGAGCTAGAGTTTGACTTTCAGCAATGCAATACTGACTTCAAGGCGTGTCCTAAATCAATCTATGAAATGATGATTAGAACGCTCGCTTGGCAGTGGGAAGCTGACTCTACTGCTGCTCGTAGCGTGTTACCGCTGGTAGCACCATTTGTTACTGATACGACGCTCTGGACCGCATGGCAACGTATTTCTGATAACGAATCTGTTCATGCTGCTACTTATTCAGAAATCGTGCGTATGAGTTTTGATGACCCCTCTCAGGTCATGGAATCTGTACTGTCAGTAAAAGAAAGTCTGGTTCGGTTAGACGGAGTAAAGAAAGTATTTGATACTCTACATGACGTGTCGCACAAATATGCGCTCGGTATGGTAGATAAGGAAACTGCCTATGATGCGGTCTTTATGACTATGTGTGCGTTGTTGGTTCTAGAGCGTGTTCAGTTTATGGCCTCATTCTCTATTACGTTTACTATCTGCTCGACTAATTGGTTTCAGGCTATCGGTACAGCAGTTCAGAAAATTGCTCAAGATGAACTAGAAGTGCATGCTAAATTTGATAAAGCTGTACTGAAACACATGTTGGCTACTCAAGAGGGTAAGGATGCGTTTGCTAGGTTGAAGGCGCAGATTCATGCGCTGATTGATGAAGTTGTAGAGGGTGAGTGTATTTGGACTGATGACTTGTTCTCTGATGGTCGTTCGCTCGTAGGTACTAATGCCTCTATTGTAAAGAACTTTGTGTTGTTCAATGCCCGCGATGTTTATACGTTCTTCGGGTTAAAGAGTGAGCATAAGTTCCCAGTCAAGAACCCAATGCCTCATATTGAGGACTGGATTAACATCGGTAATAAACAAACTGCGCCGCAAGAATCTGATAACAATCAATATAAAGTCGGAGTCGTTATTCGAGACGATGCAGGAACTTCTTTTGACATGGATTTTTAAAATTATGAAATTTACAGTTTACTCAAAACCCAACTGTCCTCAGTGTGAGATGGCCAAGGCGCTTATTACTAACCAACAATTGCGGTACGAAGAAGTTACGCTAGATGTTGGTCAGCATAAAGAAGAAGGTAAAGAATACATTACTCGCGATGAGTTGTTGGCTCTAGTTCCTACTGCTAAAAGTATGCCACAGATTTTCCTAGATGAAAAGTACATAGGCGGTTACTCTGAGTTGAGATCGTTTATTGCAATTAAATAAGTTTTTACAACTTATAAAAATGAGACGCGATGACATGGTTCTACAATGGTGAAGAGGTTCTAGCAATTCCGGAGAAGGTCGTGGGCTTTATCTATCAGATAACCTCGATGTTAGATGGTAGAAAATATCTTGGAAAGAAGAAATCCGCTTTTAAGAAAACTGCTATAAAAACAGTTAAACTTAAAAGTGGTGAGAAGCGTAAGAAAAAAGTTCGTTCTATGGTAGAGTCAGACTGGCTCACTTATTACGGCTCTTCCGATGAACTGAATAAACTTGTTACTGAACATGGCACTGAGAACTTCAAGCGCGAAGTCTTAGAATGGTGCTATACTCTGAGCGAAATGAACTACCTAGAGGCTAAGTATCAATTCGATACCGATTGTCTAAGAAAACCCGAAGAATATTTCAACGCATGGATCATGGTACGAGTGCGTCGCGACCATTTAATTAAAAAGAAATAGAAATTTTGTGTTATAATTCGGGTAACGCGAAATTACCAAGAAGGAATTAAACATGAAATTAAAAAAACTACCAACGGTTAGGATCGCTAATCCATTCTCTATCAACCCATCTATCAAGGTAAAAGTCAATAAGCTCTTGCTATCTATCAAGTGCGCAGTGATAGCTATTGTGATTGCTGGGTTTAGTTTTGGTGCATACATCGTAAATGTACAACACAATATAGAGCTAGACAAGGCTGCTAAGATTTCGATGGCGATTGATGAGGCGGCTCAAGGAACAGGTATCGTTATTGATGCAACTGCTGATATCATTAAACGCGACGGTAAGCTACCTATTGAATTGGCTAAGAAGTATTCTGTCTGGATTTATGATGCTGCAATGAAATTCAATGTAGACCCTATTACTATTTTGGCAGTGATGTCGCATGAGTCTGGGTTCAACTACAAAGCTATTAGCCCAACCGGCCCAATCGGGTTGCTACAGATAGCATCGTCTTGGCATAAAGATAAAGTTGCAACGGCTAGTGAACTGTTTGACCCTAAGAAAAACATCTATGTTGGTGCTCAGATTATTTCTGAGTACGGTAAGAAGTCTAATACCGAGGCTGAGATGTTAGTGCGATATAATGCTTCTAGCACTGCGCCAGCCTATGCTATCAAAGTCATGATGATTAAGCGTAAGTATGACAACGAGATTACAACGGCTATCGTGAACGAAATTTGAAATGGGTAAACTTGTAAACGCGCTAACCCTAATAGACTCTGTTATTTTAGTAGAGAGTCTAGATAAGCCTTTCCATATAGGGCCAGCAATCAACAACTCTGTTCAGCAACACCATGTTGATTCCGGGATTACCGACTACCGAGAACATGATATAGAGCATGGTAAAGAGGGTCGGTTGACTATCTTTAAGCGTAATAGAGCCTATGAAATCCACCACTCTGATTGGGATGATAACGATAGCGAACATTCTGGTGAGTATCTATCGCGTAGAACTGGTGCCAACCCTAGGTTTGTAGCTACTATGGGTCATGTTGCGAATACGCTTTTAGATAAAGGCCATGCTGTTCGCATTGTAGGAAGAGTTTCTAATGGAATGTTTGACCGCTATAGAAGGCTCGGTGTTCTTTTAGCCAAACGGCATGGTAGGTTGGTTACAAATTCTCAGAAATACGCTGTAGACCACCCTGAGTCGGATGATTTGAAAGAATTTACGATTTACAATTATGTTGGTGAGAGTCCGATCTTTTTGATAAAAAGTGTTATAATAAACAATGCGACTTTTGAAAACAATTATTACATAGGTGAAAGTGAGTAAAATGGCTATCAATGAAATTACTGGAGATAAACTCCAAACCAAAGTAAGTACGGAAAATTACCGTTCAAATTATGATGCAATCTTTCGTAAGAAAGTAACTAATGAAGGAAATACAGATGAAAAAACTTCTACTAGCGGTTCTGCTGAGCCTAAGCCTAGCGAACACACCAGCAACTGCTCAGATCAGCGTTAATCAAGCAATCGTTGTTGGCGGCATACTTGGGTACGTTGTTGGTAAAGAAACGCAGCAGACGCGGTTCTACGCACCCTATGCTACAGCTAATTACGGAATCATTCAAGCACCTGTCGTAATTCACCCTTCTCAGGTTGCTGGTTATAACCACGTTGACCACGGGTACTGTGCACCGTATCAAAACGAAGCGTACTATTCTTGCTTGGGTAATTTGCAGCGAGTTCGTAATGAAAACGCTTACTATCGCGGTTTAAGAGGTGAACGTTGACTTTTTAGAGTTGTGTTATAGAATAATAATTTTGAAGGGATAATTATGAATGAAGTGGTTCTTATGTAATCCTTATGTATCCTAACTGAGTTTAACTAAATGTTAAATAAAAGTTTAGGAGAATCTGTGTTTAAAAATAACAAATATACAAAGCGTTATGAAAAAAAGTTAGCGAAAGCACAAAAACATCTTTCTCGTAAGACAAAAGGTAGTAATTCGTTTGAAAGACAAAGACGAAAAACCGCAAAACTTCACGAGAAGATAACCAACTCACGAATGGATAACCTACACAAGGTATCTCACCAATTAGTATCAGATTATGATATAATTGCATTAGAA
>ERZ650304.970-NODE-970-length-12068-cov-4.008907_pt1 | contig 12068 bp, 9 predicted proteins | sample MGYA00376240_ERZ650304 | MGnify/ENA primary metagenome ERZ650304 (study PRJEB26733, sample SAMN07839271) | wastewater metagenome | biome: small river; feature: stream; material: water | place: USA: North Carolina | collected 2016-03-01 ...
CTCTCGATTTATTCCAACCCTTATCGCCGTCATCGCCTTGTTTGTGGCCGCATTCGCGCCAGTGAACGCGGCGCTGCCGGTGCCGAGCACGCCCTATGAACCCAACCCCAATACGCTGAACTCAGCGCTGTTTGCAAGCAAGGTTTTGACGGCGTCGACGAACAGTGACAGCGTTGCCATTGGTGAGTTCACCGCATGCGGCCTGCAATATTCCGTTGTGCAGGGGGGCACGCCCAACACGATCACGATCAACTTCCAAGGGTCCAACGACGCCAACACGTGGACGGCCTACGGCGCATCTTCGCAGACAGCGGCCAACGTCATCACCAGTTCCACGACGGCCAGCGTCAGCGACTTCTACATCTTCAACGTGCCTCCCGCTCGCTATGCGCGTTTGGCGGCCACCGCTGGCAATACGCAACCGGTCACCGTCACCGCCCGGTTGTTTTGCAAATAGGAGCTGCGATCCATGAACGACCAAAAGAAAGCAGAACTCTGGCAGCAGCTGGTGAGCAAACACACCTCGGCGGCTAAGGCCCAGGCCGAAGGCGCGGGCAACGTGGCCAAAGAAGCCACGTCCGACGGTGGTGCTCCAACCGGCGCGCCTGCTAACGGCGAAGCGCCACCTGCACCCGCCAATCCTGAAGGCGACCAATTGGTCGCATTGACCAAGCGCCTCGACGACCTCGAAGCCAAGCTCGGCGAGATCGGCAAGAGCATCGAGACGGTGATCGCCAAAGCCAGCGAGGCTGCCGATGCCGCCGTGGCCAAGGCAGCCAATGAGCAAGCGACGGCCAAAGCCGAGCTCGACAAATCGCTGACCGATGCGAAGGCGTTGGTCGACAGCGCCAAGGCCGCAGCGGACCGCATTGAGGCCCTCGCCCCACGCGGCAATGGCAAGCGCATCGACGAGATTGTGGCAAAGGGCAAGGACGCCTTGGATGCAAAGACCGAGCCCGAACTACTCAGAGAGAACGCGCCCAAGGTGCTCAAGATGGCCGACGGTGCGAAGTAAATCAGGCAACTGAAGCAATCAACCAAACGACAGACGTGACTCAAAGAGATTAACAGCAATGGCACAAGACGTAAGTTTTATTTTTACCGGGTATTGCGACCCGCGCACGCGCTTCATTGGCCTGATGCCGATGCAGCTGCAAGGCGTGGCCCAAGACATCAACTCCATCGTCACCAGCCGCAGCGACGTGCTCCGCCCTCAGGTCTATGTGGGTTGGCCAGAAACCACGGTGCCCGGCTCGGTGACGCAGTACACCCCCGGCCCAACGGTCAGCGGCATGGTCAGCCAAGCCGACTGCGGCGCTGGCGAAGCGATGCCGGATCTGGTCCGCTGCTCAGTCAGCATCGATTTGCCGTGGGGCAAGTTGGGCGTCGACACGCCGAAGATCGACCCGACCACCATCAACCGACGCACCGATCCCTGCGGCATTCAGATGGCCAAGTTCGAAAACATTGTGCGCGGCGGCTATGAGCGCAGCGACATGGTCAACCGCTTGGCCAACTTGGCTCGCCAAATCGGCATGCCCGAGCAGATGGTCAGTGTCGACATGACCTCGCTTGAGTTCGGCAAGGCCTTTCAGATTTGGAAGGCGATTGCATGGATGAGCAAGCGCGATCGCGGCATGGTGCAAAACGGTAACCCAACGAACACCCCCACCGCCGCCTATGCCGAGCACTACGGCATGTGGCGCTTGCTGAAGGCCGACGACACGCTGTACACCTGCGCAGCCAGTGGCAATGCCTTCGGCACCAACCTCGGCAAAGAGACGATGCCGTTTGAGCTGAAGCGGTTCATGACCAGCGGCCCAGACAATCACCTGCCGATCCAGATCGACACCCATCCGAGCGACTTCTACGAGGCCGTCAACGATCAGCTGCACTGCATTGCGCTGCGCTATCGCCGCTATGACCAGAGCGTCAAGCCCAAGCTCATCATCCCAACCGGCACGTGGCTCGACTTTGTGCGCGGCTACACCTACGGTTCGCTCGGCATTCAGACCTTCCAAAACATGGGGCCGTCGACTCGCGACGAATTGGCCAACGCCATCGAGAGCAAGACGATCAACACCCGCGACTTTGGCCCGATCCGCGTGATCGAAGACGACACCTTGGCCACATCGTCGACCTCAAAGGATTCGACCGGCGCTGCCACCACAGCACCCAGCGGCCATGTCTACATGACGCCGCAGGTGCTGCCCGATGGCCCGGTGAATGGCGAGGACGCATTGCAGATTCAGTACCTCGGCTACGACTACGGCAACCAGGATGACTGGACCAAGGTCGTCGACGCGGACACCGCCGAAGACGGTCGCTTGTGGGGCCGCTATCGCATCATCGAGCATCGCGACAGCGCTTGCCGCTGGTGGACGATCCAAACCCAGAAGCGCCTCATCCCCAACTATCCATTCCTCACCGGCGTGATTGGCGACTTTGCGGTGCGCGCTCAGACGTGCAGCCCAAGCTAGTTTTTAACTGAGTGGCGCGAGTGACTCCGCGCCGCTCGACTGTATGGAGTGACTCATGGGATGTCCCTGTCAAGATCAAAAAAACAGCACACCCATTCTTGGAGGCAGCATGAACAACTTTTCGCTTGTGTATCTCGGACCATTTGAGCGCGCGCCTTTCTTTGGTGGCACGTTCTGGTTTGACAAAGATGTGCCGCAGGCGGTGCGCGGTGATCTGGCTGCGCAGCTGCTCTTCACGAAGAAGACGGACGGCAGTCAGCAATTTCAGTTGGCCAGCGAGGCCGACTTCAACGGCATGCTCTTCGACGGCTTCATTGCCGCCGGCACGCCTAGCGATGGGCTCATCTGGGCAAACGCGCCAGCTCCGGCTTTATTGCCGCCCGATGGCACCAGCGACCAAGCCCAAGCGCCCGCTGCGATCTTGGGCGATGCGCTGCCGACTGACGAGATGGCTATCGCCACGGATGAAGCTGTCGATGGCGATGTCGCCGCAGACGCGGGCACGGATGCCGCGGGCGACAGCGCCCCAGCGACGACTCGGGCCACTGGTCGCCGGGCGCGCAACACAGGAGCACAGGCCTAATGCCGCTCGAAACGTTTCTTCTGCTTGCTGCTGTCACCGTCATCTACACGCTGGCGGTGTATCGCATTGCCATGCTGGTCAGCCTTGAGCGCGGCCCAGCAGATTGGGCGGCAAAGCTTCGCCAGTATTTTCGGCTGCGATTCCCCCCTCCAGCCGATGGCGCTGAGTATTTGCCGCCTGATCAGGCAAAGAAGCATTGGATCGTCTCGGGCTTGGAATGCGCCAACTGCATCTCGTTTTGGCTAGCGCCCATCGCCGCTGCGCTGGTGCTGCTGCATGTGCTCGCACCAGGCTGGGCGCTGTATGTGTGTGACTTTGTCGCGCTGTGGTGGGCCATCACCGGCGTAGTGGTATCGATGCGATGAACCAGACGGCATACCCAATCGAATCCTTCCGTGAGTGCTTCGGGTTTCACCCTTGGCACTTCTGGCAATTGGCCGACGAGATCAAAGACGGACCAACCCGGATCGGCGTCGAGGGTGGTAGTGACATCGTGCGCGAGCACCGCTGGCAGGGGAGCGGGGCCAATGGGCGCGCTGACATTCGCGCTGCGCTCGACGAGGCGGCCACCATGCTGCGCAAGGCGCTGGGCTTCCCAGTGGTGCGCACGTGGGCCACCGAGACGGTCAGACTGGGGCGCATGCGCGGCAACTGCCGCGAGTTCGTTTTATGCAATGGCCATGTGCGCAAAGTCGGCAAAGAAACGCTCGGCACACTCGGCACATACACCCCAACCTATGAGGATCTTGACGGCGATGAGCTTAATGAGACCCTCACGGTCAAGGTGCCGGCGGACACTATCACCGCCGCGATGAGCGACGATGAGTTGTTTCTCTCGCACGTGGGCGCTGAAGGCGAAACGGGCAAGATCGCGCCAATCAAGATCAAGCGCAACACAGATGGCACAGCCACCATCGCCGCACGAGCATGGACAGCAGTGAAGCCCGCGCGCTATGAGGGCGCATACAAGACCCCGATCGAGGGCGGCACGCAGAGCAACGCCGCGCTCAATGCCCATGACGATGACAACTTCGCTGACAAGGTGGAGCTGCGCCGGCATTGGACAGACCACTCAGTGGGCGCGGCGCTCGTCGTCGACTCGTGCAAGTGCGGCTGCCAGCCCTGCCAATGTCTCACGGGCTGCTGCGATAGCGCCGGCCTGAACACCGACGGAACCGCCAAAGTGCAGATTCGGCGCGGCGACATTGGGCTTTGTGCGGTTAGCGGCTGTGCAGCCGCAGACAGCGTCATGGTGAGCTATGAGGCGGGCTACAGCTGCAACGATTGCGGCGTGGACATCAGCCGAGTGCTCTGCCGGTTGGCCGCCACGCTGCTTAGTCCGATGTGCTCATCGAGCAAGGCAGCCAACAGCGAGTTCACTCGCTGGAAGATCGACCGAGCGTATTACTCCGGCGGCCCAGCTGGGTCATCGGAAGGCTTTCGTTACACAGATTCACTCAACAACCCGTTCGGAACGCAGGAAGGCGCGATCTGGGCGTGGGCAAACATCAAATCACTCATGAAAGGACGTGGCGTTTTCGCGTGACTCGAACGCCGAAGGAATAACAAATGGCAGATTGTTTTGACAAGTCGATTTCGGTCGGCGCGACCAACGTCATTGCGATGTCGCAAGAGTGCGACACCAACTCGGTGTACGACCTCGGCGATGTGGGGTCGCTCATCAGCGTTCAGTTCGGTGACAAGCAGTTTGATCAGCGCACCATTGAATATGCGCTGGATCGCAATAACAACTTCCAGCCCGTTTATGCGACGCGCGCCGCACCGGCGGTGGCCAATGCCACCATCACGCACAGCCAGAAGGCCGCCAAGATGCAGAAGCCTTTGGTGAGGCCTGTGCAAACGACCATTTATCTTGGTCTCAAGGACGAGTGTTCTCAAGCCTTCCAGCAATTGCTGGTCGCGCCCAAGATGCGCCCGGCAAGCGTAGCCGGCGGAACATTCGCCAACTATCGCGGCACCGCCGCTGAGTTTCAACGTGCGGTCAACTACACGATGGACAATTTCTGGTATGCGCTGGGCATCACCAACTTTGCCTCCAATATGTATGCCGGGCTCGCCGGCGGCACTGCACCAACCACGGCTGGCACTGGCCTCGTGTTCGCGCCTCAGACGGTGAACTGCGGTGGCAGCTGCCCTGACCCCGTCGCCACGCACTATCAGGCCTTCAAGAAGGATGTCACCTCGCCATACGTGATCTATCGCGTGAAGGGCGGTGCGTTTGTCCGCAGCAACATCACTGTGGTGGTGGCTGGCGATGATATCGTCGGCAAAGCCGTGATCGCTGGCAACTACCTCGTGGTGGCCTTCAATGGCACCACCGTGAGTGGCTACTTCTACGCGCCAATCAACAGTAACGGGTCGCTCGGCACATGGGTGCGCGTGGCCACTGGCTTCCCGACGGCCACCACACTCGCGGGCGTGTTTTATTCCAAGGGCGTGCTGTATTTCGCGGGTGCGGATACTGCCAACCAATACATCGCCGCATCGGTCGGCGCGGGCGCAACGCAGATTTCCAACCCGGCCACCAACGCCATGCTCGATGTCGCGGGCTGCACGGGCGGCACGGTCCTGCTCGCCGGCAACAGCATGAGCATGATCCTCATCACCGATAGCGGGAACAGCGTGCGCCAGCCAGTGTTTACGGTGCCCTATGGTGCAGCCGCCGTCGCCGGCGGCACCAACATCACCGCCTGTTGGATGTTCGATTCGCAGACCTTCGAGATCGCCACATCAATTGGGCGCGGCTTCCGCACCCTCGATGGCGGCGTGACATGGGTCGAGATCCCCTACAACACCGGCTCGGCCACCTCAATCACCGATCTCGTCTATAGCGACGATGGCCAGGTTGGTTACATCAGCCAAGGCGCGAATCTCTTCAAGAGTGTGACCGCCGGCTTCGGCGGCGGTTCAGCGACGATCACTGGCTGGTCCTCGTCTCAGTGGATCGCCAACTACTCGACCGGCACCGGCACCATTGCCGCGATTGCCCTGCCTGTGGGTGCGGATCAATTCACCTCCGGCAACTATGTCGCAGTCACCGCCGGCACTGCCGGCTCGACCGTGCTCGGTTCACCAACGTTTGCGTAGTCGGTGGCTGGTGGCTGAGTTGACGAGTCACCAACTCACTCTCAGCCACCGGCTACGGTTTTCATGTGACTCATGCCAAGACTATTCCCGCTTGAATGCGGCATCACGCTGCAATTTGAATATGTCCCTGCGGTCTACGCTCGAAGCGAAGCCGCCAAGCGCTTCCCAGCGCCGGCACGACCCACAGCTGACGTGGAGATCGCCAAGGGCATATTCGAAGCGCGCGAAACAACCACGCCCGAATATCTAATCCAGCGCGCTCATTACGAGGACTATGTCTGGCCCATCGCCGTCCGTTCGGCCTTCGTCGATATGGCCGTGCTCGATGAGTCGGTGCCACCCATTGACGCCGATCTACTTGCGCGCCGGCGTGCGCGTGTGCCCAAGGAGATGCACGGCTCAGACAAGGCCGACTTCATCATCATGTGTCTGATGAAGAGCACCTTTGGTGACAGTAGCGAGCTGCAGCGGCTCTACCTCTTCATCCTCGAAAACGACTTCACGTTCGCCGAGGTCGAACAAGCCGCACGTGATCTGAAAAGTGACGGCTGATGGCATTGGCATTTTTGATTATGAACTGACGGAGCAATCAGTCCGGACAAGCGCCGAGATCAATCTGTATATCGACGACATTGCACGTTCGGCAGGTCTCGACACCTTCCGATTTATTGATCTGCCTAAGCCCAAGCGCGTGCAGATTGCCGCACGCTGGTTGGCGAAACGGCAACTCGATGTGGTTGTGCAGGACCTCACGCGCGTGCGTCTGAGTTCTAAATAGCGGAGTCTTGAATGTCTGAGAAAGAAGTCCTCGAAATTGATGTTGATAGCGGGAGGGCTGAGGCCGCACTCACGCGCTATAACCAGCTGCTCAATCAACACGACTCTGCCACCGAGAAGGCCGCCGCGTCCTCGGCCAAGCTCGATCAGGCGATTTCTCGCAGCGTCCAAGCCTATGATTCCCTCGCGGGCAAGCTGCGTAATGCCGGCGGTGCCATCAGCGACACCTTCAGCAAGATGGAGCAATCCGGGGCCAAGGTCAAGACCCTGAATGAACAGCTGGATAAACAGAAGTCGCAATATGACCAACTAGAAAAGACCCTTGCCCAAGCACGCGAAACATTTGGCGAGAGTGCCGCCGAGACCAATCAGTTTGCGCAGGCCTTGGACCAGCTCGGCACAGAGATTGCCTCGACCGAAGCTGACCTCAGCGCATCCACGGAGTCACTCGCCGAATACACCAGCCAACTCGACGAGCTGGTCGCTGGTGATGCTGAGCTGGCCGCAGCGCAAGAAGAGGTAAGGGCGGCGCTGCTCGATGTGGCCGATGCGGGCGCCCAAGCTGGCGAAGATCTCCAGAAGGCCGAAGAAGCCACCAAGAAAACCGGCGACGCAGCAGAGAAAGGGAAAGCCAAAGTCGAGGGTCTGTCTACGGGCTTCGGCAAGTTGGCCACTCAACTCTCTGCTTTGCCGGGGCCACTTGGCCAAGCTGGGCAACAACTCCAAGGGCTGCTCTCCAATATTGAAGCAGGTGGCACTGCCTTCGAGGGTCTGTCTGCCGGTGTGATCGCTGGTGGCGTGGCGCTAGTTGGGTTGATCGCCACATTCGGTGCCATCAAAGCTGGCATTGACACGCTCAATGAATACGCAACCAAAGTCAGCGAGGTTGGCGTCAAGACCGGCGAATCCATTCAATTCATCAGCGGGCTGGCCGAGGCCGCCGACGACGCTGCAATCTCCATGACCGGCGAGGGGGTCAGCCTCGATCAAGTCGGCGCGGCGCTTGAGCGCTTCAGCCGCAATCTTGGCCGTGGCGTTGATGAGAACGGCAACTTCACCGAGGCCAATAAGAACACCGAGCGTGCACTAAGTGAGCTGGGCGTGAAGGCCACCGATAGCACGGGCAAGCTGCGCGATATCAAAGACCTGCTGCCCGATATAGCCGATGGCTTTGCGCGCATTGGCGCTGGCGCGCAGGCCACATCATTGGCCAAGCAGCTTGGCTTGACGGACCTGCTGCCATTGCTGTTGCAGGGCCGTGACGGGGTGCAAAACCTCAACTCAGTGATCTCCAACGAGGGCGTGCAGGCCACGCTGCAATACAAGAGTGCGCTCGATTCGCTTGAAGATACGGTGCGCGATCTCAAGATCACGCTGGGGTCATTGGTCTTGCCTTCGCTGGCATCAGAGCTCGAAGGGATTGCCGCCGGCATCACCACAATTAAGTCCGCACTGTCCTTCTCAGGCACTGGCGCAAACAACATTCTCTCGTTTCTCGCCACGGGGAAATTCCCCAAGAGCGGCCTCGATGACATTAAGCGCACGGGCAATGATCTCGTTGACTCATTCCTCAAGTCCAATGGCGTGATTGGTCAGCTGGTGCTGTCGCAGGTCAACCGCCTGCGCGAGACCTATCCATTTCTCGTCGACGCCGCCAAGCAAAATGAGATCTACGGGCGCAATGCCGAAGATGCCCATGATCGGGCGGTTTCCTCAATTGGGCGCGAGATCGATGCTCTCAGTGCGCTGGAAGGTGCCATCAAGAATGGCCAATACGAATTTGACCTAAACAAGGTCAAAGAACTGGACACCCGCAAGGAGGATGTCCAGACCAAGCGAGACAATGATTCAAACCTCGTCAAACAGCAGCAGGCCGATCTTGCTGCGGCACGCCAAGCCGCTGCGGCAGAGCGTGCGGCCAAGGCCACTGATGCATTGGCCAAACTGCAATCTAACTTGGCCAAGAGCGCCGATCTCGTCACCGCCGCATTCGATGGCGAAGTCAAGGCTCTAGGGAAACTGGAGACGGCCAAGGCGCTGCTCGACATCGTCAACGGCAAGACAACCGTCCAAGACTTTCAGAAGGGCCAAGTTGCTGCTGGTATCTCGGAGGCCGTGGCCAAGGGGCAGGTCCCTATTGCCAAGGGCGTGGCAGTGGCCAGCGAGCTGGGGAAGGGCAACATTTCACCAGAAGCGGCGGCATTGCTCTTGCCTGCACCCGAGCGCAAGACGGTGTTGGGGAATATCGGCGCGGTCAATCAAGGCGTCACTGATGTCAATCAGTATCTTGCGAATGGTGGTGCCACCGAGCAAGGACTGCTCACTGATCTCGCCAATCAGCGTGTGCCGGTGGTGCGCAGGCTGACGCGCAATGTGCCATTACAGGAAACTGCGCAGGGCGTGGTCGATGCGCAGGCCAACGCCAAGAGTGTTGCGGACGCACGGGCGGCGGCCCTTAAACAGGGCGAGGCGAGCGGCCTATCCCCCGCACAACTCAAGGTCTTGGGCGATTCGTTCAACGCACCAATTGAGGCAGCAAGCAAGGCGCAGAAAGAAGCCGAGGCGAAATACGCCGCCATCAAGCCCAAGATCGATAGCACGCTATCAACGCCATTTGTTGCGCAGCAAAAGCAACTCGCCGAGCTCGGCAACCAACGCGACACCACGGTCCGCGAGTTGAAGGCGGCGGGCAAGTCTCAGGATGAGATCAATAAGGTCACCGCTGAATACAACGACAAAATCAAGAAGCAGACCGAGACCAACGAGAAGACCAATAAGTTGCTCGGTGCCGGTGTATCAACGCTTGGCTCAACCACAGAGACCACCACGCAGGTCGTCGGCTCGCGTCTTGTTGGCACCAAGGGCGCGCAGAGCATCAAGGACCAGATCGACAAGGCCTTCGGCACCACCGGCGGCGAAACACAGATTGAGGTCAAACTGAACGCCGCTGGGTTCGAGAAGATCGACGAGCTGCAACAGGCCTTCGCGAACCTCAAGAGGGATGACCAGATCAAGCTGCTTGTTTCGCTGACTGGGGCGAAGGATGCCGAGGAGTTGCTGACCAAGCTCGACAACGCACCCAGCGAGAAAGAAGTCGATCTCGCGCTCAAGGCCTCGGGCATGGACTCGATTGCTGGGCTGCTCCAATTCATCAACGATCCCAAGAGCAAAGACCAAGAGATCAAATTTCAGGCCACGCTTGATGCCTTCGGCGCAAAGACCCCCGAAGATTTCAAAGCCAAGCTCGCGCTACTCAGTGACTCTGAGATCGTGCTGGCGCTCAAAACATCAGGCATCGATGACCCAGAAGCTCTACTTGGCGTGATTCGCGGCCAGCTCGGCGCGGGGGTGACTGTGCCGGTGAAGGCCGAGCCGGTGCCGGTTGGGCCAAACAATCCACTGCTCACGCCGCAGGGATTTGGCTTGCCCCCTCAAATCACCGTGCCGGTCACTGCGGGCACAGTGCCACCAGCCACGACCAAGGATGCCAATGATGCGCTCAATGGCATCAATGACAAGACGGTGGCCATTAAGGCAGACAACGCCGACCTGCTAGATAAGGTGACCACCAGCAATGACAAGGTGAAGGCGATGCCGGATCGCGTGATTCTGCTCACTGGGGATACCAGCGGCATTGATGCCTCAGTCAAGGCCACCAACGAGTCAGTCGAGGCGATGCCCAATAAGGTGGTCTTCCTATACGGCAACCACGATGGGGCCATGCAATCCATTGAAACGGTGCGCAACCAATTGGCTCAGCTGCCGCTGACCAAGACCATCGAGATCCACGTCAAAACAATTCAAGAGACGGTGACCGACAAATGCTTCGCCGCGGGCACGCCCATTGCTACGCCGCGCGGCTATGTGCCCATCGAGCAGATTCAGGCGGGCGATGAGGTCTATGCCTTCGACCATGAGCATGGCGCGGTGGTCGCCGCGCAAGTGAAGCAAGCCTTTACCAACCAAGCCGACTGGATGTGCCATCTGATGTTCTTCAGTGGGGTAGTGCTTGTGGCCACATTCACATGCACGCCCGGCCATCCAATTTGGTCCGAGAACCGGCAAGCCTATGTGCCGGCAAGCGACCTGCTCTCAGGCGAGCTGGTGCGCAGCGTGAATGGTGACACCTTTGTCGCCGGTGCGACCTTCTACACCCTTGGGGCTGCGACCTTCAACTTCGAGGTCGAAGGCCACCACAACTACTTTGCCGCCGGCATCTTGGTGCACAACGCCTCCGAGCGCGTCGATCGCCAGATTTCCGGGCTGGTTGGCTCACTCGCTCGGCTGCAAGCCTTCGGTGCTCCGGGGGCTTACGAATCTGCGCAGCGCATGATCTCTCACACGCTGCTGCCGCAAACCGTCCACAACCAAACCTCGACGACCAAAGACAACCGCATCATGCAGCTCAACGCGCATTTTGAAGCCAATAGCCCCCAGCAAGTGGAGATGGCCTTTGATGTGATGCAGTCGATGGCGGAGGCACGATAACCAATGGCAACAAATCGATCCTATGCAATCGCCCCCACGCCCACGACTGGGTTGGCCATGTCCACCGTCGAAGGATGTAGCAACTGGCGCGTCTCTCGCTGGTGCCCAGCACGCAACCTCATCAAAAACCCATCGATGGAGTATGCAGCCCCCGGCTATTTGTCTGGCTGGGCGGCGCGCACGCCGGGCGGTGGCAACCAGATCATCCCGCGCAATGATGCAGCCTATTCAGGATCGGCATCGGGCTATGCGCTTTCAACCGGCGCGGCCAATCCCGGCGTGGTGTATGACCTGGGCTATCTCATCTCTGGCAATCAGGGCAAGACCTTCACGCTATCAATCGCCGTAAACCCTGATGTAAAGCAGGTCCTTACGCTCAACGTCATTGCGGCTGCCGGATCGGATCGCACCATTGCCACACTCACGCGCGACATTGTGTGTGGATGGGAGCGCATGGAGGTGGTTTTCGCCATCCCAAATACCAGCGACTACGGCACCGCGCTCACTGGGCTCAAGTTCGAGATCACCACGCTCGTCAATTCGCCGTTCTATTTCGACGCCGCCATGTTGCTCGAAGGCGTAAAGCGCAGCTTCCTTTACTTCGATGGCGACGAGCGCGGGCGCTGGGTTGG
>ERZ650304.971-NODE-971-length-12067-cov-7.142524_pt1 | contig 12067 bp, 16 predicted proteins | sample MGYA00376240_ERZ650304 | MGnify/ENA primary metagenome ERZ650304 (study PRJEB26733, sample SAMN07839271) | wastewater metagenome | biome: small river; feature: stream; material: water | place: USA: North Carolina | collected 2016-03-01 ...
CTTTCCAAGAATCCCCCTCCGAGCTAGGAAAACCCGGGAGGGCGTCGTGACGGTCACTCGGATGTCCCGTCGGAAGACTCCGGAGACTTTGCGCGAGACGGTCGACGCGGCGATCGCGGACATGGACTGGTTGAACGACTCGGATGCTGCGGCGGCTGGTCTCGCGAAGGCGCAGGCGTCGGCGATCGACGACGCGGAGGACCGGAACTATGCGGTCGCGAAGGTCGGTCCGCAACTGCTGGCGACGCTTGTCGAGCTCGGCGGCACGCCTGGGTCGCGCAAGGCCCTGGGCGTTGAGGCGAAGGTGAAGGGCAAGCTCGCGCAGCTTCGTGAGGGTCGTGGCCGCGCGAGCTAATCCGCTGCTCGGGTGCACGGAGCCGCGGGTCTTCACGAAGCCGCTGCGGAAGCTGACACCGAAGACGACGCGGGGCTTCGAAGTCATCGCGTTCGCCGAAGATGTTCTGGGTGTGACGTTGACGCCGTGGCAGAAATGGCTCTACGTCCACGCACTCGAACTGCTGCCCAACGGCCGCTACCGTTTTCGGACGATCCTGATCCTGATCGCCCGACAGAACGGTAAGACGCTGTGGGCGCAGGTGCTCGCCTTGTGGGCGCTGTACCTCGATGGCGCGACGCTGGTGCTGGGGACGGCGCAGAACCTGGACATCGCCGAGGAGTGCTGGCAAGGCTCGGTCGACATCGCCGAGGGTGTGCCGGATCTGGCGGCCGAGATCGCGGACGTGAACCGGACGAACGGCAAGAAGGCGTTGGTCCTGACCGGCGGCGAGCGGTACAAGGTGCAGGCGGCGAACCGTCGTGGTGGCCGGTCGCTGACGGTGAAGCTGGCGATCCTCGACGAGCTGCGTGAGCATCAGACGTGGGACGCGTGGGGTGCGATCACAAAGACGACGATGGCGCAGCGCGACGGCCTCGTGGTGGCGTTGACGAACGCGGGCGACGACAAGTCGGTCGTGCTGAACGACCAACAGGAGCGGGCGACGTCGCGCATCGACGACCCGGAGACGACGATCGCGATCTTCGAGTGGTCGGGCGCGCCGGGCTGCGACATCAACGATCCGCAGGCGCAGGCGCAGGCGAATCCGTCGGTCGGCTACACGGACCTGACGATCGAGGCGATCCGGGCGGCTGCGGAGTCTGACCCGGAGCCGATCTACCGCACTGAGGTGCTGTGCCAGCACGTCGCGCAGATCGTCCCGTCGGCACTGCCGGCGGCGGACTGGGCGAACCTGGCGGACGAGGCTAGCGAGGTCCAGGACGGCGCGTATCTCGTGTTCGGGGTGGACCTGTCGTGGGACCGCAGTGTCGCGTCGGTCGCTGTCGCGGGGACTCGGGCTGACGGCCTGGTGCACGTACAGGTCATCGGCGTGTTGGACCCGACGACGGTGGTCGCGTGGCTGCGGGAACGGGTCCGCCGCTGGGCACCGATCGCGGTGACGTTGCAGGGGACGGGCGCACCCGCGTCGAGCCTAGCGAACGAGCTGGAGGGTATCGGCTGTCCGGTGCATCCGGTGAACGGCAGTGACGTCGTGAAGGCGGCGGGTTCGATGTATGACGCGATCAAGGCCGGTCGCGTCCGGCATCTCGGAGACCCGGCGTTGCATCAGCAAGTCGAATTGGCCGTGTCTCGCCGTGTCGGCCAGGCGTGGGCGCTGGACCGGCGTGATTCCCCTATCGACATCAGTGGCCTTGTCGCGATCACGGAGGCGTTGTGGGTGCTGGACGAGCTGGTCGGTTCAGCGGACTACGACGTCTCGGCGTCGGTGGCCTGACGGATCTGCTCGACGTCATCGGCTTGGCTCTGGTGGCGATCGGCGTGTGGGGCGTCCTCGGCGTCTGGTTTGCGGTTCTGGTGTGCGGCGGCGGCGTGTTGCTGCTGTCTCGGGGTCTGACGGTGCGGGCGCAACGGCGTAAGGCGCGGACGGGGAGCGAGGTCGCATGAGCCTGCTCTTTGAGAACCGCGAACTGACGTTGGGTAGTGCTCTACTGGCCGTCGGACGCAACATGCGCTCGACCCAGTCCCGACCGGCGGTGACGGGCGATACGGCGCTCCGGCATTCGGGCGTGTGGGCGTGTCTGCGGCTGCGTGCAGACCTGGTGTCGATGATGCCGGTGGACGTGTACCGCCGCACAGCGGGCGTTCAGGTCGAGATGCCTAAGGGGCCGGTCCTGGTAACCCCAGATGGCAAGGGCATCCGACGGTGGATGTACTCCACCCAGTTCGACCTCGATCGCTACGGAAACACGTTCGGCATCATCACTGAGCGCGATGGAGGTGGCCGCCCGGCCCGCATCGACCTGGTGCCGGCGGCCGAGGTGACCGTTCGCGCGAAGGGCGCGATCGTCACGGAGTACATGATCGCTGGAGAGCGGTACGCCCCGGGTGACGTGTGGCACGAGACCCAGTTCACCGCGGCTGGCCTTCCGGTTGGCTTGTCGCCGATTGCCTACGCCGCATGGACGATCGGAACCTACCTGTCGGCGCAGGAGTTCGCATACGGCTGGTTCGACTCGGATGCGGCCCCCGCCGGGCATCTGCGTAACACGCTCAAGCCGACGATCGGAACGGACGAGGCGTCAGAGGTCAAGTCTCGATGGAAGGCATCCGTCGCCAATCGCGACGTGTTCGTCACGGGCCGCGACTGGGAGTACACGATGAACGCCGTCCCGGCGTCGTCGGTGATGTTCCTAGATGAGATGAAGTTCGGCATTGGTGACGTGTGTCGATTCTTCGGCGTTCCCGGCGACATGATCGACGCGGAGACGTCGACCGGCGCATTGACCTACGCGAACATCACGCAGCGGAACCTCCAGTTGCTCATCATGAACATCGGCCCAGCGATCGGCCGTCGCGAGGACGCACTCACCGAGACGACTCCTGACGCTCAGTACGTGAAACTCAACACCGACGCCGTGCTCCGCATGGACCCCGAGACGCGCGCCCGGGTCCTCGGCCAGCAGGTCCGCGACAAGCTCCTGACTCCGTCGGAGGCTCGCGAGCTGGACAACCGGCAGCCATTCACCGACGCCGACTACGCCGAGTTCGACCGGCTGTTCGGCAACCCGAACAAGTCGACTCCTGCTGCGGTGCAGGCGAAGTCCCGGCGCGTGGAGTACGCGGCGGACGGCGTGCGGTACGTGGAGGGGTGAGCGATGCCGGGGCTCAGTGACCACGGGCGCGCCGCGCGCCTGGCCGGTTTCGCCAGCGCGGCAACGTTCCTCGCGGCATGCGCGGGCGATGACGGGGTGGGCCAGGCGGGCGCCCGTGTACCGCTGTCGTGGTCGCCGCCGACCGAGGGCCGGATGGTGAACGCGGCCCAGCTGCGGATCGTCGTGCCGGCGGGCTCGGTCGTGGAGTATCTGGCGTACTGGTCGGCCGCGTCCGGCGGCGACCTGCTTGGCTCAATGCGAGTCGACCGTGAAGTGTTCGCGAACGGTGGCGTGGTCGTGATCGGCGCCGGTGATCTGGTCGAGGAGCAGGACTGATGTCTGACTCCTCGATCGGCATCACGACCGGCACGGATGCGCAGGTCGACACGCGGACCGTCGAGAACGGCGACCACCGTCAGGTCGTGGCGATCGGCGACCCAGCGACGGGCGCAAATGTCGCTGCGGTGTCCGCGTCCGGCGCCGTCAAGGTCGACGGGTCGACGGTGACGCAGCCGGTGTCCGGCACCGTGACCGTGTCGAACCCGACGGCGAACCCGGAGACCGGGCTCGCGAAGGACGCGACCCTGACGGACGGGACGCAGAAGACGCAAATCGTGGACGCGGGTGGTGCCGCAGTCGACATCACGTCGGATGGTGCGCTCGTCGTCTCCTCAGCGAAATCGACATGGCAGACCGGGAACATCACGTCGTCGAGCACGACGCTCGGCCCGTGGTCCTGCGCCGACTACACGACGGCGCTCCTCACGGTCCGCGGTACCTACGCGGGCGTGAACCTCACCGTCGAGGTCAGCGACAACGGCACGAACTGGTTCGGCGTCGTGGTCGCTCGCCGCGACTCGCTCACAGCGCCCGCGACGACGACGGGCGTCATCACCTCGAACGCGTCTATCTCCTACCTCGTGGACCTAACCGGCTGGACACAGATCCGCGTCCGGTCGACGGCGTACACGTCGGGCACGGCCGTCGTCGGCCTCACCCTCTCGTCGGCGCCTGCGAGCGCGGTGCAGACGTACTCGACAAACAGCACCATGAGCGTGTCGGGCACCGCGACGACGACGCCGGCCACCCCGACCCCGTCCGCGGTCAACTCCGCGGCGAGCACGAATGCGACGGCGGTCAAGACCAGCGCGGGCACCCTCTACTCGATCACCGCGTCGAACACAAACGCCGCGGTTCGCTACCTAAAGCTCTACAACAAGGCCAGCGCCCCGACCGTGGGCACGGACGTGCCCGTGCTGACGATCCCAATCCCGGCTGGATCTGTTGTCACGGTCCCGTTCGGGTCGCAGGGCTACCGGTTCGCCACCGGGATCGCGCTCGCGATCACCGCCGCGGCGGCCGACACCGACACGACCGCCGTCGCCGCGTCCGAGGTCAAGGTCTTGTCGTCCTACATCTGAGGGGCGAGTCGTGACGCTACTGATCCTGCTGCGGAACACGCGGACCACCACCCAAGATGCGGGGCACCCGGTTGTCGACGAGCACGTCGCGAGCCCGTTCCGGCGGCCGTTCGTCACGCCGCGACTCCCGCAGCCGCGCACCGTCCACGTCGCGGCCACAACGCGACTCGGTAGTCGCCGTCACGTCACGCTCCGCACCGAGCGGGCGACTGCCGGCAGGGCGTCGACGGCCTCGCGGACGACGGTCTGCGTGTCGCGTCAGGCACCCGCTCGGGCCGCGACGATCCGGCGCGGCGCCCGACATGTGAGCGTCATCACGACCCGCGCCGCCCGCGTCCACACCATCCGCACCTACCGGCAGCAACGCGACGACCTCGCCCTGCTCCTGCTCATGGAGGACCGATGACTGACCTGCACGAGGCCGCGCGCCAGCGGCGCGACCAGGTTCGCACCCGAGCGGACCGGCCGTCGCAGCGGCGTAGTGCCGTGGATGGGTGGGCGAACTACACGCGGGCAACCGAGGCGGGCATCGAGCTTCGCGCGGCGAGCACTGAGGATCGCCTGCACTTCACGGGACACGCGACGACCTACGAGCGCGGCTACGAGATGTGGGATTGGGCTGGCCCGTACACGGAGATCGTGTCAGCGGGTGCCGGCGCGAAGTCGTTGATGACGCCGAACCTGGACGTCCCCCTCGTCCTGGACCATGAGTCGCTGCGGAGGATCGCGACCACACTGACGGGAACGCTGACGCTGGCCGAGGAGGAGGCCGGCCTGCTGGTCGATGCTCCCGAGCTGGATCTCGCGGACTACGACGTCGCCTACATCGCGCCGAAGCTTCGATCGAAGATGGTCACGGAGATGTCGTTCCGGTTCCGGATCATCCGCGGCCAGTGGTCGCCGGACTACACCGAGTACCGGATCGAGGAGTACGACATCCACCGCGGCGACGTCGCGATCGTCGGCTACGGCGCGAACCCCACGACTGACGGCGGACTGCGATCCCTCGTGGCGCCGATGCCGGCTCGACTCCAGAAGTTCTCCGACGTCGCCCCCGATCATCCCCTCCTGCTAGCCCAGCGCTAGCCCATAGACCCCGGCCACAAGGCCGGTTCATCTCAGCCAGTAGCCCGATGCCCGGTGCGCGTTCGCCTGCCGCCTGTCGCCTGACCGCTGAGTCCCACGGAAGCAACCAATCCAAGGAGACTCATCATGAAGCTGCGCGAACTCATCGCGAGCAAGACGGCGGAGCGAGACCAGGTGCTCGCGTCCCGCAACCAGAACGCCAAGGATCTCGAGCCGTTCTACGGCCGCGAGGACCTGACCGAGGACGAGGTCACCCGGGTGACCGGCCTGCGCACCGAGATCCGGGCACAGGACGAGGACCTCGACAAGCGCGCCACCGAACTCCGCGAGCTCAACGAGCAGGCGGATCGCGACGATGCGCTCGTCAAGGAGCAGGCCGAGCGCAAGCCGGCCGCACAGCTCCCGTCGTACGACCGGGTTGCCCGGGTCGGCGCGGAGGAGCGCACCTACCGGCAGGACCAGGACAAGCGCGGCAAGGGCGCTGCGTTCCTGACCGACGTGCTGGCGGAGTTCCGCGGCAGCGGGCAGGCGCGAGAGCGTCTGGAGCGGCACATGGCCGAGGAGCGCGTCGAGCGTGGCGCGCAGGTCGATCGTGCTACCACCTCGTCCGCGTACACCGGCTGGGTGATCCCGCAGTACCTCGTCGACATGAACGCCGAGGCCGCGGTGGCAGGGCGTCGGTTCGCTGACATCTGCAACCACCACGACCTGCCCGAGACCGGCCTGACCGCGTACCTGTCGAAGATCACGACCGGGTCCTCGGTCGCCGATCAGGCGAATGAGGGTGCGACGGTCTCTGAGACCGACATGGACGACACGCAGATCTCGATCAGCGTGCGGACCGCGGCGGGCTCGCAGACGATCAGCCGACAGGCGATCGAGCGGGGTCTCGGCGTCGACGAGATCACGTTCAAGGATCTGCTGAAGCGGTACAACAAGAACCTCGACACGAGGCTGCTGTCGGCGACCACGTCGGGTCTGACCAACGTGGCGACGTCCGTGACCTACACGGACGCCACGCCTACGGCGGCAGAGGTCTACGCCAAGATCCAGGCTGCCGCGTCCGGCGCTGAGGGCGTGTTCCTCGACACGGTCGACGGTCTGGCCGTCGTCATGCACCCGCGTCGGTGGCGCTGGCTGTCGTCGCAGTTCACGTCGTCCTGGCCGTTCGTCGGCGGCCCGGGCACTCCGAACGAGACCTCCGGCATCGCCGTGGGGAACCTGTCGGAGTCGGCGTCGATCCGGGGCTACCTCCCGGACGGCACTCCGGTCGTGACGGACGCGAACATCGGGATCACTTACGGGGCCAGCACGAACGAGGACGAGATCTACGTGGTCGCGCCCGAGGAGTGCCACCTGTGGGAGGACCCGTCCTCGCCGATGTTCATCCGGGCGGAGACGAACCCGAAGGGCCTGCAGCTCGACTTCGTGCTGTACGGCTACTACGCGTTCTACCTCGACCGGTACGCGGGCGGGCACCAGAAGATCTCTGGTACCGGCCTGGTCACTCCGACGTTCTGAGCCTGACCGCTCTCCTGCCCCTCGCCGTGACCCGGCGGGGGGCAGGGATGGCGGCCAGGACTGGCGCTCGACAGGAGGCCCGTGCGTTCACGTGATCGCGTCGTCATCGGCTGGCTCGACCCGGGGACTGTAGATGGCCGGTGGACGGCGGACCTGATTCGCCTGGTCCGGTCCCGGGAGTCGCTGCTGCACGAGTCGACGATCCGGATCGCCTGCAACGGCCTGTTGTCGCGGGGTCGGAATGAACTGGTCCGGACGTTCCTGGATCGCACGGACGCGGCGTGGCTGCTGATGCTGGACACCGACCACCAGCTCCCGGTGGCCGCGTTCGACAAGGTCATCGCCGCGGCGCACGACACGGAACGCCCGGTCGTGTCGGGCCTTTACTTCGCGGCCTACCCCAGCGACCCGTACCCGCTCCCGGTACCGACGATCTACCGCCTCACCCCCGAGGGCCGCGGCGCACCGATCAACGACTACCCGGCCGACACGGTGATCCCGATCGACGCGTGCGGTGCCGGCTTCCTGCTGGTGCACCGATCAGCGCTGGACGCCATCCGCTCGAGTGCCGCGGAGCCGGACTGGTGCTGGTTCGCGGACGGCCCGGTCGGTGGGGCGTGGATGAGCGAGGACATCACGTTCTGCGCTCGGCTCGGTGAGCACGGCATCCCTCTGCACGCCCACACGGGCGCGGTGCTGCCGCATCACAAGGACTACTGGCTCGACGACCGACACCACCCTGGAGGCACGCATGGCTGACGACACGACCGACACCACCCTGGAGGAACCGGAAGTGGTCGAGCCCGCCGCGCCGACCCCGGTCAGTGACACCGTCCGCGCCCTCCTCGTGGAGCGCGCTGGGTATCTGCGCCAGGGCAAGACGGAGCGGGCCGCGCTCGTGGACGAGCAGCTGCGGCTGCGCGGCTACGCGGACGCGACGGTCGACGGGAAGCCACTGATCGGTGACGCGCCGAAGCCGGCCACCGCGCGCGGACGTCGGACCACCAAGGGCTGAGCATGACCTACGCGGATCTGTCCGAGGTCAAGGATTCGCTCCAGCTCAAGGAGACGGATACCCAGTACGACGCGGCGATCACGCGAATCTTGACCTCGATCGACACCGAGATCAACAACCACTGCCACCGGACGTTCACCCTGGCCGAGTCGGCCAGTGCGCGGAAGTTCCCGGCGCAGACGGCGACGTGCGTGTTCATCGACGACGTGTCGACGGCGGATGGTCTGGTCGTCGAGGTCGGGAACTCCGGTGGTTGGACCACCGTCGACGAGGATGAATACGAGTGCAACCCGATCAACGGCATCCTCAACGGGGAGCCGTGGCCGGTCACGAACCTGATCGCCCTGGGTGGGCGCGTGTGGCCTTCACGGGCCCTGTATCGGGTCCGCGTGACCGGGCTGTGGGGCTGGCCTGCTGTTCCCGGACCGGTGAAGGAAGCGGCCGTCCTCCTGGCCGTGCGGACCCTCAAGCGTCCTGATGCCCCGTTCGGTGTGACGTTCGGCGACCTGGGGTCGATCCAGGTGCAGCTTCGTGACCCGGACATCACGACGAAGCTCGACCCGTACCAGCGTGCGGGCGGTTTCGGGTGAGCGTCAACGGCGACATCCGGGACCTACTGGCGACGGCAATCGAGGGCATGACCGGCCTGTCCACACCGGACGGGAAGCTCCGCGTCAACCGGTACGTGCCGGAGCAGGTGAACACCCCGTGCGCGATCCTCACGCCCGGTGCCTGGACGGTGCACGGCGCCGCTGATGGCGAGGCTGGCCGCGAGTGGATCGCGCAACTGGTCACGGGCCGGACGTCGTCGGAGTCCGCGCAGGTGATGCTCGACGACCTGGTGGAGACGTCCGGCGCGGGGTCGTTCATCGCTGCGATCAATGAGGCCCTTGATGGCACCGGCTACGTCCATGACGTTGACGAGTACGTGGCCCTCCCGATCGGCGAACTGACCTACGTCGCCTGCAACGTCCGCATCCGCATCTACACCGACCACTAGCAAGGAGAAGTCATGAGCACGACTGTGCTGCTGGACCCCGTCGTCACCGTGGGTGGCACGGCGCTCGCGAAGGTCAAGGCGATCGAGATCAAGACGACCGCCGCTGACCTCGACGACACGTCCGCCGATGACGGCGGGTACGCCGTTCACGCGGCCGGCATCCGCAACGGCACCTGCCGCATCATGTTCAACCAGGGCTGGGGAACGAACAGTGCCGACGCCCTGCTGTCGAGCAAGGTCGGCCAGGAGGTCGAGGTCGTGGCGCGTCCGAAGGGTACGGCGACGTCCGCGACGAACCCCACCTTCACGTTCGACATCCTGATCCTGGAGGGGACCCTGATGGGCGGCCAGATCGGCGACATCATGACCGACGACATCACGTACCCGATCCAGGGTGTCGTCGTGAAGACCACGTCGTGAGGTTCCCGTACCAGGTCACGTTCAACGACGGCACTGTCGTTGACGGTGAGGCGAACACCCGAGACGTGGTCCTGTGGGAGATGCGGTTCTCCGCAAACTACCGGGAGCTCGACCGCGAGGACGCCCCGGCCGCAGAGTTCATGTGGCTGGTTCACGCGGCGGAGCGGCGGCAGGAGCGAACGGACCTTGACCTCCTGCCGTGGCTTGACACCGTCGATCGGGTGCTGCGGTTCGAGGATGCCGGCGAGGACCGTGATCCGCTGACGGATGAGGGCGAGGGACCCCTGATCCCTTTGGACCAGACTCCGCCAACTGGCGCATAGCGTCGCTCGCGGTCGATACGGGCATCGCTCCGAGCCTGCTCATGGCGGAGTCGGAGCGGATGCTGTTCACGCTCGAGATGGTGGTCCGGGACCGACGTCGCGGGGGGTGATTCCGTGTACGACCTCCACATGCAGGGCGCGGGGCCACTGGTCAACCGCCTGGCTCGGTTCGATCGCGACGTCTACCTGATCTTGCGGCGCGAGGTCAAGGCGGCGACGGAGGACGTCAAGACCGAGGCCGCGAAGCTGCTGCCAGCGGGGAATCCCCTGGCGAACTGGGGGCAGTGGAACATCGAAACGGGCCGCTCTGGTCGACGTGGCGTTGTCACCCTGGTTACCAGCTCGCGGGACCTGTCGTTCGACGACAGTCGGGTGCGCGGGTCGCTCGCTGTCCAGGTCCGCAAGACGAAGACCGGCATCGTCGGTCGCGTTCTGCTCAAGGATGCCGCCGGCGCGATCTTCACGACGGCCGGTGGACGCACCCCGGCGTCGGTGTTCAACCGCAACCTGATCGACCGGCACGGGTCGACGTTCCCGCGGGCACTCGGCCCGGCGTGGACGGCGAAGGCACCCGAGGCAGGGGATCGGATTGACCGGGCGTTGGAGCGCGCCCAGGAGGCCGTGGCCTGATCTAGCGGAATACGGCTAGGGCAACGAACGCTGCGAACACCACCACCACGACGACGAGGCAGCCGAGAGCGCAACCGTCCGGCGTGTCACTGAACGGCGTCCGCGACGGTGGCTTCGGCGGCGTGACCCACCGCTGTCCATCCCACACGGCGCCGGGCCACGGCGGTAGCGGCGGATTCGGCTCGCTCACATCTCCCCCTAGGTCGCGTCGTACACGGTACCGCGCCCGATTAGCCAAGGCATCCGATCGGAGGTGTCCCTGTGGCGTCTCGTCCGATCAACGTCGTCATCAAGGGCGACTACTCCGACAAGGACGTCAAGCGCGCGATCCGGGACCTCAAGTCGCTCCAGACGCAGGGGCCGCGCACGGGTGCCGCACTCAAGAAGGTCGGCATCGGCCTCGGCGTTGGCACCGCTGCCGCAGCGGCGTTCGCCGTCAAGATCGGCGTCGACTCGGTGCGGGCGGCGATGGAGGACGAGCAGTCCGTCGACAAGCTCGCGACGACGCTTCGAAACCTCGGCCTGGCGCACGAGGACGCCGGGGTCGAGAAGTTCATCGACGACATGCAGTTCTCCAGCATGTTCACGGACAACGACCTTCGCCCGGCATACGACCGCCTCGTCCGTTCGACGAAGAACGTCGGTGAGGCGCAGCGCGCCCTCCAGATCGCCATGGACATTGCGCAGGCCAAGGGCCGCAGTGTCACGCAGGTAGCCGATGTGCTGGGCAAGGCATACGACGGCAACACGAACGCGCTCGGTCGGCTCGGTGTTGGCATCAGCAAGACCATGCTCAAGTCCGGCGACCTCGAAGCGATCACCCGCGAGTTGTCGCGACTGTTCCAGGGTCAAGCTGCCGCGGGCGTCGAGAACCTGTCGGGGAAGTTCAAGCTCCTCCAGACCGGGATCGACGAGCTCGAGGAGTCGGCTGGCTACGGGTTCATCGAAGGGTTCTTCACGTCCTTCGAGAACGGGACCGACTCGATCGACCCGGCGGTGAAGTCTCTCCGCGACGCGCAGGCGAGCGTGCACGCGCTGACGACCGTTCTCGGCGGCTTGGCCGCTGATGGGCTCGGCGCACTGAAGGACTTCGGGCGCGGCGCGATCTTCCTCAACTACTCCGTTGGCGCGTCCTTCCGACTCGTCGAGCGCGCAGCGATCAACAGCATGGACTTCCTCGGGCAACTGGGAGACGCCGAAGCCGAAGCCATGCGGCGACAACTCGACTACGAAGACGCTCAGGCGCAGGTCGTCTTCGGCCAATATGAGCTTGCAACGTCAAGCAATTCCGTCGCTACCAGTCTGGACGGTGTCGGCTCGTCGGCCAATGGCGCCGCGTCGGGTCTCGATGGCGCGAGCACTAGCGCTGGTGGTGCCGCGACCGCGTTCGACGCCGCCACCGCCTCGGCCGACGAGTACCGCAAGGCACTCGACAAGCTGAACGGGAAGAACATCGAGGTCGGCCGGTCTCGCATTCAGCTTG
>ERZ650304.972-NODE-972-length-12065-cov-25.479684_pt1 | contig 12065 bp, 16 predicted proteins | sample MGYA00376240_ERZ650304 | MGnify/ENA primary metagenome ERZ650304 (study PRJEB26733, sample SAMN07839271) | wastewater metagenome | biome: small river; feature: stream; material: water | place: USA: North Carolina | collected 2016-03-01 ...
AGAAAACTAGGTTTCAAAATTTTACACTTTTGAGGGGTTGGGTGAAAACACCCAAATTGGATTTCCACCTGACAAATCTTCAAATTCTGATTTAGAAATTTATACATTTTTTGAAGAAAACGCAGAAGGATTATTTAACTTAATTGCATCAGATAACATTAAAGCATATGCAAAAATATGCAAAAACGTAGCAACAGAATTAAAAAAAGATGGTGCGCTAAAAGATGCGGTTGAATGTGAAAAAATGTTTGAACAATTATTAAAAGATACGATTAACTTTTTAAAAACACAATATAAAATTTGTAAAAAAAGAAATATAACTTTAGTATTACCTGCAGCATATACTAATAATGAAGATCTCGTTGAGCCACCAGGATTCAATATTGAAATTCAAAAACAAAAACCTAAAGAAATTGAATTAGACTTTTAGTTCTTTATTTAGGCGGCACTTTTTGATAAAGTTTACTTTTTCAAAAATGCCACCAAGCACAACTTGTTTGTGCTTTTTCTTTTTTGTAACGACTTGGTCGTATAAAAAAGCGAATGTAATAACAAAGTTATTGCTAATGAGCCATACTAGCAATTTAAAACGATTAGAAAAGGATACAGATGGAAAGCAAATCATCAGCACACATACAGCCGCTTAAAATGGATTTTGCAGATGCGCATAACAATCGCTACATTACTCATCAAGAAAATGTTGTTAGAGATAGTAGTAAAAATATATATTTAACGCTACTTAACGAACAAAACGATTATATTCATAAACAAAAATCAACGTTCATTAAAAATGGACGTGGAGAACAAAAAATTGTCGAGTATAAAGCAATTAATTACGACAAAGTTTTTGACGATATAAAACAAAAATATCAACAAATTAATGGCAAAAGATGGGAAAAACGAAGAGGCCCAAGAGTGGGTAAAAGTGAAATTTTTAAGGAAATGGTTGTTAATACTAAAAGCACAACAACAAAAGAAGATTTAATAAGATTAACTAAAAATCTTGAAAAAATGGGTATTTCAGTTCTAGAACTTAGTTTACATAATGACGAAGGTCATTATCTACTAGATGATAATGATAATGATAATAAAACAATCAAATACAATCATCATCTGCACGTTATATTTTCCAATTGTAATGATGAATCGAAAATAAAAAGATGGCAAAAAGGTGATTTGCAAAAGCTTCAAGACGTCGTGGCAGAAAGTTTGGGCATGGAAAGAGGCACTAGAGGAAGTAAAGCAAAGCGATTATCGTCAAAGCAATACAAAATTGAACGACAAAAAGATAATGAACTAGCTAAAAAGATGGAACCGGATTTGTTAAAAAAAGCTTATCAAGATGTTGGACAGCATTTTAAAAGCAAGCTCAATGATAATGAAATAAGTCAAAAAATACAAAAAAAAACAATAAATGAATTGTCAGAATTAAATGACGAATTGATTAATGACAATTCTATGCTAAAAGCTAAAAATAATGAGCTAAACGACTTATTTAAAGCCCTAGGCTTAGATGAATATAAACAGTTACTAAAAGACTCTAAAAATCAGTATAAAACAGCGAGAGAGCAGTTAAAAGAGAGCGGTATAGCGACGCAAAACGATTATCAACAATTAAAAATTAATCATGAAAATTTGTTAAAAGAATTAAAGCTATTAAAAGAAGAAAACAAAATTTTAAGTCAAAAACAAAACTATACATCTATTAATTTATTTGACAATTTAGCACAAAAATACACGTTTAATAGTGCAAAAAATAAATTAATAGAACTTGAAGAACTGGGATTAAAGCAGGTAATAACTTATCCATCAAAAAATTTATTAGATGAATTTCTACAGTTTCTAAAACTTCAGCTCGGAATAAGATATATAGAATATCAAAATGATAAAAGCAGTTATTTAGCTATTAAAACCGATGAGAAAAATTTTATTCAACCTGAAATTATTAAAACAAAAAATTTGCAAATTTTTAGATAAGTTTTTCCTAGTTAAGCAATACTAATGATATTTTTCATTGATATTGCTTATCATAATAAATTATGCAAATGATAATGTTGTATGCCCGATTGTCATGTTATTATCTTGTGATACCTCTGTATGTTTTTTTACAGAAATATTAACATCATAACCTAACCTATTTAAGCAATTAAGTAATTTTTCTTCTGAAATGTCTCTAAAATTACCTCTAAATATTTGACTTATTTTGGGTTGAGTAATACCAATCAGTCTAGCTGCATTTACTTGTGTTAGACCTCTAGTTTTTATTTCTTTTTCTATTTGCATAACTAATCTAGATTTAACCATCATATCATCAGGATTAACACATCCGATATCTGCAAATATATTATCGCTTCCAACATAAACATTGATGTTGTTATCTTCGATATAATTATTGTGAGTTTTCATAATTTTAACCTCATAAAATATTTATTCTTTATTCTTTTGTTTTTCTAAAGATATTACTGTTTGTAACCGTGATTTAATTAAATCAATATCTGGTTTTGGTGTAGCAATACCCGACTTACTTTTTTTCTGAAAGCAATGCAAAACATATAATGTATCTCTATATTCAATTGTATATACAGCTCGATAAGTATTACCATGAAAGTTACTTACTAATTCTGTAATTGATGTAACTTCTCCAACTTTGATTCCCTTTAGTGGTTTGGCTACACTAGGAAATTCACCACATTGTGCGAGGTGTAAGTTATGTCCAAATACATCTTTTACAGCTTGTGGCATTTGTTGCAAATCATTAAGTGAAGAGCCTAAGAAAATTACTGATTTTTTATTCATGTTACAATTATACCTGAACATATATAATTTAGCAAAAAAATCTTAGCCTAATTAAAAACTATATATCTTTTACACTATAAATATTATATTGAATTATGAAAAACCTCTCAAATTTAGTTTTGAGAGGTTTGTCTATTAAAGATTTAAGTTAGTTTCCATTAGTTCCATCAGAAAAGCTTGATTTAGGTAAAACATAATGGATAAAATTGCTTGCATTATATATTCCATATTGAGATGTCAAATTAACTGGAGTTGTTAAATAGTTTTCAGATTCAACTTGACAAGCATCAATATTAATCAAATTATATACAGCTATTGAATATGGTTCCCCGTTTAACTTATAATAGTTTTGTTTAGATAACTGCAATCTATAGCCATCAGCACCAACCTTTCCAGCATCATCTTGAGATACATCTCCCAATCCCATCATATTCATATCTGTCGCAGCATAGTTATTATTTTTATTTAAACAGCTGTAATATCCACGCCCTTCTCTTGTCCATAAGTTACCATTTTTAGAAACACCTTTAATGTAACTATTATTGTCTAATTGTGGAGCAAGTCTTGATTTAGTTTCATTTTTTAATGCAGCATCAGGTGTTTGGTTAAGAATATAATAATAATTATAATTAAAACCTGTTGTGTAAAGCTGTCCATCCATCCCATATGTCCAATTCATGTATTGAGCTACATCTCCTGTTGGATTAATGTTTGTCATTACCCCATACTGATTATAGTCATTTGAGAACATATTTTCACCATTTTCAGACAATCCAGTTCCAGTAAATGCTAATCCACTCCATGAATTATCTAAAGATTTAGAAATCTGATTTGTTGATGAATTATATGAAATGCTATATCTCGTTGCGGTTCCTGAACTTTGATTAAATTTCCACATTTTAGTTCCATCTATACTTATAAGTTGATCGATTGCGATTTCAGAAGAGCCAATTACACCAGATACTTCTCCAGATGATTGAGTTAAATTCATTAAATTAAAACTCATTCCCTCACTATCAATACCATTTAAACAAACCATACCATATCTAGGCTCATCAACACAATTGGATTTAACTACATAAATAGTTGGCTGATGTGGAATAACTAACTCATATGCCATTTTAATTCTAAAGTTTGTTGATTCGCTAACATTTTCACCCCACATTGCCTCAAATTTATATGCGCATTTTTCCCCAGCCTGCAAAGATGCCACGTTTCCATTATGTCCCAAAATACTATTACACTGTTTAGTAACACCACTAATTTCACCATTATATGCAGTAGAATACTGAGTTGGATTAATCGGGCTACCATTATTTTCATAAGTAAATTCTGAATTATCGCTAATTGCGAAACTATTTGGATTTGTTACCACCATATACCAAACTTGATGTCCACCGACTTTATTCATACTAAATGCACCATTCTGAATCACACCATTTTTATCAGTATAATACTGATTAAATGTTAATGGTTTCATTTCTGCACTAGGTGTTGGGCTTGGAGTTGGAGCTGGTGTGTCATTACTTCCACCACCGCCCCCTCCACCATTGCAAGCTGCTAGTAAAAATAAGCTACTTAATCCAATTACTGTTTTTTTCATTGTTTTTATTTTCCTTAAAATTGTCATGTTTAATTTTGTTAACTCATACATAGAACCTCTAGTTTCTCTAAAGAATAATTCCAGAACCTATTAAAATTGAAATTGCTAATATATGTAAAATAAATGAAACTCCTGATAAACACCATGAGACAAATGATGGGAAGCTAATTGAGTAGAAATGATAAACATAAACTAAAGTTAAATCACAAATTGATGCTATTAGTGGAAATAATACAATCCACTTTTTAGAAATAGCACTACCAATCATAAATGCAATTACGCATAACACGCCTAAACATATCTCATGCAATATGAACAGCCATGTCAAATACTTATATGTATTAGGCATAATATCTTGTATCGTACCATCGACAACAATAGAGTTTGAATGAAGGCAAATTGACAGAAAGAATGTAATTATAGAAAAGCATATATAAGCCTTAATATAAATTGAAGCATCTGTTAATAATTTTTTCATTGGTTTAATTTCCCTTAAAAGTTATTCTATTTCTCGCGTTCTGTCATTAATTTTACGTATGAAGGTATATTTTTGATTTTTTATCTACTCTCGTTAGTAGGCAGGCCTTGCTGCCATTGAGCTTTCCTTTATTTATTTTGATTATTAGAATTCATTGCACTAACTGTACTAATTAAGCGGTCATTTTCTCTTCTATGATTGAAGTTGGAAATTGCAACAAAAGACCAGATGGTAGCAGGTATCCAACCAATTACAGTAATTTGTAAAATTAGGCATAAAATACCTTGAATAAATTTACCCATGGTAAAGAATGTTATCCAGGGAATAAATAAAGCTAAAATATAACGCATAATAAATCTCTTTCCTTTTAAATTATTAAGTACTATTTTAAACGATCAATATTATAACATTTACATAACGAATAACACTATCATAACCAGCATGTTATTAGAAAAATACAACATATATATTGTCAATACTTATATTGTAGATATATATGTTGTATTTTCATACAATATCTTTTATGAAACAAATAAAATCTAATAAACCTAAAAATACCGATCCAAAAAAATCTAAATCAATAGTACTGCTAGCTAAAAATATTAAATACTTCAGACGCCAGCAATCAATTAGTCAGGAATATTTAGCAGAATTATCGGATCTTCATCGTAATTATGTAGGGCAAATAGAGCGTAGCGAAGTGAATATTTCGTTGATGAATCTAGAAGCAATTGCAAAAGCATTAAATGTTAGCATAATTGATTTGCTGCAAAAGAGAGTGTGATGTATTGTGACATTCAAAGATTCTTAATTATAGTGTTGTGTATGTGCTGTAATACAGTTTTATTATGTTCTGTGATACAACAATGGGGAAAGTTTCTGGAAAGCGGTCTGGGTGAATTTTTTTTAACCCTCAGGCCGTGGGGTGGCCTTGCGCGCGGCGCAAACTCGCAACGTCTTGTCACGTTGAGGGACACGGCGTCTTGTCACACCGCAGACATTTAAGGGGAGAACCTTAAAAATCCCAAATGTTGATATTAGATAATCACAAAACAATAACAAAGAGGGTTATATAGTGATTATACAAAAACACCCCCCTTGTTTTATTAATAATAATCTGCCAATTCCTGATTGTACTACTCTAAAAACTCAACTAAAACTCAAAACTAATGGCTTTGTTTTAACACCTGAGAATAAACCTAAATTGCTTGAATGCTATAAAAACCAAGGTAAAAGATTTTTAGATGAGCACACCAGTAAATAACAATGACATGAACAATGTTTTACACGGCTCAAAAACGGTCGAATTTATCAGCTAAATTGTTGTATGCAGCACGAAGGAAGTCTAAAACAGGGACTATAACCGATTTAGTGAGGGGCCATGCAGCATCAAATAGCGCAGCATGGCTCTATTAACTGGCATAAGTTGCATTTTACCCTTACTGGTGTAGGGTAGCCATACATGTGATTATTTTTAGTCGTCTAGAGCGATTGGCGGTTGTTTCGTGGTTCAGTTTGGCTCTACCGCGATGTGCTCGCGCCTAGACCCGTTGATTTAGTTGACCAGAATCTTAATTCGTGGAAAAGTTTTTGAAAAACACCAGGTGTCACGTTCTAAAAATTTAGAATGTTACTAGAAAGTAGTTCTGTGGTAAAGTGAACATTAATTAAACTAAAGGCTATTTTAAAGCGTAGAGTTTGAAATTAAGCTGTGGTTTAATAGAAATCTTTTACTTTGACAATAAGAAACACTTATAGGGTATTTTAGCCCATCCCCCGAAATTGGCGGTTAGCTAAAATCACACAATTCGCTACAAGTTTTTACAGCATTAAAAAGTTCACTAAACTAAGCAAGATTTAACATATTATACTTTGATTCATAGAACCAGTATTTTGAACCATAAAATAGCCGTTTATTAGTTATTTTCAAGGTGTTTTTGAAAGTTCATCTTAACCTACGTTATTTTGAACTATATTTTCCTTTAATCGCCATTTTCGGGGCTTGGGCTAGAATACCCTTATAGCTGCATTAGCAGCAGATTAATAATTATGAGCAGAGCGAATAACTTTTTACAGGCAGGGGGCTTAGGGCGGGCTGCCGCAACGTCGGCAGGGCGACTGCCTGTGCGAACAAAAAGTTAAAATAAATTTTAGGTGAAAATACAGGATTATATAAGGGATTAAGGTAAGGATTAGGCACTCTTTCCATGGAAAATATATGTATTTATAACAGATCTTTATCTTGTGGATAAAAAAATAATGGTATCTGATGCGTCATGAATTAGGTATCTGATGTGTCATTAGTTGGTATCTGATGCGTCATTAGTTGGTATCTGATGCGTCATTAGTTGGTATCTGATGCGTCATTAGTTAAAATGAATTAAAATTTACTAAAAAGCTCTAATTGTTTTTTAGTTTTACCTTTAGGATAAATCATTAGATAGTTATTTTTTGAAATTTCATAATCCCATTTTGATTTATGATTAACCGCTAAATGAGCTTTTTTTACTTGCTCTAATGAAATTTTTAACTTCTGTTTAAACCCTTTTAACTCACTATCACTCCTACATAACTTTTTAATAAAATCAATCGCAAATGGTATTGGTTGATTATGGCTTTCATAAAAATTATATAGCCATCTAGCTAGTTGATTATCTCCAAGTAGATGCCTAATATCTGCGCTAATGTATGTAAAGTCTTCTGTAAAAAGTGGTGCAAGCTTTTTATTATACTCAATAACTAACTTACCGTCACCTTCTTTGTCAATGTATACGTTATTGATCAAACTACCAGCAAATGTTCTATTATTAGTTTGAATTTTTACTTGCCCAAGCTGTAATCTTAAGGCTCTTTCTTCAAGTTTTTTGCTTCTCTCTTGATTGTAAGATAATCTCATTTGTTGACATAGATCATACAATGTAATCCGCAATTCATTATTAACATTACGTTCTCTAGCTAGGTAAATCAATGTATCCCATAATTCTAAATCGTTCTGATCTAATTCATAACCTGTAAAAGTCAGATCATATTGGCTCATTGTAAATATAGGCATATCCCCAACTAAAGATCTGCGGCCTTTGCGCACTAGACCAAATAGGGCTCCGCGTAAAAGGCTATTTGGAATAGCTCGCTTATCTTCAAAAATTTCTGGTAAAAGTTGCTGCATTGCAGTGCCCAATAATTTAGCTTCTTCCTCCGCTTTATTTTTGCGGTCTTTTTCTAAGATATACAGATTTGTAGAAACATATGTGTCTAACTGTTTACCAGTCAAACCTAGCTCATGCGCTTTTATTATTAGCTCTTCAGTAAGTTTTTTATTAATTGATTTCATTTATTGCATTCATTTGAGAATACGTTAATTATTTCATAGTTTCAAAATAACATAATTTCATAATGTTATTTGATAATTGTTTCAAGAAGTGGTGTAATTAACTCTTTTAAAGTTTTATCCTCTCGTAAGGCTTGCATTTTTAACTTTATTGCTAATTCTTTTGGTATTTCAATGTTTAATCTTGTTGTTTCTTGTTTTGAAATTTCAGCTTGAACATCATCAGCAACCCGAGCAGGTCTGAATCCTAAATTAGTAGCTTTTTTATTTTCATTAGGCATTTATAAACTCCCATAACTCATTCGTAATTAATTCCATCTCTTCCTTTGCCTTACCAGTAATATCAAGTGCAGTGCTACCAGTGGCTAAACTGTCTGAATATGCAACCCGTTGGAAAGTTCCGTTATCAAATACTTTTAATCCGGATTGTGATAATACATCACGCACATCTTTACCAACTTGAGTGTTTTGAATTTGACGACTAACAATGAATGCTGCCTTTGGTTTATTTGATATTGTTTGACGTTCTTTAATTAATTCAATTAAATCACTTGTTGCCCAAATATCTAATGGTGATGGCTGCACAGGAATTAATACAATATCGGCGGCCTTAATTGTTGCAACTGCCATTTCTCGTAATTGTGGTGCACCATCAATAATGGCATATTCATACCCTTGAATATTCTTAATATCTGCTTCAATAGTTTTTCTATCAAGTCCTAAAACTGGCAAAAGCCTACCACCATTAGCGGAATTCCAATCTCTGGTGCTTCCCTGTGGATCAGCATCAATTAGAACTACTTTACATCCTGATAATTGAATTGCTCTAGCTAGGTTTATTGACAGTGTTGTTTTACCAACACCGCCTTTTTGATTTAAAATCGCAACCACTTTCATAATTTCATCACTTCATTAATTTATTTGAAAGAATGATAATAACATATTTTGCGTGTAGATGTAAATGAGACTTTGAAGTATTGAAACAAATCTGACCGACTTAATCTTGCTTCACATATGTGCTATAACATTCATAATATTAGAATTATAAGATTTTATTGTTGATTTGATAATCTGTTGCAATACAGCGCACATATATTTATCAATTAATACATACCAGACAATTACTTATCAATATCAATCTATTTTATTTACAGCATTTTATGACGCAAAATTTTGTTAAGACTTCATCAAACACCGCTTTAAAATTAATTTTATTAAAAAAAATGGATAATTACTTTTTAACCGAAAAGGAATTATCTATGCAAAGTAAAACCAATTATCCTGTATATTTCAATATATTATCAGTAAAATTAATATGATGCAATCAAAAATTATTGAGTTGCTTTACCCAGATAAAGAAGTAATTCATAATGCGCATTCAGCGAATTTTGATGTTGAATATCAAAAACAGCAAATAACGTGTTATAAAAACAGAGAGTTTGCAAAAGAGTTTATTTTAGAAAAACATTATAAGTGTCTTAAAAATTATCAACACATCAAGCAAAATAGTAAAACATATTTGATCTTTGATATTGATAAAATCGACATAAGCAAAGTAAGCATATTATTTAATAATAATGCGTTTGTGCCCAATTTTTATATCTATGAATATTCAAAAAATAAAAAATGTTTTACATTGCAAATATTTATTTTATTAGATAAAGCATTTAGATCTGATAATATTATTAAAAAATATAAACAGTTGTGCATATTGTTTAGCGCTGATCTTAACTATCAAATAAAAACTGGCATTCATAAAAACCCAGCGGCATATGAAATTATTGATATTGATGAGAACAACATTAAAATTGTAAATAAAAATCAGTGCGGATTTATTCATTCTCGAACACATAACTTTGATAATTTAGTAAAAAATTTAGAATTTTTTTATGATTTGGATAATTTAGAGTTAGCAGAAAAAGAAGAAAATGAGCCAAAATTAGAGACCATCACAATAAAAGAAATTTCGAGTGATGTTGTAATTAAAAAAACTACTAGCAACCAAGCAAAAGAAAAAACAAAAGAAATTGGGACAAGAAACATTACATTATTTAATAAAACCAGAGAAATTGCTTATTCTATTGACGATAAAAGTATAGAGAATATAATTCATATTGCAAAAAGAATTAATTCTGAATTTAAAACTAAGTTGTCGGACAAAGAAGTTATTAAAACCGCAAAGAGCATTGCTATGTTTATAGCCAAAAATTTTAATTTTGAAAAACTGGATCCGTTTTCAGATTTTCAACGGCAACTTTCTGCAAAAACGAGAGCTGCATCTGCTTACAATAAAATAACGAATGCGATCCGTCAGTTAGAAGGCGAAAATAAAGAGATAACGAAAACAGCTGTTTTTAGAATTACGAAACAAGACAAGCGAACTATCACAAAATTTTTTAATTCTTGTTTAAGCTCTATTCAAGCAGTTAAAAGTTTAAATGCAGCAATGTTAAATATAGCACAGCAGCAAAAATTAGAAAGAAGTAATAAGCATGTATGTAGTATTACTTAAATTTGTGAATTTTGATAGTGTAATAAACCCTCGTTTTTTACACACTTATTTATACTTTAAGAAACAAGCATATTTTTACTATAAAATAGTAAAATATCTCATGAAATAATCAAAATGTAAATTTAGTCATCTTGATATAAGTATTTACACGTTTTATGAATTATTATCAAAAAAAGGATATTTAAAATGAATATAGGTTATGCACGAGTATCAACACTAGATCAAAGCTTAGATTTACAAATTGATGCATTAAACAGCATTGGCTGTGAAAAGGTTTTTCAAGAAAAAATAACAGGCGCAAAATTAGATCGTCCTGAACTAAATGAAGCAATTAACTACGCCAGGGCAAATGACGTGCTTGTCGTGTGGAAATTAGATCGCCTTGGGCGTTCATTAAAAGATCTTTTAGCAATTGTAAGCAATCTTGAACGGCGACAGATTGGGCTTAGATCGTTGCACGAAAATATCGACACAACAACGCCAACAGGTAAACTAATATTTCATATTTTTGCTGCATTAGCAGAATTTGAAAAAGACATCATCAAAGAGCGAACGAATGCTGGATTAGTGGCAGCAAAGGCAAGAGGTAGGCAAGGCGGACGGCCTAAATCATTAACTGAAAAACAAATTGCTCTTCTAAAAACTCTTTATGAAGACAAAAACACGCCAATTTCAGAAATTGCTAAATTATTAAATATTTCTAAAAAAACTATTTATAACTACATTAATAACTAACTTTGTTTATGTTGTTAATTCTTTATTTATGCAGTTTTGCTACATTAATTTTAATCTAAAACTCAGCAAAATCAATAAATCTTATTTTTTCTAAATAATTTCATTAAAGTTATTCTACTATTTTTTCTACTTTAACGCGGTTTAAGACAAATTGCTTTTTTTTTGGTATCCTTGTATTATCTTTCAAAAGGTTTTGAAAGAGTAATTTTTAAAAGGATATTAAAATGAAAATATTAAAAAATAATTTCAGTATAGGTTCTAAAATTGGTATTCATTATGCATTTTTGGAGCTGCTTGCACAAAATCCATCAGAAAAAGAAAATATAATCACCGAAATAAGAACACTTGAATGCATGCTAAATGCATTGTCAACATTTAATGTCAAAATTGGGTGTTTTGACCCAACCCCTCAAAAGTGTAAAATCTTGGAACCATAATCCGGCAATTTGATTGCATTTGACGCTATTTGTAATTTTTCTTTAATCTTACTCATTCTTAATTCTACGTCTACTTCTGACACATTATCTGGCAAAAAGTACATTTTACTTACCCACAATCCAAGATCATGATTAGCTTCAACATATGGGCGCAATAATTTATTATAACGGTCAAA
>ERZ650304.973-NODE-973-length-12054-cov-7.494041_pt1 | contig 12054 bp, 12 predicted proteins | sample MGYA00376240_ERZ650304 | MGnify/ENA primary metagenome ERZ650304 (study PRJEB26733, sample SAMN07839271) | wastewater metagenome | biome: small river; feature: stream; material: water | place: USA: North Carolina | collected 2016-03-01 ...
ATTGCCGACATTATATCGTGTGTGAGGAATGCTTTAGTTGTGGTGTCTGGAGTTTTAGTTCTAGCTAAAATACTGAAATACGAAGGATTTACCGTATTGCCAGATGGAGGCGAAGGAAAATCTATCGGGTTTAGCTCTTGATCTATGGGATCAAATATATTTCCTATTTCTATTGTTGGCGGATTGCATACTAAATTTCTAGTAGTAACAACAGGCATTGGTATATCACAACCAGTAATTTGATTTCCATATATCAACCACTTAGTATATCTGCTTGAGAAATTTGGAGTTAACCCGGCGCAAGCTGAATCGTCAATAATGTAAAGGTTGTTTGTAAACACGCAATATACCCTTATAATATCTCCCTTCTTTATGTTTACTGATGTACTATTAAATTCAAAAGAAGTAGATCGTGATGCTGCAACATTTTCAGTTGATGAAAATAATATTGGGGTTTCGTTGTTTAATTGAAAATAGTATGCAAGCGAAGCGTTTGCAAGAGTTGCGTCAGCGGCCGATTGTTGAACAGAATAAAATGTGCGCGTTCTTGTGTAGCTAATATAACCAGTAAGTACATCTTTCATCATACTGATTTCGAATCTTATATCGAAATCATAAATACCAGATTCAGCAAATGCAAATTGCCATGATGGCAAATCCGGATTCGACCCTATTGGTAATGTAAACCTTGTGTCAATCTCATCTAGTTGCTGGAAATCTTGGTCTATCTGTCCATACTTGCCGTCTATTGTTGTTGGATCATCGCCAAAACCTATGATACTTTGAGACTTATTAAAAAGTCCTAGGTAATTTTTATTAATAACCTGACTAGGCAAAGGCAAATCAATCTCACTTGCGGCCGCGATTACTTCACCGCTTTCCGATAATGTACTTTTTATGTTTACTTTGTTCTGAAATCGTGATACAAATTTTGTCCAAAATCCTTTTTGCGTAAACACAAGTTGAGCCATGTGATCCTCATCAAGGCTTTCAACCAAAAGATTAAGCGAAATTTGACCCGTGTAAATAGTCTCGTATTCCTCGGTATCGTTCGGATCGATCTCTACAAGCAATTCAATATCCTCATCTACACCGTAAGTCTTTTCGATATTTAAAACCCAATCGCGGCCTCCATCTTCGGTGCCATTTGAACCGTACGACATAAACGAACTCTTGAAAAACTCTACCAATGAATGAAAGTCTGAGTGCCTTTCAAATCCTATGGTCGCGTCTTTCCACCCGTCAGGCTCAGAAATTACTTTCGAGCCTTCAATAGCATGGGTAAGTGTGAATCTTAACTTCATAACCAACTTCCCATTGATAAAGCCCTGATTCGTTTATTCATGGTTTCACTTTCCTCCTTCCACTCGTACACCGTGGCAACATTGCGCGCTAAGTTTGATTGAGTTGGGCGATTCTTTGCGGTTATTGCTTTCAGTTCGCGCACCTCGTTCAATAGTCTTTGATCTTTTGGTGAGTCTAATTTCTCAGGCGTACCCATTCCGGCCATTGCCAGCATTCGCATAGTTTCGGGGTTTGGTATAACCTCGGAGCCAGCAGGTAAATCTACCACCGTTGCGCGATCTGGTGAGATTCTAAACCCACCGTCTGGCAATCTGATTAACTCGCGACCTTGCTCACCAACCATCGCATAACCACCGGGGTGATTGTCGGTTCCTTTGTAGTATTGAGGGAGAGGCTTTGCAACGATAGCCGCTATTTGTATTCCAGCCAACGCAGCATACACCGCAGCCAATATAGGGCCGCCTGTTTTTAATCCTTCAAGTACAGCTAAAGAGCCCTTTATACTTGCTTCGATAATATCTGCATTTCTTTGTAATACAGCTTGCTTTCTTTGCTCTTCTTTTTTCTTTTTCTCAAGCGCAGCTATTCTTAATTCGCTTTGAGCTTTAATTTGTTCCTTAGCTTCCGCATTACCCTTGGCCAAAAGTATCTCCTGATTTGCGCGCTCTTTTTCTCGGTTAATTTCTGAATCTATATCTTGAATCTTGGAAGCTGAAATATTCCCAGCCAAAGAAGTTATTGCATTACTAAAATCAGCGTATTGTGATTGCACCTTTTGCAAATCAGATATTAATTCATCAACATCCTTTTGCCTTAACTTTCTTCTATTTTCGTAATACTCGGTATCAGTTTGAAGTTTTTTTGCTTGAGCGTCAGCATTAATCTGGAATTCATTTTCAGCATCTGATTTTCTTTTTGCGTTTATACCTGAATAAAGCTCATCTAATTTAGATTGAACTTTTGGTATTACATCTTCACCTAGAAATAATTCAGTAGGATCAACCGATGATGTATCAATATCTTTTTCCGAGGCGTCTTTCATGATTTCAGAAATCCGCTTTCTTAATTCTTTCTGTCTCTTTATAGCCTCATCGAAAGCTTTCTTTTGTTTGTCTCGATCGATTTGCAATTTTTCCTCTTTCAGTACAGCAATATCATTTTCAGATTGCTTAATCGCGTCAGTTAATTCTTGAACATCCTTTCTTCTTTTCTCGTTGTAAGACCTTTCCGAAAAAAAGAAATTAGTTGCCAGTATATATTGCCAATCAGAAACCTCTGTTAGCGTTTTTATTTTCTCCTTTTGGATTCTTATAAATTCTTCTTGCTGCTCAATCTCCTTGTCCTGAGTCTCTTTTTTGGCCGCGCGTAGTAATCTTATTTCAAGATCATAACGCAACTCAATAGCCTTCATTTCTCTATCAAGTCGATTTAATGTTGATTGAGTTAGTCTTTCGGCTTGATCACTAAAATAATTGAATGCGACAACGGCTGCCGCAACCGCTCCAGCAATCAAAAATAACGGGTTAGTTAGTAGCGCAACGCCTAAATTTGCCAAAGATTTACCGAAAGAAGATAGCCCGGCTGTTGCCTCTTTAAAAGTTAATCCTTTTGCTGCCTCACTTATCCCATTAATTGCGCTGGCTGCACCCTTTAAATCACCACCCTTTATTTTCTCTGTGAGCAAATCAAATGACCCCGCTACGTTTTCGATCGGAGTTCCCGAAACGGCCTTTACCGATTGCTGAATATCTCCTATTTGATCCGCTAATTGCCCAGCTTTTGCCGCTGCATCCTTAAATTCTTTTGAGTCCTCACCTAATGCCGCAGCTATTCCAGCCATTTCATCACGAGCGGCCTTCAATTCAAGTTTAAGCCTACGCATTGCGCCCTCGTAATCCCCTACCGTATCCTTGTGAACGCCTTGCTCTTTATTTAGCTTGGTTACCTCCGCATATTGCTCTTGAATGACTTGCTTTAGTTGCTTGCCCGTCTCGCTATTTCTTGCCTGATCGTTAGTAAGAGCCGACCATGCAGCGCGATTAGCCTTTAATGCTGCCTCTAATTCTTTCAATGAAGAATTTGACGCTCGTACATTAATCGCCTCCTTATCACCTAATGCGTTTCTTTGCTTTTGCTGCTCTTTCAAGTCTTTTAAAACAGCCGCCTGTTGCTGATAGATTTGGCTTTGTTTAGCTGTCTCGGTGGCTATCTGCTTGCTTACATTAGCGAGTACCTTTTGTTCTTCGGTTAGCTTCTTAGTGCTTTCTTGAGTTTCTTTTAAACCAACATTTCCAGAAAGTGCGCCACTTAGTTTTAATGACGATGCCGCTATTGCGTCAATACTGACCAATAATTTTTCAGCCTCTTTTGTAATAATACCAAATGCGGTCAACGCATCATCCGAAACTAAATCCTGCCTTGTGATTTCAGCCATTTTCTTTGAATGTTTTCTTGTTGATTAGTTTCTTGTATTCGTTGAATCTGAGCAATGTAATATCGTCCTTTATCTCAAATCCCAAGGCCATCGAAAGCCCAGCCATAATACCCTCAAACGTTGTTACCTCGCCAGACGATTCTTTGATGTACTCTTTCAATTCGTTAGCCTTCATGGTGATTCTGGTTATCAGATTTTCAGACCGAATCAAACAGGCGTTAATGCTTTCTGCGTATTCAATCGAATTAGTTGTTTTGATCTTGTAACCCCGCTCACCAAGAAATACTATGTAATCATTGTCAACCATGAACACCAATTTAATAAGGTAGCATCGAATTAGATTGTATTCAGCCACTAATCGCCCGTAAGACTGTAATGTGTCTTTGTAATTCAGGTAATCAAATCCACCGTTTACCTCGTAGTTCTTTTGAATGATCCGCTCCCATGCCTGTAAACATTCCTGATCTGTTGCCTTTCCTGAAATAACCAAGCGTTGATAGTCATTACTAGCCGCAATTTCAAGGTAAAGTTTTAGAGGGATATTCTCATGGTGATAGAATGACGTGGAAGAAATCTTGGACTTCTGGTTTAATTTCTTGCCTGTATTCCTCAAGGCTTGTTTGATCGAGGCCAAATATTTCACCATACTTTTGTTTTAGCTCGCTTGTTTTCTCGTCTGTCGCGTCAAATGCTATCGGAAATGAATCGGTTTTTGCAAAGAAACTACTATGAAAGTCACCAGTCAATTTTAAGTCAACTACTCCAGCCGGATTCAAACTTCTTTTGAAGGCCGCATAATTCGGGTTTCGATAACCTCCGAGGCTTTGCCCGTTGGCATCACGCCCGGCAAACAACTGCTTTGTGTTTAGGTCGATTGCCTGATTTTGTGTCTCTTGCACGATCTTTAAAACCCCATCATCAATCGTCTTCTGATTGATAGTTTTTAACCGTGCCACATACTCGCGCAATTTTCCCATAAGGTTAAGGGGGCTGCCTATGACTCAGCCCCCTAGTAAACTAACCCACTAAACAGTTACTTTTCCTCCAGTGCTTTCGTAGCCCGGTATTGATAACGCGCTGGCCGCAACCAAGTCAACAATATCACCCACGGTGAAAGCTGCTGAAGATGCGATTGAATACGTGCCATCACTTGCTTGCGTCACACCCGAAATCGTGCGCGACACGCCAGCAGATGATTTAACGGTGAAGTCAGCCGCAACCAAACCGTCAATGCTAGTACCGTCACAGGTAGCCTTTACAGTCACCTTGATAAGCGAAGTAGTTGCGCTACCTACTTGGGTAACATCAACGTCAACGATACTGAATAGATCGTTTACGAAGGCACTAGCCCCGATGATTGCGCCATTTACGTCCAGCTCTTTATTGTCCGAAAGAACCACGTAGATAGGTGTTTTGGTAGACACCTTTCCATCGTTGAACTTCAATTTCTCAACGTTCAAAAGCTCAATGTCGAATCCGCAAAACGCACCAGCCGCATTCAGCGTTCCGATGATTTGGTTTTCGGTGTCGATAAAGAATACTTTTTGGCTTGCATTGCCTGAATGGGTAAACATTGCTTTATGCAAACACAAGCTTTCCTGTACCGATACTTTGAAGCGGTAACGACCGTCACGGACTTTTTGAGAACTTAAATCAGTCTCCTCATAAACCGCATCCTCCGAGGCGTTTTCAAACATTCTGAACTTTGGCCACAAGTAAATGCGGTTTGATTCAGTTGCTAATAGAGCGTTTTGCCAGTTAGCCTTCACAAGCGCGTTGGTAGTGCTAATGCTGAAGCTCGCTGGTGTGGTAATCATTCCCTTCATCAACGCAGGGAGCGCGTTACACTTGGATATACCAAGGTTTTTTTTGTCAATTACGCAATCTGCCATAATCTTAATTTTTTATTTGTCTAACAATTTTTTTGTCTCATTGAGAATTTCAAGTCTACGATTTCAATAGCATCTACCGGGTCGTTGAAGATGTTTTTCAGGTTGCCTTCTTTCGCTTCTGTTCCCCAATACGGGCGGTCTATTTTGATGTGATCGGGTTCGGTCTGATCGCCTTCCCAAAAAAACAATCCTGAGTTGCAGAATTTCAAAATAAACTTTTCGTACAATGGGTAAAGAATTGGTTTAAAGGTGTTGGCCATTCGCTGCTCTGCATTGCTGTTAGCGTCAGATTTGGTAGCGATCACAATATTCAATTTGAAGTCGCTTATTCCTTCTCGTTTAACCTCAGCAATGTCTAGCTTTAAAGCAATCAACGGGTAACGCTGCTTTTTCTTAACCGGGTCTAGTTCTTTCTTTGTCAACCTATCGGCTATTTCTAGCCTGTGACCATACATATAGAACGGTGAACCATCAGCTCCAGCCTCGTATTGCGGCTCGTAGTATTGCTCATAATACCCGGTTCCGTTACGCATCGCTTGAACTACCTTTCCGATTTCATCAGCGATTACAATCATAAACCAAAGTTGTTAATGTATCCCGGTGAGCAGAACTCATACGAAAGATAGCTACTCATGTCGTTGTAGCTTGTGGCCACATCGGCATTAAAGTACTCGGAGTAGTACAGAAACCCATACAAAGTATTTTGAACTTCGCAATGACTTCCGGCCAATTCCGCATACTTATTCCAGCCGCGAATGATTCTTTTGTTGGGGCTTATAACGCTGGCATTTTCCTTTGACGCCACCACAATCCCGCTTCCGGTCTGGTTATCGTATGTGAATTTTGTCCATAATGAATAAATCAAAGGGACAACCATACGATTCATTCCATACCATTTTTTCAGGCGGTCGTCATACAGATACGTATCACCATAAACCAACCGCGCCCACCTATTTAAAGGTTGCTTCTCCCACTTGGTCACGTCAGTTGGTAAGGCTGTATTGCTGTTCTCGAGTGACTTATAGATGTCGGCTTTGTTATCCAAAACATAAATCACAAGATCATCAATAGCGTAATCTAATCCTGATTGGTAAACAGATGGCAATGAATTAAAACCTGATACTAAAGCATCGTAGAATAAGCTACCCAAGAGATCGCGTAATTTTTCCTCCTCGTGATAAGTCACGAACGCATCAAATGTGCCGGGCGATAAATCGGCTATTCCACTCAAATTGAAGGGTAATTGATCGAAATCTTGGGTAGCTACAAACATGTTATTCTGCTTTGTCTCGGTAAAGTTGTGCGCTAAAACTTGCCGCCATCGTACCTGTTCCAGTCCAGCTTACCCTGTAATAAAGGAATGGTGAGCCGTTGAGTCGCCAATGATAAGAGGTAGACGCGTCAGCAGCGGTAACCGTAGCAAGCGCGGTCTGTGTCTCCGCTGTATTCAACGCTTTAAAATTAACCCCATCAAGACTGCCCTGTAAGCTAATCGTTCCGCCAACTGTACCAGAAATCTTGGTAACGTTTACCTGAACAGTGGTGTACAATACAGGGAAATCTCGCAAAACCTTTGAGGTAATGTAAGCGGTTGCTGTATTAGTTACCGTATCGGACTTAGGCGCAACGCCAGCGGTCGATAATGGATTGAAAAAGTCAGCTACTTGCGCTTGACTTGCGATCGAAAGCAAGGCTACCAAGCCAACGATCAGAAGAGTTGTTTTTCTCATTGTTTCAAAAAATTAAGCGATGTTAAGACCAGCTATTGCCAAGTCAATGTTTGTTACCTTCAAGAATGCCTCACGGTCAACGTTACGGATCAGCAAGAATAACTCTTGCTCCGCGCGGATAGTCCATTGATTTTTTAAGAATTGATCGTTAACCAATCCCATTTCAATAGTCACGTCCTCACATTGGTGAACCTCGCCATAAGAGAAGTCACCCATCAAAAGAGTTCCGGCCGTAACCATGGCTGATTCAACAACCAATACGGAATCAATACGTGTGCCATCTGCTGATATGAAAGGAGGCAACAAGTAATGTCCGTCTACTGCCTTTGCCAACTTGTATTTCAAGATGTCAACCGGGTTCATTACCACGATGTTAGGCATATACTTACTTTGCTTTCCAGTGCCGGAAGCTCCTCCGTTCATGATTGACACGCGCAAAGAGGCGATCAAATCGTAAAGGTTTGCGTCAATCAACTGCTGATACATTGGCAATGTTGCATCAATCGCCTGAGTTGGCGCAACGGTGTAAACGCCATTGATTTGAGGCGATACACCTGATCCACTCCACATCTGAGCATCAACTGCTAATTCAAGGTTCTTGTTCAAAAGCAAATTGATTTGCTGTGATACGAATCCAAGATGGCGATAAGCCTGTTTTGACACGGGGATGGTGTCTGCGATAACCTGAAATGAATCAGTGCGCTCAATCCAAGTGATGGCGGATTCTGGCTTGGTTCCGTTTTCGGCAACAGGAGCCGCATTTCTTGTGATTGCGTTTTGATCCATCCAGCGCACTACACCATTTGATTCGGCCATTTGAGCGGGTGAATAGTTGTACTGGGTAAACAATCCACGGATAACCGATTTACGGGTTGCAAGCTCGCCAATACCGGGGATTCTGATACCCATAGTATTACCGGAAGCGCTTGAACGCTGCACGATCGTTTTGTTGATTTTCAAAGAAGTGCGCGAGGCATTGTCACCGCTTGACATTGCTTTGATAGCTTCCGCATTCTTGGCCACAATCTCCTCAACGCTTGCACCTTGAGTTTCGGCACCTTTTGAAACCAGCTTTGCAAGTTCGATTCCCTGCTTCTCAACGGCTGCGGTCAATTCTTTGATCGACTTATCAGTTACACCGAATTCTCCTAGCTTTGTAGCTAATTGGTCGGTGGTGATGAACCCTTTTATCGCGGAGTCCATTGCGTTTTTAACCGCTTCCTTAATAGCCTCACCGTTCTTTTCGGCTGCCTTAGTAAGGATTCCTTCTAATTCTTTTTCTTCCATTGTTAAATGTGTTTTTTTGGTTGATAATATTTAAGAAATAGCTCACTAGCTTTTAGAGTGCCATTAGGCGGCTCGTGCTTGCCAGTGGACGAATCCGGCTGGCCTTTCGTTTGCTGTATTGATAAAGTGGGCGTTGCCCAATTCGATCCTCTTTTAACCGCGCTGCCTTCAATGATCTTGGCCTCAGTTACAGCCCAGAAATACCCGGCTGCTAATGCGTCCTCCTTGTTGGCAATCTCATCAAAGTAGTTTTTCCAAATCGCGTATTCGTCTTTGTATCTGTCATCATTGACAGCTAATTCGATTTTAACATACTGCATACCGACCGAGTGGTTAGTCACCTTTCCAGTTCGGTATTTGTCGAACATAAATTCATTTTCAGCCTTGTCAATCACTGAATCAAAAACTAAGGCTTGCGTCTTGCCTTCAAAGTTTATCCCTAGTTCATGCCAAGAAATTTGCTTAGTGAACGCCTTCACGTTGTCCGAAATGGTGCCCTTGAAATTGAACTGATGCTCCTGAATCAAAGAAAATCCTTTTGACTCCTTTAAGGACTTGTTCCACAACTGGTCAAAATGAACATCACCATGCGAATCAAATAACTTTGTCGTGTTGATGATAGAGCGAACTTTAATTTGTGTGGCTGTATCTGGTATGGCCTCAATCGTTTCCCCGGCCTTAACCGTAAACTCGGATTTATCCTTTTCTAATACCAATTCAACAGCACACGCCACACCGTCAGCCTCTTTTGTAACGCTTTTCTTTTGTGCGATCAGCTTTGACTTGTTCACAATCAGGTAATCAATTAACTGCGACTTATCCGCGAATGTTGGTAGTTCGAGTTTCATTTCTGTACGATTTGATTTTCTTTGACGATCCTTTCTTTGACCGCCTTAATTTCTTTTATCACTTCTGGCGTTATCTTTTCCATGTTAGTACTCAACTGAAAATGATTGATTTGCAACGCTTGCCTTTGCCCATAATGATTCGTTACGACCAACCGAAAAGAACGCTACTTTATCGGAAGCATACGAGGTTGAATTTGTGAATGATGGAGCCGCGCCCTTTACAGCCACCGCAAACTGAATGTTTCCGGTGTTTGATGTACTTGTTCTTACAACTATTTCTGCTCCTGAATTTTCCTGAATAGGAATAAATTCGGCCGCTGTTGTGTCGGCTAATGTTGCTGATTCGCCCTTTCTAATATTTGCCATGATTAATTTCTTTTAGTTGATTTTCTGCGATTACGTAGCATTTCTGAAAATGAGATACGGCCTGATTTTACAGGTTGAGGCTTTTCTTCTTGAGCTTCGCCAAGTGTTTTGCCTTGCTCTTTTAGTTCTTGCATGCGATCCTCCGAGTTTTCGTTTTCTTCGCGCTCGACCAGATTCTCAGCGATATTTTCCTCCTCTTTGAATTCGTTTTCAGTAGTTTGCGAACCCTCTTGCACATCCTCTTTCTTAACCTCAAAAATCTTTTCTGGGGTTAAAGGATTTATGAAATCAGTAAACACATTTCCTTCTAATGGAACAGGATCGCTGCCCTCTTTGATTGATTGGCTTGGTGGTGGTGTCGGCTTGTTTTTCTTGTGCTTTCCCATATCGTTAAATTTTTATTCCAAATTTTGTGAGCTCCTCTTGGTATTGGGCTAATGTAATAGCTTGATCTTGCAAGGCTTTCGATAACGCGTTTACCATTGTAGTCAGCGATTCCCCGCGCGCCTTTAAATCTTCTTGAAATATTGGAAGGTGGAGGTATTCAGCGACTACCGATGTACCGTTGCCATCCAAAAACTCTGAAGATATACCGCCCATCCATTCATTAGCTTCAGGCATTACCGTTCGCACGTACAAGCCCTTTTCGGCCTGATGTTGGTTCTCGTATGTGCTACCCTGAGCGCGCACGAATAATTCAGCGGGCACCCCAAACTCATCCAAGCATTTACTAAAACCCTGCTCGATTTCTTGGAAAAGCCCCAAATTCATCGGGTTGTTTGTTCCTGCTTGCTGCCACTTAATTGGAAGGTCGGTGATAATGCTTTGATATTGCCCTTTGCGCGTTCCGTAGTTCTTAAACTCATCCTGCACTCGTTCGCGCTCTTCTTTATCAATTGGTACCTGACCTACAATATCCTTTCCATCATTTACCCACGCTCCATTCGCACCTCTGTATTTTAGGATTACGCCCCGGCTTTCGTAAGCTATCCGTATGTTGTTGATCACCGATGATAGAGCCGTCAATTTGCTTTCGCCTTTTAACAGGTTTTTATCGGTCGCGTGTTCGATGTTAATCCGATTGTCATTGAAGTGGATTACTACTGATGAGTCGTAAGGTAGATACTTGCCTCCGTCTTGTTTAACCTCATACGTTACTTGTGGGCGTGTAGCATGCAAATAGAATGGCGTGCTGTTGTCGTACTTAACATTGACGATCGTGTCAGGAATCGAATATAACGCCTTTACGCGCTCGATGTCTGGGTTGAATCCGAGCGGCACGGTTTTGAAAATATACTCGTTACCAAATACCTCGCGGCAAACTTTGGATTGAATTGCAAACTCTTTGAACTGCTGGAACCAGTTAGGGTTATGAAGCAATGCGATTAACGCCTTACCTTTTGGAGTTTGCTTATCTTTGCCGTCTTTATCAACCTCACGAAGCCGCATGTTGCTAAACGCTCGCGCCTTCATGTTGATAATGGCGTTTACTTCTGGTATCTCTTGGTATGATTTAAGGCAGTCAACTCGATCGAACGTTCCAGAATTTCCGCTAATAACGTAGAAATATCCAGCACCGTTCTTTTTTACGGTGAACAGGTTATCATAAATGACGGGCGGAATCCAGTCCTTTAGTTCCAATTTGGAATAGTTTTCCCAAAAATAGAAAAAGGCTTTAATATTCCCAAAATGAGATAGGAATATTTTTAAATCAAAGAGGCCAACCGGATCATGGTCAGCCTCTTTCTAAGTGATTCGTCATTACCTTAGATTCCCTTTATTGCGGGATGCGGTGCAAAATTACACAATGTTTTGAAATAAAAAAGGGGTGTAAACCCGTCTGGCTTAACCCCTTCCCCTAAACGCATATGAAAATAAACTACATGGTAAAAATAGCTTTAAATCCTGAAATCTCCAACGGTTAAATAGCCGGACGCGCTCCAACAATCGTCATATTTATCAATCGTTTCAGATAATTGCACGCCATCAACAACCCGATAGCAAAAGTTCTCCTGTTCGCGCTTAAAATCAGGATCGCGGAATATGTGAATGTTGTACTTCTTGAGCATTGAAATCCAATACGCACGGGAACCGGGGAACTTCTTTGTAAGCAAGGCGTTGATTCCTGACCTCCGCATATCGCTAACCCATCCTATGCCCGTGTTGGTGTTGTCCATGTTGGTATCACACCA
>ERZ650304.974-NODE-974-length-12050-cov-6.760150_pt1 | contig 12050 bp, 13 predicted proteins | sample MGYA00376240_ERZ650304 | MGnify/ENA primary metagenome ERZ650304 (study PRJEB26733, sample SAMN07839271) | wastewater metagenome | biome: small river; feature: stream; material: water | place: USA: North Carolina | collected 2016-03-01 ...
ATACGAGATATGCCTAAGTGACTGGAGTTCAGACGTGTGCTCTTCCGATCTATTAAAGCCGTCGCAGAACCAAGGATCTTGCCTAACACTGTTTGCCTTCCAACTATTTCAGAAAAAGCGTTAAGCGCATCGCCTACAACCTGTACACTTTTCTTCTTGTTTTCAACTACCTGGTTCTCGGCTGCAATTTGTTCATTGGATGATTTAACTGCTAAACTTACTTGCTTATTTTCATTTTCCTGCATTGCTGCAAAGTCAGCATCCATAGCAGCTATTTCATCTTCCTGGCGCTTCTTATCTTCTTCAGCTTTTTTCTCGCCTAACAGTCTTAACGATTCAACATACTGTTGCCATGCACCAGTGATCGCCTGGAGATCTTCTTTTTGTTTTTGCAATAAAGCTTTCTCTTCTTCAGCAATTCGTTTCTTTTCTTCTAAGGCCTGCCTGTTCGCTTCCTGTTGTTTGGCTTTTTCTTCTTTTATGAGACTTGTTTCAAGCTTATTTAATTGCCTTACCTGGCTGGCTGATTGCTGTCTCAGGTTTTCCAGTTTGATAAGTGCTTCGGCTTCTTCCTGCATCTTTTCATCGCTCTTATCACTAAGGTCATTTCTTGCCTTAATAGCCTCATATCGTTTTTGGGCCTCAGCAATTTCAGCTTCATTCTGTTTAGCTTCTGCCTCACGTACTTTTGCAATGTTGGCTCGTCTTTCAGCTAACGACAATTCTGAATCATTTATCTTCTCTTTCGCCTCAGCGAGATCAGCATTTAGCTTAGCACGACTTACAGAAAGATTTCTTAATTCATCATCCAGGTCCTGCAATATTTTTGTAGCATTAGCTGCTGCCTGGAATTCATCAGCTATTTCCTGGCCGATACCACTCACTGCCGCCCGGGCATCTGCCAACGCACCCTTAAAGTCGCCTGAGAAAAACTTAACGATAGATCCTGCTGCTTTAAGAATTCTGTCGCGTATTACATTGATGGTTGCACCCACACCGGAAAATATCTGCTCCATCTTATCGGCGCCATCATTCGTAGATGTGAAAGCTTTATATAAAGCAGCTAATGCCGCAACTATTCCAGCGATAACAAGAACGATAGGATTGGCTAACAGAGCTTTAAAAGTTGCATTCACTTTGTTGACTCCATCAGCAGCATTGCCTAATGGTCCAGGCATTTCTGAGATCTGCGATTTCAGATTAGAAAAGCTTTGCGTACTTTTCTCTGTACTTTTGGTAGTATTATCCAGTTTTTTACTCGTCTGATCAAGGTTTTCATTTACCTCTTTTATGTTCTCATTCGAGGTGCCAGATCCTACCTGTAACGTGGCGCTTATTACTTTATCAGGCATCTTATCGTTTTTTACATATTAATGACATATATTTTCCTTCTTCTTTCAGATATTGAAGATCATTCAAAGCTCTCTTAACCGGAAATTTGTATACTTCATCTAATGACACGTTATTCATAATAGCTATTGTCTTAGCTGAGTATATCCATCCGTATCTTTTATTGAAAGGATGATTTATCTCTTCAGCAGTATACACATCCTGGTCTAATGAAAAAAGTGAGCTGAACTTCTTATTGAACTCATTGTAAAGCCGCTTTATTTCTATGTATGAGCCTAATACGTAGTCTGCTCTGCGATTCATGAAATAGTCTGCCCTGGTTATATGCGTCGTCTTAAACAACGTCTTAGACACACTGGCGAGTACGTAGTTAGCTTTATCAGTAGTATTGAATTGAAAGAAATAAGCCAACTCTATATATTGTCCAAACGATATATTTTCAATATCATAGTTTATCTTATATCGGCCTATCAGGTTTTTCTTAACCAGGTTGAATTTTCTCTTGAATATATTTTCAACCTTAGTTACCATCTTCTCTACTTTTTTCCACCCTTTGCTATCGAGCTGTTGTTCAGTAAGACCATATACAGAACAAACAGTATACAACGCCTTATCCACATCAGGTATATCCTTATCAGTGTTTATGGCTTCTATCTCGAGATACGTTCTGTAAGTTAGCTTTTTCAATATAATGTGTTTATTACTTTTAACAATTCTACTTTGCACATATCAGGCTTATTCAGATTATAGTCTTCAATCTTCATTAGTCTGAACAGTACGCCATCTACATTCACATACTTAGAAAAATCGAGATCCAGAATATCTTTCGCCGTAAGATAGAATTGTGCTGTAAGAAGCTGGCTATCTTTATCAGTTATCTCGGCCATGTATGGGCTCCAGTATACATTGAATTGTGTTACTGTAAGATCACCTGCTACTATCACGAAAAATAATTCTTTCGTAATACCGAAGTTAAGATCATTAGTTATGTTATCAGGATTATCGAAATGACCGGCATAACCATATTCTGTAGGCGACCCAAGTACTGTTGTACCATCGCTGTCAAGTATGTCATATGAAGTAACACCTGTTATTCTTTTGGCTTGTAATATTCGTATGTTAGAATCAATAGATTCTTCAGCATCATTTGATGACTTAAAAATTGTAGAATATACCTTGTCTTCACCAGCATAACCAACGAGAACAGTTGGAGAAAATATCAGTTCTGTTTCCTGGACCTGCTGAGTAAATTCGTAATCAGTAGTAAAAGTATGAGTACCATATGTTTCATTATATCTTTTCTTATACAGATCATTGTAAAAGTCAGAATCGTCTTTGTATTTGAAGATATATGTTTTGGCATTCAGTTCACTCATAGGAGTATGCCTTATAGGCTGATCCCTGTTCAACTTATATGTCCAGTCTACGCTATTCTGAGATGAAGTAGAATAGAAATCAACATATGGCTTTATGATAATATACTTTTCATCGAATGGATGCTCATAGATATATAAGTTAAACAGCTTTACTATAGAAACAAGGAAATCTATCTGCTTAATATTTTTCGGTATTGCGTCATTCACTGTTACTGTATCGCCATTGGTCACATCAACCTGCTGTGCTACGAATGAATCAAAAAATACATTGCACAAGCTTATGCTGTGAGTATTGCCGCCAGAAGTATTTGATATGCTAACTGAACAAGTGATATAATCATTTGTAGCAAATGAAAAAGCTATATCAGCATTGAATGAAAAAAAGTTTGTTGCGCCTGATCCATTATAGCTTTTTGTCTGGCTGTAAAACGTAACACCGTTTTTCTTGAATTCAACAGTAATGTCTTCGTTGAAAAATGATCCTACTACGTCTACGTGAACTGACCCGGACAAAGGCGGTGTACCAGTATACGTTATTCGCTTATCAGCAGAAGTAAGACTGAAGTCAGTGCCAGATATAGTGTCGAAAACTATGTCAACAGGGTTTACCTGTGTTGATGTGATAGTAGCCTCCATTATCCTGGTCTGAGCTGACGTTAGCTTTTTCTGATTGTGTGGTACCACAAGGCCTTTGAATCTTGCCGTTTCAGACAATGGAAATTCGTATCTGAAGTTTGCGCCAGTCAGTATCTTATCGATATATTCTGCTGCGAATAATGCAGGCCTGAATGTGCCAATCTTCCAATCATGTTTACCGGTTGAATAAGTACCATAATCAATCAGTGGGTAGAAGTAACCGGTCCCAAAAGTGCTCGACCAACTTGAAGTTATATTCGTATAGTTTAGTGTATGATCATAAGCACTGAAATCAAGATCCTGCAAATAGGCTCCGCTTAAAGCAACATTCAATGAGGTAAGTTCTCCATTCAAAGTCATTTCATATTCAATATTGCCTTTATCGATTATCACTTCAATAAGACGTATTGTACCTTTGAATGACTGGAATGAATCTTGAAAATAAAGACACCTGGCTGACACTGAAGCATTAAAGTTAACGCCAACATTTGCTGCATCAGAATCGTAATCCCTCGCCATGCTTATATCAAATACGTTACCGAGAATCTTATTGTTGTTCGCTGTACCAGGAAGCACTATCGTTTTGCTAAACGATGTCTGTCTTGAAGCAAAGCTTCCTTTGTCGTTTACAGACACACGAATGTTGTCGATAGCAAACGTTAACAGTGAGCTAAGGTTCTGGTTTATATCGAGCCGGTAATTCTCTAAATATAATTCACTTATCATCTGTATTGTGCGTTTAATGTTTTCCCTGGTTCAAATGTCACGACCAAGTTAGTAAGATCATCTACTGCTATTTTTCTTATGTCGTAATTCGTGTCAGTTATCGAGTAAGGGTAAAAATAAGATCCTGACTGGCGATACACTAATGGTGACACTATGAGATCGTACAGCCATTCATATTCAGCATCCGATAGCATATCAGTATTAGCTATGAATTTCTCATCGAATTGTACGCTATAGTTGTACTTATTCTCGTAGTAGACATTGTTGGCTGATGCTAAATTAACATTACCGGATCCATCTATACGATAATTAGCTGAACCAAAGTTCTTTCTTTGGATCTGCAAGTTAGTTTTATTAGCCTTAGGAAAGATCTTTGTTTCAAAACCACCGTATTGATTTAAGAAATGGATTGGTACAGGATCAAACAGGCTCTCACAAATGATATTGACCCTGTACGTCTCGGTTCCGATGGTTACGTCATAATATGTGTCAGCCTGTGTAATGAGGCCAGGGACGAGTGTATTGAGCGCGCCAGGCGATATATTAAGACTCATCATCGTATTACCGGTACTCGGTGTGATAGTCTCGGTATGAGTGCCTCCGGTAGATGTATCTATTTCTACGTCAAATGGTGTAACAGTAGTAGCGAAATACGGCAGGAAGTAGAATGTCGTACCGAATTCTGCGTCGCCTCTCATTGAGCTGTTATTGGTAGCTATCTTATCTGCCTTAGCTGTTAAAGCTGAATCAGCACCTGCCAATGTTCTGTTATAATGACCGTATACTACTTTCGGTGATTCTGATACGAGATTATAGTAAGCTGTAAAGCTATATTCTTCACCGAATATAACTGTAACAGTTCTGCTAAATGCACCTTCTGCAAGTTCTTGTGCGACTATATCTAAAGCTGAATCAGGATCGAAAGTAGCTAATATGTAATTTCTGAGAACAGGTGCTATATCAAAATAGCCATAGCCTGAATCTGGGTTTGGCGCTTTTTTCAACCTGGCAATAAGCGAGCTATCTACGTATATGTCAGCTATAAATTTCAGGTTCGGGTATGTCACAGGATCTGCAAACTTAGCCGCATCTGAAACAGTGTATGGCAATGTGTCATGAACAGATGCGTATGTACCTGGTGTGTGTATTACTGTCATAGAGAATCTGGTATTGAGTTTAGTACATCGATTTTTAAAGCTATCTGGTACCGGTCTTCAGCTTTAGCTATGGTTGATTCTATAGCTTTATCCATAAACCCGGTTTTCCGTATGCCTTTCTGAACTATCGATCTTGCAAAAGCATATGCACTCGATACTTCGCTAAGCGATATGTTCTTGATTTCATTTTTGCTTATAGATTGCTTGTTAGTGTTAAAAGTTTTCTTCTTGCTTTTTTCGAGATATTTCTTTATAGCTTTAACCATCTTTTCAGATGGCTTGTCGTATTTAAAGCTATACGGTCCTGACCCTGACTTTGTGCCCTTTACACCTTTGTTGATAAACTCACCATAGAAGTTCATTTCTATTTCGCACACTATGTAACCTCCGGACTCAAATGGCTCAGTTGCTTCTATAGATTTCGATAGCTCACCGGATGCATTGCTGTTACTATTGTCCAGGTTTTCTTTAGCTTCTTCCACAAGTTCTACGGCTAATAGAAGTAATGTAGAAAGCGATTCACGGGGCACTAAGCCAGATTTATCATCTGAGCCTAATGTCTCATCATCAAAAAAGCCTTCGGTTATAGCTGATAATTGACTTTTAGTTATGCCCATACAGATAGATATTTATTGCCTAAGGTCGTTTCCTTAACAAGATCTTAACAATTAAATTATTTTACATTCAAAGAATTTTGTATTTTTACTTCATCAATCACAATTAAAACTTACAATCATGGCAGACAGAAATCAAATCATCGAGCGTATTAAGAAGCTTAAAACTCATGCAGAATCAGCAAAGTCATTAGGCTCACTGGAAGAAGCTGAAGCGTTTATGCGCAAAGTATCTGAACTCATGGAAGAATATAATCTTACCATGATGGAAATCGACCAGGCTGAAATCAAATCAGGTGATCCTTACAAAAACTGGGGATATGCGGAAAGTATTTCATATGATGACAAGCACCAGGGATGGCAGTGGAAAATGATGCTTATGGACGTTATTACTAAGTTCAATTTCACCAACTTTACCTACAAATCTCATTCTAAGACACTTAAGGTATATGGTAACATGGAAAATGTGGATATGACTGTTTGGCTTTACCACTACCTGGAAATCGGTCTTTATAACCTCTCAGTTGAGAAGTATAAGTCCAGGTTGGAAGAATTGAGAAAGACTGATCCCGAAGAAGCCAGGATCTTCAGCCGGACTATGGCTTATAGCTATAAGAAAGATTTTCTTCTTGGCGCTGTGGAAGGATTTAAGATGCAACTCCAGGCCCAAAGAGCTGCCGCCTCAACCCAGGTTAACAGCTTGGTGCTTTACAACAATAAGATGCTTTCTGAGTTCGTGAGAAAGACCACACCAAATCTTAAAGAAGGTAAACCTATCTCTACATCGGTTAAAGACTATGGCGCTTTCAAATCTGGTATGACAGCCGGTCAGAACTTTAAAGTAAATAAGCCACTATCTGGCTCTTCCACACAATCTCAAAAGAAACTATCATGAAGCTATGGAATTCTAAAAGAAAGGTCCCTCGTGGGCCTTTCTTCGTTAAATCTGACGAGATCAATGATTACCTGGTCAAATACAACCTGGTCGTAATAAGGGATGGCGTATGCGCGAGATATGTTGATACCTGTATGCAAGAACAATACTCGCTCCAGGCGCGCAATGGACAATATGAGATAGCCTATCTTAAGACCATAAAAGTTGCCAGGTTCAAAGGTTTTTCAAAATAAATTTTTTACTTTCAAAAGTACTTCTTACTTTTACTTCATCAATCACAATTAAAACTTACAATCATGTCAGAATTCACTTCAAAAATGTCGAACGCGTTAACAATTGCACAACGCCAGAAGGTATCAGGTTCTTCAACACTGTTAGCTATTCAGGTTGCATATCATCTACTGGCTTTTGTACAGTTATCATTCTTCAATCCGGTAATGTTATCACTCGCCTGTTCTCTAACGGTAAAGAGACTGGTCGCCTGGAAAATAACAAAGCTAACAGGAAGCTTATGGCTGATCTTTCTACCAGGTTTGGATCTATTTTCTCTAATTGCATATAACGCCTGGCGCGCACAGAATCAAAAAGCCTTCCAATCCGGAAGGCTTTTTAGTTTTGCATGTATTTATATTCGTTTTGGTTTATCTCGTCCAGATGCGAGGCTGTGCGCGCCAGACACATCACCAGACGCTCGGACCATCTGATAAAACATTGATTTCTCTCTTCCACCTGTGATATGCCAATGCCAGTGCCATCACACAGTCATCATGCTCATCGTCTGGCGCCATATACTTCACGCCAGAATTCGTATAGACATATTCAAACTGCTCCAGTTCATATGTGATCCTGCCTTCCGGGAATTGTATCAGTCTTTTCTGGATTGCTACAGCCAGACCTTCCAATAGCTGCTGTCTTGATTTCTCGGTAAATTTGAAAAGCTCTACTTCGTATTTGTCTTCAGCAGCTACTTCTTCACCGATAGGATCTCCCACACCTGTACTGTCTAATGTCTTTGGACCATCAAGCTGTTTTATTCTTGCAGTAGTAGTTCGCCAATCCATCTGGTATCTTTCGAAATGACTTACGCAACAGAATTTATCAAGGCCTATCTCAGCTGTATAGTCAAACGACTTAGCGAGATCCACACCATAACATATAGGCTTAGCTTCAGACATTTCATATGTACATTGCTTGATAAACTTCAAGCCGAATGGGTTGTTACCCTCATCTGTTGCTTCTGCCAGGTAGAGCTGTCTGAACACATTTTCAGGAAGATCCCGTTTAGCACTTTCGATTTCCTCGATAAATGGTCTGCCGTCTTTGGTCATCATCCCGGCTTCAGCTGCATCATAGGCCGTTATCTTAAAGTACTCGAAATCTTTACGGCCAGCCTTTGCCTCCATTGCCATTTTGTGGCCCCAATTCTTTGATCCTGTCACGTTGCCAATGAACTTACCCTTTCCACCGGTCGCTGTGATAGTCGACCTCAGTGCATGCCAGGCAGCTGCTTTTGCCCTTGTGAACTCATCAAACACAAATGCGTACACATCATCACCATACAAGTTGTCTGGTTGATCAGCTGTTTTGAATTCCAGCTTAGCGTCTGTAACGAGTGTGATTACTCTGTTTGTTTCGTTAGTAGTATAAAGTGCTTTATTGCTTATCTGCACTTTCATCCTGTCATAAGCTATCTTTGCCTGGTACACGGTTGGAGCAACCCACCAGACAGACTGACTGGCTTTACATTTCAATGCTTCTTCAAACAGCCATATGATGTGACTCGCTGTTTTGCCTACTTTGGTTGAAGCCTCAGTGATAGTAAACCTTGCCGGAGAATTAAGTATGTTCTGCTGGTAGGTATAAAGCTTAGGTCTTTGATAATTTATTTTCGCGATCATGGATTTTATATACATTTGTATCTGCAATCCATGTTGTATATTTTAATTGATGGAATCGCCTGGTGTCTACCAGGCGATTTTTATTTCACTCTGTGATAAATAATATTGAATGTAGTACGGCATATTTCTGCATAGCTGCAGTACTTAGTCAGGAAGTTTCTGAGCCGCATATCTTGAACACCAAAAGTAACATACTCAGCTATTATGATCTTAGGTTTAGGTAAGTAGAAAGTATGGCACCAATAGTCTGATAAGATTTCATATTCCATACCTTCAACGTCTATAGACAGTAAGTCTATTTTTTCTATCCCAAAGTCTTCTACCAGGCGTTTTAAGGTAATACATTCTACAGTATGTTTTCCTGAGGTAGTTATCTTACCAGCTTCACCAGCAATATTGAATTGGCAATACCCATTGTACGTATTAACTGCTTTAGCTACAGTCTCACATGATCTTCCATCATAGCGTAGCGCCAGGTCATTAGGCCCGCCTATAGCAGGATCTACACATAATCCTTTCCAGTTTAACTGGTCAAGAATAACAGTATTGCTGTTTATGAATGGATCAGCTGCACCGATATCGATATAAAAGCCAGGATGATCCAGGAAGCCGTTGTTATACAACCATACATCTTCTTTGCATTGAGAATAAAAGTTCATAGCATTAGTATTGTGCGCCGTTATGAAATGGGATTACTGTCTCATCAACATGTTTTGCTTCTACAAGTTTATCTATGAAGAAGCGCTGGCCTTGCCACATGTTAAGCCAGTCAAAGCAGTAGTTAGGATCATCGCTTTGCAAATGACCCATTGTGCAATGCCTGCCTCGTCTGAACCTCAGAACTTCAAAGACCTTACGCTTAATAAGCACAAAGCCTATGTTGCCATGATCGCATTCTATTAAGCCGTTGGCATGTTCGGTTATACCACCAATGCTACCAAAAACGTAGACAGCTGATTTATGATCATTGCGACCTCTTACATATCCACCTACCATGTCTTTATCACGAGACATGAGTTGTGTTATAGTGTCATAAGGTATGACCATATCAGCGTCAACGAATAGCAGATACTCGGACCCAAGGTCTATAGCGCATTCAATTGCCCGGTTACGGCCTTCACATATAGGCACCAATCTTGCCTGGTCCTGGTCGTATGTTGGTGCTTGCCACCATGTGCTTGAATAGTTCCAGATGTCGAACTCTGTTTTGACAGGTTGCTTCTTTACGAAGTCAAACAGCGGGTTGAAGTTACTCATGTCATGAGTCTCTATGTTGTGATACACTTCATAGTTACTGTACTTCTGGTTGTACACACTTTCAAGGCATACAGTCTGATGGTGTGCTTTACGATCACAGTGCAGGATCGCTATCAGCACTTTTGGTTGAATCATGTGCTTTATGTATTTCGTTAAGTAATAAATGTTTCAGTTCTTCTATCTCAATGTCTGTACTTTTCTCTGCAGAGAAAGCTTTAACTTCAAAGTCCATATCACCTGGAAGATTATTGATAAACAGACAATGCCAGTCCGAAAGCTTTTCTTCTACTGCAGGGCGAAATTTATCAACATACGATTGTGTAAAAGTACGAGGTAATTGAAACACTACAATTGGCTTTGCCATAGTAATTGATTTATCTGGTTATGAAATCGGCAGCTATCAATATGCCTTTATAGAGTGATGTCTTAGCTACAAAGCCAAGTTTTTCCTGGAGTTGCGTATCACCTACACGCCAGAACACGCCTTCTGGTTTTGTGCTTGTATTAGTTATAGGTAAATCATCTGAACCGTTGACTGCGCTGTTCATGTATCTTGCAAGATCGTTAAATGATGTAGCTATTCCAGTAGACAAGTTAACCGCAGAACCATCATGGATATGGTCCTTAAGATGAAGTATGCCATCGATGCAGTCTTCAATGTAAATAAAGTCTCTTACCTGGTTACCTGAACCCCAGACCTCAACAGGTCTTTCATTTGAAAGCACTCGCTTGAGAATTGATATGAAAGGGTAGCTCATATCCTGGTCTTCACCATATCCACTGAAAGGTCTGAAACAGGTTATGTCGTGGCCATAGATCTTATGACATATGCGCGCCAGGTACTCACCTGTTAGCTTACTCCAGCCGTATGTCAGATCTGGTATCATCACTGCTTCATCATCAAAGCCAATAAGGTCTTCCTTTAACCTGGTATGAAACTGCTGTTGCTGGATTACCCAACCATATGCAGCTGACGAACTGAAGTAACATATCTTTGGCTTATACTTTATCCTGCTTAACCAGTGGAAAAACTGTGCATCGATGCTCAGGTCCTGGGCGACAGCCAATGGATCATTTTCAATGACAAGACGACCACCAACAATAGCTGCTAAATGATATACTTCATCGAACTGATCGTCTGCTTCTCTTTCGAGATTTGCTTTAAAGAAATCACGACAATCCTGGAATATGATATGCAGGTTATCAATGTCAAGATCCTTAAGCTTCCACTGGTCTAAATGCAAGGCGCCAGACCCAGGGTAGAAGTTATCTACAATGTAGACTTTGTACCCTAATGACAAAAGCCGCCTGGTAAGATGGCGACCTACAAAACCAGCTCCACCTGTTATAAGTGCTGTTTTCATGATGCTATTTTTTGAACGTACTGGCTTGTAGTCCGGTACTTGTGAAGAATCTCTTTATATCTGGTTATTTCCTGATTAACTTCAATGAGCTTTTCAGATAGCTTTTTGTTTTTGATCTCAAGGCTTTTTACCCTGTTCTCCAGGTCGATAATCCTCTGTTGCTGGATTGGATTGATGATAGTTTTCAATTCATCATCCGGTATAATCTTCAGCTTTTTCAGTTCTATAGCTATTCTGTTTGAATGCATCATCAGGACTTGATCGTTAAGCGTTTTATTTCTGCCATGCAATATGCTTGTATGGTCTTTTACACTAAAGTACTTCTTGGTTCTGTTAGCTGAAAAAGCAAGATAGATATAGAGTATGTGCCATATGATAAACCTGGCGTATGGCACGCTTCCTTTCCTGGATCTTGAATTAATCTGCTTAACACTAATGTTGAAGTACTTACTGACGACCTCTTTTATTCTTTCTACCATCTGTTCTTCTGTCATATGTATCTGTTTTAATTGATGATTGAACAGGCCCTTGAATATCCATGTAAGGGCTTGGCGGTTCAGGTGAAACATCTTCAGACTTCTTAGTAATAGTAAAAGCATTGTCAGTTGTATCTGGTTCTACTTTACCATAAATATCCATGTAAGGGCTTGGCGGTTCAGGTGAAACATCTTCAGACTTCTTAGTAATAGTAAAAGCATTGTCAGTTGTATCTGGTTCTACTTTACCATAAATATCCATGTAAGGGCTTGGCGGTTCAGGTGAAACATCTTCAGACTT
>ERZ650304.975-NODE-975-length-12042-cov-7.117794_pt1 | contig 12042 bp, 27 predicted proteins | sample MGYA00376240_ERZ650304 | MGnify/ENA primary metagenome ERZ650304 (study PRJEB26733, sample SAMN07839271) | wastewater metagenome | biome: small river; feature: stream; material: water | place: USA: North Carolina | collected 2016-03-01 ...
GCAGACGTTCCTTGCCCACACGCACGAACACCGTGCGCCCCTTGTTGCCGATGAACGCCGAGCCCAGCGCCTTCTTGCCGCCGGTGCGCTTGATCTGCACGTGCAGCTGGTTCTGCGTTCCTGCCTTGCCACGCTTGCGCGCCTGGGCCAGCGATGTGCTTTTCTCCAGGAACCGGATCAGGTTCAGGCCACGGCCGCGCCCGTTCTTTGTCGAGGCCTCGAGCACTGCCTCGATGCTGACCAGGCCGCCGCGTGCCGTGGCCTTGCGTATGCGCAGCTTGTCACGCACATCAGCGGCCGAGATGTTGAACTCGCTGGTGATCTCGCGCCCCATCGCCGTCTTGGCCTGGGCCACCGTCTTGCTCAAGGCCGAGGCCGTGGCCTTGCTGGCGACGTCCTTCTGCAGCGTCTTGAGCTGGCGCGCCACATCCTTGAAGTTGGTTTCTATGCTGAGCTTCATGCAGCCTCCACAGACACAGGAACCCATGGCGCACGGTAGTGGCCGGTGACAACGCATGTGCGATGGCGCCAGTGACGGCACACGAGGCCCAGCTCGACCAACCGGCCGATCGCATGGCGCGGCAAGGGAACGCGATGGCGAGCCGACCACGCCCGGCGCAACTCGCCCACGGTCAGGCCATCGGGCCGGCCTTCGAGATCCAGCGCGAAATCGCACAACAGCCGATACAGCTGCTCGGTGATCGGCACGCCCGCCTCAGCCATTGGCACCGCCCCGGGCCTGCGCCACCATCTGCAGCACCCTGCTCTCGTACACCTCGAAGGCCAGGCGGTTTGCCGCCTGCGGTTGGCTGACCCGCACGGTCTCATACCGCTCCCGATCCCACCTGCCGATGCCCAGCAACTCCCCGACCTGCTCGATCTGCTTTCGCGATTGCTTCCAACGCTTGCTGCGAAACACCCACGAAGGCAGCGCCCTGCCCCCTGCCTTTACTGCCAAGCCGGATGTTCGGCTGTCCGGATGTCCGGATGCAGGCCCGGGTTGTCCACAGTTCAGCGATGGGAGGGGGGTAAGGGGGGTATTTGTATTCTGATGGTTCTTGATGGTTTGGGTGACGCCGGTGTCACCCGTCAATACCTCTGGTGTCACCCGTCCATCGCCACCTTGCGGCGAGTTATCCACAGACTTGACGGGTGACAAAATGACACCCGTCTGACTCTTCGGCTTGGGTGCAGGCTGACGCCGTATTGTTGCCTTCGGCGGCACGCATTCACCGCCCGCCAGCCATTCCGGACTGATGCGGTAGTGGTTCGTATCACCCTGCCGGCCCGAGTTCGCCCGCACCAGAATCAGCCACCCAGAGGCCACCATGCTGCGCAGATGGCGCTGCACTGAACGCGTGCTCAGAAACGCCCTGTGCGCGATTCCTTCGACCGTGGGGAATATCCGCTGCCCATCGCTCGATGCGTTATCGGCCAGTGCCAGGGCGACAAGCCGCTCGCCACCCCCTGCGGGGTAGCGCAGCATGACCTGGCTCATGACCTCGATGCTCACTTCGACGGCACTCCATCCCATGTGCGGCCGTCGAGGATGCGGCCGGCGGCTTTCTTGCCAATTTTCTGCATCAAGGCCTCGCACATGGAATGCGAGCCTTCGCATGGGCGGCTTTTGCCATCAGGCGCTATGGCGACAGCACGCCAAGGCTCTTGGCCGGCTTCTGCCCACTCGCCCCATTGTTTGAACAGGAACGGCACGCCAGCGGCCTCGCACTGGTCGCGCAGGGATCTGGCCCAGTCAGGGTGCATCGGACGCGCCTTGGGACCGCTCTCGCCGCCCACGATGACCCAGTCGACCGTGGCACCGTGCCAGTCTGGATCCTCGTCGTCGTCGCACTGGAGGGCGCTGAAATGCTGCTCACCCACCGCATGTTTGATGACCAGGTCCTCCAGATCCACTGGCCCCAGTAGCGGCTCCATCGACAGGAACCGCTTGGCCGCCGGCACCGCCAACAACTTCGGAATGTCCCGGTTGGCTTCTTCCTGGTTGACGATCGTGGCGCCGATCCAGACGTTGGGATAGTGCTTGTCAAAGTCGAACGGGACCGGGAGCATGTTGCCCACGTTGCCGATGCGCTTTGTGAGCAGCAGCCAGTGAAGGTTCGGCGTGGCCTCGATCAGCCGGAACAGATCCTCGCGCCAAGCCGGGTCGACGGCGTTGTCGAACACATCCGCCAGGCTGGCACAGAACACCCGGTAACGGATGCCATTGGCCGCGGCCTCGGCATTCCACTTGATGGGCAACTGCCAGTTCTTCGCGGTGGTGCGCCGACGCGGCGCGCCCGGTCCCCAGTTGATGGCCTGGCCACCGGCGAACCGTGCATTGCGGGTTTCCGCGTAGCAGTGATCGCAGCCGGACCCGACCTTCTGGCAGCCTTCCCACGGGTTGAACGTGTGATCAGCCCATTCGATTTTTGTATTGGCGCTCATAGCTCACGCCGCCTTCAAACCCACCGGCCCGCGCACGCTCGACGGCTTGCCGGCTGCGTTGAGCTGCTGCGCGTGGGCGATCATCTGCTGAATCGCGGTGATGGCCTCCAGGCCTTCCTTTTCGATCCGGTCCATTTCGTTGTCGTTCACCTTGCCGTTGGCCAGGTCGTTGGCAACCTCGGTCATCAGCTCGCCGAATTCCTTGATCGACGACGTCATCAGCTGCACCGTCGAGGCATCCACACCATCGGCCAGCTGCGGCAGCGGCAGCGAGACATAACCCAGGCGCCGGCCCTGGGCGAAAAAGTAGCCGTGATCGCCGGTGTGCTCCATGATGCGCATCGCCTGCTCGGGCGAGCAATGCGCCCCGGGATAACGCGCGTTCACCTTCTTTTGCAGGCTCGACTCGCTGACCGGCTCGTCCGGTGTGCTCAGCGCTTCGGCCAGGTCGGCCATGCCGCGCGGGTGGTTGTGCGCGGCGCGATACAGGTGCGTGGTGAGACTCATGATCAGATTCCCCTTGTTTTTGGTGGCAGATGGCGCGATGCATTGCCAGTGACGGGCCGCGCCGGCGCCCGCACACTGGATTCATGACGAAGAAAAAATGCACCCGACCCACCCCCGGCCTTTCGAGCCGTGAAGGGGAGACAACTCATTCGGAGCGAGCCGGCCGATACACGGCCATGTGGGCGCAAAGAGTCGCCGCCCGACGTTCCCGGAAAGGAAAGCGGCAACTGCAAATGGCGAGCAGCCCGCTTTGCTACATTGGCGGTTCCGCAACCTCCAACCTTCGCAAAGGGGCCACCCATGAAATTCGGATACTTCGTCACGCGCGTCGAATTCGGCGCACACCCGACCGGTCGGGTGACCGTGCAGGTGCGCCCACTGGACGAAACTGCGCAGGACGAGGCGCTGGTCATCAACATCACCATGCCTATCGGTACGCCAACGCCCGACGAATCATTCGATCAGTCTGTTCGGCCTGCTCTGCTTTCAGTGCAGCGATTGCTGCCAGAAACAGCACTGTCGACTTGGGTAGCGGAACAGGTGCAGCAGACCCTTCACCCGCTGGAGCAGCCGCATCATCCGTCGGGCGCACTGGAACAGTGGCACCAGCGATTTGCTCCGCGAGCCGGCTCATAGACAAGCATTCCGGGTTACCGCACTTGAACTGCGGCGTGGCGTTCCTGACCTGCGACACATCCAGCATCGCTGAATGGCACCTGGCGCAACGGGGCCGCGAAGTTTCTTGGGGCATATCAGTCTCCCGCCGTTGCCGGCTCGGTGGTGGTGATCGGGGTGTCGCTGGCCAACTCGGGCCAGATCTCGTGCCAGTCGTCAGGGCGCAGGTCACGGCGCGTGACGGCGCCGGCTGTTGATCGCTCAATGAGCACGCAAATCTTTTCTGGCGGCATTCGGGCCTTCCAGTTTCCGATCGCCCCAAGCGATACACAGAATCGCGTCGCCATAGTGGCCCGGCCACCGAGCAAGCGTGCAGCCCGATCGATAGGGTGCTCGCCACTAGTTTCTGCGCTGTTTTCGACTTGCATGGCTCAATATAACACGTTACGTGTTTAATTCAAACACCACGTGTTGACACATTTTGTGTTTACTAAGGTAATGAAAACCATCGGAGAACGAATCCGGCAAGCTCGCGAGAAGCGGAAGATATCGGGGGACGAGTTGGCGCGATCAGTGGGCTACACCCACCAGTCCGCCATCGCCAATCTGGAGAACCGGAACATCGGAACCGGTGGGCGGAAAATCAGCGAGATTGCCAAGGCTCTTAATGTCCCCCTCGAATGGATCATCAACGGCCCAGACTCCGAAGATGTGCCAGACGCACTGCCGCTATTTACTCATCAAGAATCGGAAGGACGACCATCCCAACATGTCGTTGAAGAGGCAGATCCCAAAAGTGACGCATTGATGGCCGAAGGCATGCGCCTTTTAAGCAATCTCACATTCGAAGGGAAACGCCAAGCAGTTATCTATCTGCGCTTTCTCCATGCAAGTGGAACACTGAACCCACACGATGCTCCCTGGAAAGATAATCCTCTTTCCAAGTCCAAGGCTGCGTAGCGTCACAATCGAAACTCCGTCATTGAAAAAGGAGCCACCGTGAAGAGACTCGCCATTTTGACGAGCATTTGTGCAGCCCTAGCGGGCTGCGCCAGCCAACCCAACATGGTGCCCTCGGATACACCGTCTGAGGCGTGGGCAGGAAAGGTCGAACTTCGCCGTGACGACTTTGAGCGGACAACGACTATCAAAGCGGCCGAGCTGCAAGACAATGGGAACACGGTTTTCCTGCGATCAGTGCGGAGCGACTCACTCCCGAATGAAGATGGGATCATTCTGTATGTTGTTGCTCGGATGGACAGCTGGAAATTTATCGATCGAGCCTTCACAAATGATGGCAAGCCCTGGCCATTGACTGTGGTTTCTCGAGACGTGCGCTACTGTTCACGCTATGGCTGCTCACTCGCGGAACATGTAGCTGTCCATCTACCACGCAGCTACCTTGCCACAAAAACAGATCGTGGCTTCGAGGTCAAACTCGCTGGAAAACGCGGTGATCAGTTCACGTACGTGCCAGGAACCTACATACAAGGGTTCCTGATGCAATTGCCGGCCCTGCCACCGTCGAAGAAATAAACACAATACGTGTTGACACGATAAACACGTTACGTGATACTCACTCCACCGGCACCCCGCCGGCAAGGAGTGAACAGTGCACACCACCCAAACCGAGCGCCAGGCGCTCAATGCCGCGATCGATGCCGGGGCCGACGATCGCGCCACGCTGACACCGGCCGATCGGCGCAACCTGCAACGCCGGCTGGATAGCTGGGAACTCGAACATCTGCGCCAGTTGGCCAAACAGCAGGCCGAGCAGATCGAGCAGCTCACCAACGAACTGCACGACGCCCAGGACGGCGAGCGCACGTGGCAGGGACTTGCCATCGACCGAGACCACGCCGAAGGCCCCACGCAAGTCGGCCTGACCATGGCCGGCGAACTGGTGGCGGTGCAGCAGCACATCCTTACACCCATTTCGACACCGCCTGGCGATATGCAGTGGTTTGGCAGCGCCTGTATCAGCTGGCTTCGAGGAGCTGACGGCCATCGCTTCCAACGCATGCATGCCAGCCCTTTCGCAATCACCTGGTTTGGCGAGGAGAAGATGGTCGCCCAAGATGGTCGCGTCTGGAGCCGGGACTTTCATGCAGTAGTCGACGACTTCGGCAGCCTGGTCGAGGTGCCGCAATGATCGCCCGCGCCCTGCTCACCGCCGTGGCCATGATCGCCCTGCTCGGCTGGCTCGGCCCGGCGCTCGACGACCACAGCGCCGAATTCGACCAGGCCGCCGACATCGAGGCCGCACGCCACCAGGCATCGGCGCAGGCCCGGTATGACGCCGCCGTGCAGCGCCTGTGCGGACCCAATGCCGCATGGATGGAGCTGGCCGACGGCGAGATTCAGTGCAAGACCAAACGCGGCACGCCCACTCGGCGCGTGACGCTGACCGCGCAGGTGACACCATGATCGGGCGCTACATCGACCACCTGGTCATCGCCTACCCGACCGAGATCGCCGCGCTGCAGACCACCGTAGAACTGGTGATGCCCTACGCGCTGCTGGCGGCTGGCCTGTGGGCCGTGTGGCAGCTGCTGCTGTGGATTGACCGCCTGATCGACCGCAGCGAAGAACGGCACTTAGCCCGCCTGCGTGAGCCGAAGTACCGCACCGCCGACGGCAAACAGATCCAGCGCGATGTCGAGCACATCTGGGCCCCGTGGAGCGACACCATACCGCCAGCCGAGCACGCACAGCACCCGAGGAAGCGCGCAGGCCCGCCGACAGTGGTGCCGTTCCCATCGCAAGACGCGCAGCGCCGCCGCCAGCCATGAGCACACCGAGCGGTCGCCTGATGGCCATGGGCACGCTGTTCATCTGCGCGCCCGTGTACGAAGCGTTCGACCCCACCCGCCAACTGCGCCAGTGGGAAATCCACCTGCGCGAGAACTTTGGCGCCAGCAAGCAGAAGGTGATCGCACTGTGGTCCGGCCCAGCGGCCGAGAGCTTCATGCGCATGCACCGCCCTGCCTGCAAGCCAGGCCAGCCGCTGGAGCTCACCTTCGAGCGCATCTTCCCGCTGCACAACGAACTGCACGGCATCGTCGCCACCGCCAGCCTGGCGCCGGGGCGATGGGAGGGGCGCAGAGCTCAGCAGACAGAGGCTGAGTCACATTGATATGAGTAAGCCGCACGCCCCTTTGATGCGGCAATTTTCGAGGATCTACATCATGGGAAAGCATTTCGAATTCAACGTCGGCGCCAAGGTTGAAATCAAAGCCAGTGGCGAAACTGGAACCGTGGAAGGCCGGGCCGAATACTCCAACAGCGCGAACACCTACTACGTTCGATACAAGTCTGCCGACGGCCGCGCCACTGAGGCCTGGTGGACCGAAGACGCCCTGAAGTCGGCCTGATTTACGGGGCGAGTCACATGGCGGAAGTGTTTCCCCCGGTGCTGAGCCGGCCTGGCGCCTAGTAAGCAAAGCGACCGCAGCCTGACTCGCCCCACCCCACACCATCAATCACTGGGACCATCATGAGCACCCCTTACAACATCATCGGCCTGACCGGCCCCAAGGGCTGCGGCAAGGACACCGTGGCGGCGCTGCTGCGCACGCATGCCGGCTTCTATTCGCTGGCCTTCGCCGACGCGCTGCGCGAGGAGGTCTGCGACGCCTGGCGCTTCGAGCCGGTGTACCTGATCCGGCCCGAGACCAAGGAACACCCGCTCTCCGACCTGGCGCTGCGCAAGTGCCAGAGCGACAGCTTTGTCGGCCGCATGGTGATCTGGGCCAGCAGCACCGGTAAGACGCTGGACCTGGACGCGCCGCGCAGCCCACGCCAGATCATGCAGTGGTGGGGCACCGAATACCGTCGCGCCCAGGACCCGGACTACTGGACGGTGATGCTGGAGCGCCGCATTGAGAGCCTGCTGCTATCGGGCCAGACCCGCCTGGTGGTGACCGATGTGCGCTTCGACAACGAGGCCGCCACGGTGCGGGCTGAGCCCTTCGGCGCCAAGATTTGGGCCATCACCCGCCCCGGCTGCAGCGTGCCGGCCGGCTCGCATGTGAGCGAGACCAGCGGCCAGCGGTTCACCCCCGACGCCGTGATCGACAACAGCGGCGACATCCTGCATCTGCGCCAACAGGTTATGAACCGCTGGTGGGCGCTGGATGCCGGGCTCAGCAGCGTCAAGGCGGAGATCACAGCATGACCGGCCACTACACCCCACAGGAGGGCAGCGTCGCAGCCAGCGTGATCGCTGAGCTGCAGCGCAAGCCGCGCGTGCTCACGTCTGGTGACATCGGCAAGCTGCTCGACCTGCCATCAGCCAGCGTCGGTGCGTCAATGAAGGCGGCGGTGCAATACGGCGCGGTGCAGATGCGCGTGGTCAACTTCGGCGCACGCAGCCGCTGCGAGTATTTCCCGAACGGATACACGCCGCCCGACGCAGTTGTCGACACCGTCCAGCGCGGCAAGGCCCAGCCGCTGGCCATCACCATGTACGAGGACGGCGAGGTGCATGTGTACGGCCACAAGATCGGCGTCGACAACGACGGCCTGGCGGTGTTCAGCGCAAAGCAGATCGCCTACCTGGTGGCGCGGGTGTGCACGCCGATTGTGGAGGTGTCGCCGTGAAAACTATCTACGTCAGCGGCCCGATGACCGGCCTGCCGGATCTGAATTTTCCAGCCTTCCATGCTGCGGCCAAGATGCTGCGCGAGCAGGGCCACCAGGTGCGCAACCCGGCCGAGGTTGGTGAGGAGCCGGGCCTGCAGTGGGAGGATTACATGCGCAAGGATCTGCGCCTGCTGTGCGACTGCACGGCGATCTACCTGCTGCCCGGCTGGGAGAAAAGCAAGGGCGCGCACCTGGAGCTGCACATCGCGCACCGGCTTGGCCTGGAGGTGATGCTGCCATGACCACTGCCGCTGCGAACACCATTACATTCGGCGTCAGCGTCATCATTTGGACGCCATTGCAGGGCCCGGGCTTCATGCCAGATGCCGACACCAACGTTCTGCTGGGCCTTTCCAACGGGCACACCTGCGAGGGATTCTTCGACGGCGAAGTCTGGCGCGACGTGACGGGCTGGGTGATCGAGGGCGAGGATGGCGACGTCGTCGCATGGGCCGATCTGCCGGCCTGCAAGGTGGCTGCATGAACACGTCGCCAAACCCCAATATCGAGCAAATGCTCAGGTCGGCGGAACGCGCCATAGCCGCGACGCTCGCAGAACTAGAAAAACACACCGGGCAACATGTCACCAGTATCCGAGTCGATGATACCGACGTAACCACAATGAAGGACGACCGCCAGCAGATCGCGCGGACAGTCGTCATCGAACTGCGGCCGGCGCCGGGATCCAAATGGGTGACGGCATGCTGACCCCGCAATTCCTCCTGCCCATCCACACTGATCTGGTCGTCGACCTGTTCGCCGGCGGTGGCGGCGCGTCGACGGGCATCGAGCAGGCGATCGGCCGCCCGGTGGACATTGCCATCAACCACGACCCTGAGGCCGTGAGCCTGCACCAGGCCAACCACCCGCAGACGCAGCACTTCGTCTCCGACGTGTTCGAGGTCGACCCGGTGGTGGTGACCGAGGGCCGGCCGGTGGGCCTGCTGTGGGCGTCGCCAGACTGCAAGCATTTCAGCAAGGCCAAGGGCGGCAAGCCGGTGAGCAAGAAAATCCGCTCACTGGCCGGCGTGGTGATCCCGGACACATGCCTTGTGCGGAGCCGGCAGCTTGCAAGGGTGAACGCAGCCTGACCCGACCCCACCATATAGGAGATTTAAGATGATCACCAACATCCCCGACCGAGAGCGCGACCTGCAGGCCCAGGTGGATGCGCTGAAGGAAGAACTTGCCAGCGTCGAGGCAAGCAACCGCATCAGGGGCGACGAACTTGCAAGACTGCGAGATGAAATGTCGAAGATGCAGCAACATGCTGCACCACCGGCAGACATAATTTCACGCGCCGTTTCCAATGCAAAGTATTGGATGGATCGTGCAGAACACGCAGAAGCAGAACTGGAGCGGATGCGGGCGCAGGAGCCGGTGGCGTTGAAGTCCGTTCATCTGATACGCGATGTTCAGGGAATGTGCGCGGTGCTTGTCAATGGCAGGATGGCAATCCGAGACAACGGAGACATCATCGACCACTTCGCAACGCTTGATTGGTTCGCCGCCCCACCAGCGCAGCCAGCCGATCCAACGATTGACGAACAAGTAGCGTCCGTCAATGCAGTGTTTGATGCATGGCGCAATGGCGAAGATGCGACGTTGACGCTTGGATTGGCGGCGCAGCCAGCCCACCCCGACGAGTTCGCCTGCCCGCTGTGCTTCGACGATCCGGCGAATATCAAGCCAGCCGATCCAGTGCAGCGGCTGAGTGATGAGCAGATCGACGCCGTTACCCGCGACAAGTTCGGTACAAGTTTACTCGGAGCAGAGATAGCGATGCACCGTGAGTACGGACGCGCCATCGAGTCCGCCCTACAGACAAAGGCCACCAAATGACCCGCGCTGACCGCAAGCCAAACCGAATCTCGCAACAAGGCATTGACCTTGGAGCGCAAATCCTGCGCCTGTCGGAACCGGCCATATCGCGGCTGGTGACAGAGGGCGAGCCAGACGAGCGGTGCAAGTCCTGCGCATTCCGCGCCGGGACCGTGCCAGCCGGGTGTCTGCAGACTCAAATGGATGTGCTCAAGGCCGTAATCGAGGATGTGCCATTTCTGTGTCACCAAGCCGACCGCAAGGGCTGGCCCTGTCATGGCTGGTATGCGTCGAGGGTGGAACTCAATCGCAAGGAAAAGCTGCTCGGACCCTTGCCGGTTGCGGAATGCCCATGGCCGTTTTCTCCGCCAGACGACGAGGATCAGCCATGACCCGCGCTGAAAAGAAAGAGCGGTTCTGGCGTATAGCCGTGATTGTTTGGTACGTCGTCGGATATTTCGGCGTGGCTTTGATGATCTACGACATTCTTACAGGGAAGTTTCTATGACCCGCGCTGACATAAAGGCAGGCGACGACGACATGGGCGCGCTGTTCCGCGACTACAAGGCCATGCGCCAGCGGAAACGCGCCGACAACCGCGAGTCGTCAGCCGACATGCTGCGCCAGGCCGGTATCGCGTTTCAGTCAAACAACGCAGGCGCGCATCTGGTTGTGAATCACGGCGGCGTCACGGTGGATTTCTGGCCGGGTACTGGCCTATGGTGCATCCGTGGATCAACAGCGCAGCATCGAGGTGTGAACCGCTTGCTGTCGCGTCTTCATGCGCAGGAGAACTCATGACTGACCTACTCATACCCCCCGAGCAGATACAGCAGATGACGGGCAAGCGATGACTGATACGTTTCTGACCGATGCGGAAATCCTCAAGCTGACCGGCGTCAGCCACAAGGACAAGGACCGCCATCGCCTGATGGTCGCCGAGCTTGTCCGCCTGGGCATCCCGCACTACGTCAACCGGGCCAGCAAGATCATTGTGGTGCGTGCGGTGATCGAGGGCGAACTACTCGCCGCTGGGTAAGACGGCTAGGCCGACGAAATAGATATTTTTCGTTGTTACAAAATAGTTGTTGACGATGGGATAAATGTGATCACAATAGACCCATCGCAGCAACAAACTGCAGCAACCAAGATGAACACCATCAGCAATCATCGGTTCTTCCAACTTTACAACCTCGTGGACATTCTCCACGCGGATGCCCGCGTCAATTTCCGGTGCGCCAAAAAGGCGGATTCCATCAACAACCGTGGCGCGGCTACCTTCTTCCGCGCTCGCGCCACCAAGGCCATCCGGGTGGCAACCATTGCCGCTCTTAAGGCGGGTCTATGACCAAATTCATCCAGATCATGGCCGGGTGCAAATACCGGCATCAATTGCCCGTCGAGCGCAGACCTGGGAATGCCCTCAATGTGGAGATTGGTGCTCCACTCCCGCGCTGCACGCAAAAACCTCCAGACGGACGCGGTGTAACGCGAGATGGCGGCACGCTGGACTACTGGCGTAACGGCGGCAGCATGCTTGCATATGGATTGTGTGAGGCCGATTCATGCCCGGAGCTTTGAAGCCCACCCGAGGCAGGCCCGCAAAGCCCGCCGAAGACATCGCAAGGACGCGGACGATCCGCTTGACGGACGCGGACTTTGCGCGATTCAAGGCGCTAGGCATCGACAAGCTGCGAAAGTGGTTACGGCGCGCCGCCCCACCTACCAAGGAACCGACACCATGAGCAACAACTACCGAGATTGCGATGAAGAATGCGGCGGCTGCGGAGCTACGGCAGCCGACCGCGCAAAGAACAGGCCGGAAGACCCTCAAGGGTTGTCTACTTGCCCGCACTGCAACAGCGACAAATGCTGCATGTGCGACATGGGCGACGACGTTGAGTGCGGGAACTGCGATGACTGACAAGATCACGATAGAGCGCGAGACGCTGGAGCGGGCGATTGCAGACTACGACTCCGCAGCCGGGAACGACGGCACCTTGCTTTCAT